>Ga0308167_1002140_pt1 | contig 19524 bp, 17 predicted proteins | sample PhyCR1_2_FD_202138 | JGI IMG/M metagenome (GOLD analysis project Ga0308167, IMG submission 202138) | Phyllosphere microbial communities from UC Gill Tract Community Farm, Albany, California, United States - DLSLRC.R1 | ecosystem: Host-associated > Plants > Phyllosphere > Unclassified | place... | reverse complement strand
CCGTCAATGTCTTGTCGCCGCTAACCAGCGCCGCACGCATTTCGGTGGGCTGCTTGTTGTCTTTCACACGCAGACGCAACACCAGACGCCAGCCTTTAGTGACCGGGTTATAACGTACGCTCTGCTCCACCACATCGGCGTTTTTACCCACGCTGACCTGCGGTGCCACCTGACTGTTTTCCGCCATCTTGCTCATGTCTTTACCCACGAAGTCGATGGTGAAAGCCACGGTGCCATCTGGCTGACGCACCAGATTTGACTGCTTCACGTCTCCTGCAGAACGCAGGGTATTCTTCACCCAGGCGGTATCGTCGGAGTGCAGTTGATTTTCATCACGTGAGAAGTGCAGGCGATATTTGAAGTTCATCTCTTTGCCCGGCTCCGGCAGCGTCTCCGGTGTCCAGAAAGCAACGATGTTGTCATTGGTTTCATCAGCCGTTGGGATCTCGACCAGCTCGACGCGGCCTTTACCCCAGTCGCCTAATGGCTCAACCCAGCCGCTTGGGCGCAGGTCGTAGCGGTCATCAAGATCCTGATAATTGCTGAAGTCACGCCCACGCTGCAGCAGACCAAAGCCCTTCGGGCTCTCAATGGTATAGGTGCTCACTGCCAGATGACGCGGGTTATTCAGCGGACGCCAGATCCATTCACCGTTGCCGCTGTGAATCGAAAGACCGTCTGAATCATGCAACGCCGGACGGAAGTTGTTCACGTTTGATGGCTGATTCTGGCCAAACAGGAACATACTGGTCAGCGGAGCGATACCCAGCTTGCCAACGTTGTCGCGCAGATAGACTTTCGACTGCACATCAACGGTCGATGCCTGACCCGGACGCAGCACAAAGCGGTAGGCACCCGCCGCGCGTGGCGAATCGAGCAGAGCATAGATCACCAGCTGTTTATCCTGCGGTTTCGGACGTTCAATCCAGAACTCTTTGAAACGCGGGAACTCTTCACCTGATGGCAGGGCAGTATCAATCGCCAGGCCACGGGCTGACAGGCCATAAACCTGACCGGCGCCGATCACCCGGAAATAGCTGGCACCCAGGAAGCTGGCGATCTCATCATCTTTACCCTTGCTGTTTAACGGGTACAGTACTTTGAAACCGGCGAATCCGAGGTTTTTCACCGCGTCAGCGTCATGTTTTACATTGCCGAAATTAAAATAATCGGGGCTGTATTTGATTTCACGCACCGCGTTAGCGGTCACTTCGTTAATTTGTACCGGGGTGTCGAAATACATGCCCTGATGGTAAAATTCCAGCTTGAACGGCGTGCGCAGCTTGCCCCAATACGCTTTATCGTGGTTAAACTGGATCTGCTGGTAATCAGCAAATTTCATTTCACGAAATTGAGAGGGTAAATTGCTTTTAGGCGCTTCGAAGCTTTTCCCTGCCAACGCTTTGGCTTGTCTGGCAACATCATCGATGTTAAACGCCCAACTGTTATTGGCGTATAACGCCAGCAGAACTGCAGCACCCATCCAGCGCACCTTCATCAGTCCGGCTTTATTTTTTTCTTTAGTCAGCACATCCCCCCCTTTCGTGTGCTTAAATCAAACCCGCTTATCTTAAAGGATTATTCGGTTTTCCGACAGCTTATGCGCAACATTGTTCCCGCATTTCGTCAGGCAAAGACCCGCTTTTAAGACAATTAAACACTAAGGATTCTACTGATAGTATACCTTGTTTATCGCAGGTAGAATTTCGCCCGAGCATAATCCGGTTTCAGGGTGAAACCGGTCAAACGTACTAACGAACTGGAACTTTATGAGTACAGCAAAACCTGAACGTGAATACTTCCTCGACTCTATCCGGGCGTATCTGATGTTACTGGGGGTGCCGTTTCACGTTTCCCTCATTTACTCCACGCAGAAATGGGCGGTTAACAGCAACGAGGCCTCCCTGTGGCTGACGTTACTGAATGATTTCATTCATGCGTTTCGTATGCAGGTGTTTTTCGTCATTTCGGGTTATTTCTCCTACATGCTTTACCTGCGCTATCAGCCGAAACGCTTTCTTAAAGTGCGGCTGGAGCGTGTCGGCATCCCGCTACTGACCGCCATTCCGCTGATTACCCTGCCGCAGTTTTTTATGCTGAAAAACTGGACCGCCAAGCTGGCCGACTGGCCGCGCTTCACGCCCTATCAGAAATTCAATAACCTGATGTGGGAGCTGATTTCGCACCTGTGGTTTCTGGTGGTGCTGGTGATGTTAACCACGCTGGGCATGTTGACCTTTCGCTGGTTACGCGATCAACACCGCACCCTTGATTACAACCGGGTCGGCTGGAGCTCGCTGGCCGCGGGCGTCCTGGCCTGGGCGCTGCTGTGGTGTGCCTTCCGCCGCCTGATATTTCTGTTCCAGCCGGCCTGGCTGATGGATGGTCTGTTCAGCATCATTGTGATGCAGACGCTCTTCTATCTGCCGTTCTTTATGCTGGGGGCGCTGGCGTGGAAGCATCAGCCGCTGAAACAGCTGTTTGTCCGTTTCAATCCGCTGATGTGGGCCGGCGCGGTAGTGATGTTTATTGCCTACTGCGCTAATCAGCGTCTGAGCAGTGGTGAGGGCTGGCTATATGAACTGGATGCGCTGATCTCGACGCTGATGGGATTATGCATGCTGAACGTTTGCTTCTGCTTTGGTCATAAGCTGCTGAACTCGCACTCGCCGCGCATCATGTATCTGGTGAATGCGTCGCTGTTTATCTATCTGGTGCACCATCCGCTGACGCTGCTGTACGGCATTTATGTCACGCCACGCATCGAAAACAACACGCTGGGCTTTTTCCTTGGCCTGTTAATGGTGTTCGGGATTGCGTTCCTGCTGTATGAGATTCATCTGCGGATTCCGCTGTTGCGCTTCCTGTTCTCGGGTAAGTTTGAACGTAAATAACCCGAGGCCAGGCAATTAATGGGTGCAGGCCTTGAATGGTGTTAGCCAAAGACGGCGCACAAACTTAAAGCGAAGGGAGCATACGCCAGTAGCAAAGCATAGCGGGCCCGGTATGGCGGGTTTTGCGTCTTTGCGGAGGGCGTATGCGCCCTGAGGCTGCGCGGCGTCCAGCGTCCAGCGTCCAGATTACAGCAGCCATTCAATCGGCAAACGCCACACCAGCCGCACCTGCAGCCGCTGCCACCATGAGCAGCCCGGCTCATGCTTATGCACCATCTGTTGCGCCTCTCCGGGATACTCCAGCCAGTTTACCCGCCCCCACTTATCCAGACGCAGCGTCCAGGCGCGATCGCGCATCGACTGGCTGAAGCGCTCATGGGTAACCTGTGCCAGCGTTTCACTCTCAATCACCAGTCCCATTTCGGTATTGAGTACCGCCGAGCGAGGATCGAAGTTGAACGAGCCGATAAACAGCGTCTGCTGATCGACGGAAAAGGTTTTGGCATGGAGGCTGGAGCCGGAATTACCGGTTAAGCCGCGATCGTGTGGGGCATCCTGCAGCGCCGCCTGCGGTTTCAGCTCATACAGGGCGATGCCGTGCCGCAGCAGCTTCTTGCGCCATTTGGCATAGCCGGCATGTACAATCGACACATCATTGGCCGCCAGCGAGTTGGTGAGAATAGCGATTTTTACCCCTTTGCGCTTCAGCGACAGCAGCTGCGCCACGCCAGCGCGGGTCGGCACAAAATAGGCGGAGATAATGTCGAACTGCCGCTGAGGCGTCCCAATGACCTCCAGCATGCGCTGCGGCAGCAGAGTTTTCGGGCGCGCCTTTCCCAGACCTTTACGCGGATCGTCACTCAGCAAGCGGGTTCTGGCCCAGGTCAGCCTGCCCTGTTCCAGATCCTGCAACAGTGAGGCGTTTTCCAGCCGCTGCAGATAGCGCTGCACCGCCTCGCTATGCCGCCACTCCGCGGGCAAACTGACGTTATCTTCCACCTGTACATGATCGTCCAGCACCTGCTGTAGCGGTGAGACCGGCCGGCTGTGCCAGTAGCGTTCAAAATCCTGCGCTACTTCCTCAACCACCGGGCCAATGGCCATCACGTCGAGATCGGCAAACAGCGGTTCATTGCCGGTGCCGAAGTATTCATCGCCGATATTGCGTCCGCCCACGATGGTGGTCACCCCGTCGACGGTGAAACTTTTATTGTGCATACGGCGGTTGAGGCGGGCGAAGTCAGTCAGATAGCCCAGCGCCCGTAAGGTGCGAAATGAAAACGGATTAAACAGCCGCACCGCAATATTGGGGTGACGGTTGAGCTGGGTCAGCGTTTCATCCAGGCCCGGCGTATTATTGTCGTCCAGCAGCAACCGGACTTTAACACCGCGCTGTGCCGCTTCCAGCATCGCGCTGAACAGCAACCGGCCAGAGAGATCGTTTTGCCAGATGTAGTACTGAATATCGAGCGAGCGCTCTGCTTTTTGCATCAGCAGATAGCGCGCTGCAAAAGCGTCCAGCCCATCGCTAAGCGGATAAATCCCGCTGAGTCCTGGGTGGCGCTGGCACTGCGGCACCAGTTGCGCTTCCAGCCAGCTGGGCTGTTCGGATTGCTGAGGCAGCTCAAACGCTTCGGTCATGACCATTCCCTGTAAAATGCAGTTATTTTTATTATTCCCCGGTCCGCACGCTGACGCTATACGATCCTTCTGACTTCGTAAAATGCTGCGGCTGGTTTTTAGTCTAGACTTAGTCGGACGATCTGTGACCGGCATCGCCCGGCAGGAGAGGAATATGTCACATCAACCCCTTACAGACGCCCGCCAGCGCCATCATCCCAGCCTGTTTCGCAGTTTTTTCCAGGGCAGTTTTCCCTGCTCCACCGCCTGCCGCACACCAGGGAAACGGCTGGATATGGTGATCAGCAGCGGTCACGATATTTTGCTGGAGAAGGATTACGCCGCCCTGGCCGAACAGCACCTGCTCACCGCGCGTGACGGGGCGCGCTGGCACCTGATTGAAAAAAACCCGAATCAATATGACTGGCAGAGTTTTCTGCCGATGATTGACGCCGCACGACGTCAGAATCTGCAGATTATCTGGGAGCTGGCGCACTTCGGTTATCCCGACCATCTTAATATCTGGAAAGCGGAATTTGTTGATCATTTTAGCCGTTTTGCCCGCGCGATGGCGCAACTGATGCGTGATGAGGGTATCGAACAGCCGTTCTTTACCCCGGTCAATCAAATCTCATTCTGGTCATGGGCCGGTGCTGATGTCGCCTGGTTCAATCCACACGCAGCGAGCCGGGGTAAAGAGCTGAAGCGTCAGCTGGTGCGTGCCTCGCTGGCCGCCATTCATGCCATTCGTGAAGTCTACCCGGATGCGCGTTTTGTGCTGACCGATCCGCTGGTGCAGATTGCGCATCACAAGGACAATCCGGACAGCAAACCCTACGCGGATGCCCAGCACCAGGCGCAATTTGAGGCCTGGGACATGCTGGCGGGTCGTCTCGATAAAGAGCTGGGCGGCAGTGAAGACTGCCTTGATATTCTTGGCCTGAATTACTACCCCGACAACCACTGGTTCTTCCCCGATCGGCCGATGCCGACAGACGATCCAGCGCGCGTTCCGCTGCATATTTTACTGGCACAGTGCTGGCAGCGTTTCCAGCGCCCGATGCTGATTGCCGAAACCGGCGCCGAAGGCGAGGCGCGTGCGCCGTGGCTGCAGGAGATCAGTGAAAATGTCGCGGTGGCGCTGGATCAGGGTATTGCGGTGGAGGGGGTTTCGCTCTATCCGGTGGTGGAATATCCGGCCTGGGCGGATGACCGGCGCTCACCCGGTCCGCTGTTCGGCCTGGCCGATCCCAACGGTAATCGCAACCTGCACGAGGCGTTAGCGCTGGTGCTGCGCAGTCAGCAGATCAAATTTACCCGGCGCGATCAGACGTGCTGAGACGGTGGCGCTTTGGGATAACAGGACTGAACATCCAGTGACGGATCGGTGGGATGACGCACGTCGGTGAGCCAGGTCATGGTAAACAGGAATGTCACGCCGATCAGGCAAGCGGTCAACAGGCCGATAATTGCGATCAGTTTGTCATCTCTCGATTCCATCGCCCTCTCCTTTTCCTTTGCCTTGAATCGCCTGGGCGTTCAGCTCATCCAGAGCGTAATCATCAGAACAAAGATTATAAGCGTAACCGAGGTCACCGCAAGCACTACAATCGCGAAGTGCGCATCGTCGAGCGACTGGCGAATCGGCTCATCGTGATCGTCGGGTGGCAAAGGTAACGACATGGGGTTCCCGTAACATGGAGTAAGCTGCCGGTTATGCAGCGCGTCACAGTGTAGAGGAAAGCCTGAGTGGCGTCCGGTTCTTTCGTCTGGAAAATAAACGGAGTGCGCGCAGCACCCCGTTTTCACCCTGATCAGGCCGATCAGAAGTCGTAGGTTACGCCGACTTTCAGCGTGCGACCGTCGCCCTGGGACAGATAGGTGCCGGTATCATCCACGTTAGCCCAGTATTTTTCATTGGTGACGTTTTCGACCCCGACACGCCAGACCATCTCATTCTGATTAAGCTGAGTGCGGTAACGCAGCCCCAGATCCAGCGTAGTGTAGCTGTCGATCTTCTTACTGTTGGCGGCATCAGCCCACTGTGAACCGGAATGGGTCATCAGCGCGGTGGCGGTTAACCCCTCCAGCGGTTTGATGTCATATTCGGCACCCAGCGTATAGGTGTCGCGCGGCACTCCCACCGCCTGATTACCGTCATAGGTGCCACCGGCCGTTTTTTCCATCACCGGGTCCAGCCAGGTGGCGCTGGCGTTAAGGCGGAAGCCCAATACCGGCTCGCCAAACAGATTCGTTTCAATGCCCCGATGGCGCTGCTCACCGTTCATGCCATAGACACCATTGGCATCAATCATCCCCGACGGCTTTTTAATCTCAAACAGCGACAGCGTGCCGCCGATCCGGCCAAAATCGCCCTTCACTCCGATCTCATTCTGTTTCGAATGGGCGATGCCGGTAATGGCCCCCGGATTGACAACCGAGTCATTACGCGGCGCCACCGAGCCGGGCTGCAACGCTTCGGTATGGTTAGCGTAAAGAGAGATTGATTGCCACGGCTTGTAGACCAGGCCATAAGTCGGCATCCAGCGGCTATTGGTGTAGCGCGAAGCGGTATCTTCCGCACCGCTGTTGTAGTTGTAGTTGCGCACCCCGACTTTCTGATGGCGCGCACCCACGGTCAGCAACAGCGAATCATCAAACAGGCCCAGCGTGTCGCTCAGCAGATAGCCCTGCGTACGGGACCGCGCGGTGGTAAGTGGATCGGAGAACTTGCCGCCGGCAAAGTTGGCTGCCGGTGCAGCAATCTCATCCGTATGATAGATGTTGGTATTCGCATTGGTCAGCGACATGGCGTAGGCATTCTTCGCATTGGTGGTCAGCGCCGAGTAGCCGACGTTGACCTTATGCGAAATAAAGCCGGTATCGAAATTGCCGCGCAGCCCCACCATACCGCTCATGTTGTCCTGAACGCGGTTGGTACTAAAGTTGCCGATGGTGGCATCGCCCGCGCGGTTGATCAGTTTTGGCGTCCCGTAGTTACCGGTTTCGTGGGCGTGCTGCGCACCTAAACCGGCATAGGCGGTCCAGCTATCGCTGAGATCGTACTCCGCCCGGGCCATACCAAACTCCGACTCCATGTCGCTGTAGACCCATTTCTGACTGTAGTTATGAGAATGGGATGGCACTGCCGGAATGAAATCGACGCCGCTGATGTTGACGCCTTGCAAACCGTCGTGAAAGGTCTTTTTTTGGTAGCCAACATCCAGCGAGGTGCGTAACCGGTCACCGCGATAGTCCAGACCGATTGAGGCGGCGGTGGTGCGCTTTTTCTCGTCATCCACGCCGGTTTCCCCTTCACGGTGAACCACATTAACCCGCACGCCGAACTGGTCATTATCACCAAACCGGCGTCCCGCATCCACCGTTGTACCGATCTGCGCATCGGAGCTGTAATCAACGCCTATCCGTGCCTGCGGAAGCTCCCCGGCATGTTTAGGTTCCAGGTTGATGATCCCGCCTACGCCGCTGCTGGCCGCGCCATTCAGCAGGCTATTGGCGCCTTTGAAGATTTCAACCCGGTCAATCAGCGAGGCATCCATCACCTGACGCGGCACCACACCCGGCATTCCGCCATAGGTCATGTCATCGCCATCCAGCAGGAAGCCACGGATCCGGTAGCTTTCGGCGAAGTTACCGTAGCCTTTAACGCTTTGCACCCCGGCATCATTGCGCACCACATCAGCAATGGTTTTGGCCTGCTGGTCCTCAATCATTTTTGCGGTAAAGCCGATGACGTTAAACGGCACATCCATCGCCTTCTGCTCACCCAGCATACCCAGCCGGCCGCCGTGGGCCACCTGCCCTTCCAGATAAGCCGGTACTGTCTGATCGCCGCCCGGCTTAAAGCTATCGTCAGGTGTGGCGGTTACCGTTATGGTCTGCCCGCTCTGGCTGGCGGTCAGCGCCGCCTCAGGTGACGCGGCTGCAGAGGGAGAAGGCGTTGCCGCCATTACGGGCAAAGATCCGGCACTGACCAGCATGGCCAGTAGTGTCGGTTTATATCCTGGGGTGAAAAGGCGCTGACGCATGGTTGTTCCCTGAATTGAATTAGACTGAGAATCATTATTATTTCGGTTTGCGATTATGCGCAGGCGCTGCTCAATTGCAAGTAAAATTGCCGATCGGGGAAGTGGGGGGTTGAATGAACATCGGGCAGGACGGAATTGAAAGGACGCCCATGCCTTAGCGGCATGGGCAGGCGGTCAGACGCCGCTGAAATGTTAATTAATGGATGAGGCAGCATTCCCCGCTGACCAGCCACCGCCCAGCGCGCGGTAGAGATCGATCTGCGCCAGCAGCAGGTTATTTTTCACCGTCACCAGATTCAGCTGGGTGGTAAACAGGGTGCGCTGGGCATCCAGCTCATCAAGATAAGAGGCATAACCGTTCTGGTAGCGGTTGCTGGCGATGCGCAACGCTTCAGCCACATAGCGCTCCTGCTTCTGCAGCTCTGCCAGCTGCGCCTCACCCTGCCGGATCGCGTCCATCGCATCGTTCACTTCCGAGAAGGCGTTACGCACCACTTTCTCATAACCGTAGAGCGCCTGATTACGTGTTGCCATTGAGACATCCACTTCTGCGGTCAGCGCTTCACGGTTGAGCAGCGGAGCCAGAATACTGCCGCCGACGCTCCACAGGCGGAACGGATTATCCGCCAGCTGATGCAGCACCGAGCTCTGTAACGTGCCGGTGGCGGTCAGGTTGAGGTCAGGCAGCAGCTGCGCTTTGGCGGAGGCCAGACTGGCATCGGCGGCCAGTAGCTGTCGCTGCGCCTGAACAATATCGGGGCGGCGATTAAGCAGCTGTGACGGCAGCAATGACGGCAGATGCTGTGGTGAGATCTGCCCAAACTGCTGGCGGCGGGCGATTTCGCGCGGATTCATCGCCACCAGAATACTCAGCGCATTCTCCTGCTGCCTGATCTGGTGCCGGAGCTGCGGTATCTGCGCTTTGGCTGACTGATACTCTGATGCGGCCTGCATCCACTCCAGCCGCGAGGTATAGCCGGTTTCAAACTGACGCTTCGCCAGCATCAGTGAATTATTACGGGTTGCCAGTGTCGCCTCGGTAACCCGTAACTGCTCATCCAGCGCACAGAGGTTCAGGTAGCCGGTCGCTACCGAACTGGCGATGGTCAGTTCCGCTGCCGAGGCCGCAGCCTGTTGTGCCGCCAGCGACGCCCGTGACGCCTCGATCGAACTGCTGCGCGCACCCCATAAGTCAACGTCGTAGTTTGCCTGCAGCAGGCCCTGGAAAATATCGGTCTCATAGGGCTGACCGGTTACAGACGAGAGCGTGCGTTCGCGGGTAGCCGCCGCGCCGGCACTCAGGGTCGGGAAATTGTCGCCCTGCGCCGCACGCAGCTGGGCGCGATACTGATCGACCCGCGAACGCGCGGTCAGAATATCGGGATTGTTGCGCAGTGCCTGCGCCACCAGCCGGTTGAGATGCTCATCGCCGAAGGCGCGCCACCATCCGGCTTCCGGGGCGGCGTTGGGGCCGACCTGGTCGCGCCAGGCTGAAGGTATCGGCAGTGATGATGGCGCTTTTTCCACTTCGGTGGCGCACCCTGACAGTGCCAGCGCCAGGGCAGCAATCAGTAAACGGCGGTCGATCATGGCGCGCCCTCACCTGCCGGTTCTGCCGCCGTGTCAATACTCACCTCCACCGACATGCCAGGACGCAGTTGCTGCATATCGCCCTCATCGATTCGGATGCGAACCGGAATACGCTGAGCAATTTTGACAAAGTTACCGGTGGCGTTGTCGGGCGAAATGGCGCTGAACTCCGATCCGGCGGCAGGCGAAATAAATTCAACCTGGCCGGTAAAGCGTTTGCCATCCAGCGCATCAACCCGGATGGTCACAGGCAAACCGGGCCGAATTCGCGCCAGCTGCGTCTCTTTCAGGTTGGCAATGATCCATTTGCGGTTCGGCACTACCGAGGTCAGCCGCGTCCCGGCGGTGACATAAGCGCCAGTTCGCACCGACAACTGACCAAGCTGACCGTCATCCGGCGCGGTAATCCGGGTATTCGCCAGATCGATCTCCGCCAGTTCCAGTGCCGCTTTCGCACTCGCAACGTCGCCTTCCAGCGAGGCGCGGTTAACGATCACCGTTTGCAGATTTTGCTCTGCCACGGCGATTTGCGCCGCAGCCTGACGCACCTGCGCCTGCGCCTGGGCATTTGCCGCACGCGCCGCATCCCGTTCGCGCACCGACAGCGAACCGTCGGCGGCGAGATTTTCAACCCGCTTCAGATCAAAGCCGCTTTTCAGCGCCTGCGCTTTGGCATTCTCCAGCACCGCTTTATTACTCTCAATCGTCGCCTGAGCACTGCGTCGCTGCTGCAGGTTATTACTCAGCGCGGCTTCCTTCATCGCCAGCTGCGCCTGCGCCTGATGAACGCGCTGACGGTAGATACGATCGTCAATGGTCATCAGCAGCTGACCCTTTTTCACCGGCTGCAGATCGATCACCTCAACCGACGTCAGGTAACCACTGACCTGCGGGCTGATAAAGGTCACCTGCCCGCGAACATAGGCATTTTCGGTGCTTTGCACTGCGCTGGTAAAAGGCCAGAGTTGCCAGGCGTAGAGAATGACTAATACGCCAATCACCACAATGCCACTGCCGGCGGCAATCGAAAGAATACGGCGACGATTCGCACGATCGCGTTCTGCCGCCTGAAGTTCGTCCTGCTGACTCATTGTTTCTCCGTTGATTGCTGTAATTCGGCCAGCTGTTGCTGCTCCCGCAGGTTAAATTGTGCCTGCCGCCAGTCGAGATAACGCCGACGCGTTAGACGCCAGATCACCCACATCAGGGTAATCAGGGCCAGCGCGGCCGTTAACAGATAAGTATCGTTGTAGGCCAGCACGTTGGCCTGTAATGTCGCCACGGTTTGCAGCTGGCTGCTGCTCTGCGCACCGAGCAGAACGTTATCGCCGACCAGGCTGTTAAACAGTGCATTGTACTGGCTGAGACGTTGATTGACGTTAGGGTCCAGCAGCGAAAGTTGATCGCTGAGCAGACTGGAGTGATATTTTTCCCGCCAGGTCTGAAACGTCCCGAGGATCGCCGAACCAATCAGCCCGCCCAGGTTCTGGCTCATCCCGAACAGCACCACGAAACTCACCAGGTTCTTAGGCTGCGTCACCACACTGCCGATCCCCATCAGCATCGCCGGCGCCATGAAAAAAGCGCTGCTGAAGCCCAGCAGGAACTGGCTGAAGTACATATTGTTAGCGCGGGTCAGCGGGCTGGAGTGCGCATCCATCAGCGAGGCGATAATCATCACCACCAGCGAGGTGACGATTGGCCAGTTAAGATGGTTGGGCTTGATGGTGAGCGCACTGGCGGCGATGCCGACAATTACGCCAGCAATGATCGCTAGCGCCAGTCCGCGCATCTGATCGTTCTGCAGGCCAATTTGCTGTAAAAAACCGACCGCGCCGGTGTTCTGCTCCGCCAGCACGATGCGGATCATGATCATCACAATGCCAAGACGCACCATCATGCCGCTACTCAGCCAGCGGGTGTTGATCAGCGGATTGCGCCGGTTATGCTCAATTACAATGGCGGTAACGATCAGCGTTAATGCAATGGCAGTACAAATACCCAGCCACGGCGTGGTGAACCACCACTCAATCCGGCCCAGTGACAGCACGCCACACAGCAGCGCCATGCCCGGTGCCAGCAGCATAAAGGTGACGAAATCCATTTTTTCAAAGGTTTTGATCCGATCGCCTGGCGGTAACTTAATCACCAGAACGCCGCCCAGCGCAATCAGCGCCAGGCCCAGTTCAAACAGATAGAGTCCGCGCCACTCATTGAGTTGCAGCAGTTCCGAAGAGAAGAGTCGGGCCAGCGGGATCGCCAGTTGCGATACCGTCAGACCGATCACCAGCGCTTTCAGTCGATGCTTCGCAGGCCAGGCCTGCACCTGATAATAGATACCCAGTGAGCTGAGCGCCGCCGCCACCATGCCGTGTGCGGTACGCACGATGATCGCCGAACTGAGATCGTTGGCGAACAAATGAAAAAAGGCCACCAGCACATAGAGCACCAGAAACGCTTCGGTAAAGGCGCGCAGGCCAAACTGCTGTCGGAACTTCACCAGCAGCAGGTTGATGGAGATATTGCCCATCACGTAGACCGCGGGCAGCCAGGCAATCTCGTTAGAATAGGCGCCGAAGGTGCCCTGCAGGTTAATCAGATTGGCGGTCACCAGTGCATTACTCAGCGCACCGGTTAGCGAGATCAACAGGCCTATCAGGCCAAACGCTACCCGCTTTGGCAGCGGATGCAGCGGGGTCGAAGGCGACCCCGGCAGCATCGGTTTTTCATGCGGTAACCATTCGCGCGCGGCGTAGGGATTGCGCTTCGCCACCTTTACATGTTTCCCATTCGCGTCAGCAACTGCTGCAGCACCCGTTCGGTGACGGCCAGATCCTGCGGATCAATATCCGCCAGCATTTCGCTGCGCAGCGCATCCGCCTCGGTTTTCACTTTGGCAAACGCCTGATTGCCTTTTTCAGTCAGCACCAGGTGACGCTTACGTCGATCTTCCGGTGGCTGCACCCGCGACAGCAGCGACTGTTTTACCAGACGATCCACCAGCGGCACCATGCTGGCATCTTCCAGACCCAGCAGCTGCGCCAGTTCGGTCTGGGTCAGCCGTTCGGGTTCGCTGGCAATCAGGCCAATCGCCATCCAGCTACTCATGCTCAGACCGCTGTCTTTCAGATGACGGTCAACGGCCAGCCGCCAGGCATGCGCGGTAAGATGCAGTAAATGGGTAAAAGTACGAGTGTGCGAAGACAAATGTTAGCAACCTAATAGTCAGACATCTAATTAAATGGAAGCGTTATTATACGCAAAGCAAAACGCGATTGAAAAGCGCCCGATCTGTTAAAAATTAGTGGATCGCGGCAGAATGTCCAGAGGCCGCAACCGGGAGTTCTACACCATGATAACAGCTGCGAAAAACTGGGTGGATTTGCGCCGTGACGCTGCCAGCGGCATTGAGTCGCTTCGCGCCCATTTTACCGGGCATGCTTACGATCCGCACTGGCATGATAGTTATCTGATTGGCGTGACAGAGCAAGGTGTACAGCAGTTTCATTCGCGACGCAAACAGCATCAAAGCCGGCCCGGTACGGTGTTTATGCTGGAGCCGGAAGAATTGCATGATGGTGACGCCATTAACCCGCAGGGCTTCACCTATCGCATGCTCTACCTTTCTCCGCTGCAGGTGCAGCAGCAGCTCGCTCCGCTGCTGGCTGAAGGACCGGAACAGCGCGAATTGAGCTTCGCCGCGACCCTGCGTGACGATCTGCCGCTGGCTTATGCGGTGTGGCACGCCTTCGACGCGCTGTGGCACGATCATCCGGCTTTGATTAAAGAGGCGGCGCTCGACCGGCTGTTTGGTCAGCTGACGCAACACCGGCTATGGCGATTACCCGAAGCAGACTGCCCAGGCGATGGGCGACTGGCACTGCTGGCGCGCGACTGGCTGATTGCCCACCATGCGGAGAATCCGGGCTTACAGCAGATGGCACAGAGTCTGAACATCGATCGCTTCCGCCTGTCGCGACTCTTCCAGGCCCACTGGGGTTTGCCGCCACACGCGTGGCTGGTGCAGTGGCGGCTGAGCCGGGCGCGACGGCGTCTGGCGGAGGGCCAGCCGGTGGCCGATGTGGCGGCGGCGCTGGGCTTTGCCGATCAGAGTCATCTGGGCCGCTGGTTCAAACGTGCCTGCCAGCTCAGCCCGGCGCGTTATCAACGCATCTGCACAAATCTTCCAGACCTGACGTAACCGGCTTGCCACAATGCGCTTTTTTAGTCAGGAGAAGCGTGATGCAGGATTTACGTTGTGTGATGATTTTAAATGCCAGTTTGCCGCCGGGCAAAGCGACCAATGCCGCTGCGGTGATGGCGTTAACGCTCGGCCAGCGCCATCCGGCACTGGTGGGTAACGCGCTGGAAGACGCCAGCGCCCATCCCTGCCCCGGCCTGATTCCGGTCGGTATCCCGGTACTGGCGGCCACGCCCGAACAGCTCAGCCTGTTGCGGGAAAAGGGCGAACTGACCGGCTGCGATATGGTGCTGTTTCCGGAAGAGGGTCAGTCTACCACCGACTATCAGGCGCTGAGTGCTGCGATGCGGCAGCAGCCACGCCAGCAATGGCGCTTGCTGGGCGTCGCGGTTGTCGGTGAGAAAAAGGCGCTGCGCAAACTGACCGCAAACTTAGCCCTGTTTAGCTAAGCCTGCCGCGGAAAGCCGATCGCGTTTTTCCGCCTCCTTTTCAGGCTGTACAGATTTTCTGTACAGCTTTTTCCTCGGAATATTCCTTATAACCCTCTGTTAACCTTCATATAGCACATAATGCTTAAGAATCAGATTGTACAGATCGGAATTCATTGTATAACTTTATCCCCACGAGTTGTCTTGCGACTCTGTAACGAATGATGCACGTGCGTCGCCTCTGAAGGTGTCAGTGGATTTCCACCTTCAGAGGTTATTTTTTTGGTTATTTATGACGTTGGGTTCCTTCGCATCTGTCCATGTGGGGGCTTTTTTAATGTCTTTTTTGTCCTGACATCCGAAACGGAATCGGGCTGTTTTGAAGGGCTGACACATGCAAAACCAGAACATCGCTCCTAAAACTGATAAAGAGATTGCCGACTACTTTAATGCTGCCGCCAATAAACCGGCCAGTGATATGGAGATGCTGGGTTTACTGGTCGCTGAGATCCTGCAGTCCGGCATGCCGGTGAGTAACAAAGCGATCATTTCGAAATTGATTCATCGTCTGGAGCTGGAAAGCAACCGCGAATCGCTGGAAATTTACCGGCAGCTGCTGGAGCTGGTGGTTTACAAAACCCCGGATGATTTTTCGCTGTAGTCCCGACTCCATGGAGGGAGTCACTCTGCCTTTTTCTGGTATCTTCGCCCTTCGCCCGGTAACATCTGCCTCTCACCGTTTATCCTGACTTTCTCGCCCTTCGCGCGAGAGCAAAACAAAAAAGAGCCTGCAACCTTTTATGACGCAATCAAATGATGTCGCTTCAACCTCTGTTGTAGCGAGTGATATCAGTGTCGGCCGCGTACTGCGCTCACCGGCACTGCTGACCCGCGAATGTCTGGCCGGTGTGATCACCGCGCTGGCCCTGATCCCTGAAGTGATCTCCTTTTCCGTTATTGCTGGCGTTGACCCGAAAGTCAGCCTGATCGCCTCAGTGGTACTCTGTCTGACCCTATCGATTCTCGGCGGACGCCCGGCGATGGTCACCGCTGCCGCCGGTTCGGTGGCGCTGGTGATTGGCCCGATGGTGCATCTGCATGGGGTTGAATATATTTTGCCGGCGGTGGTGATGGGCGGCGTGATTCAGATCCTGTTTGGAGTGGCCGGCCTGGCACGTATGATGCGCTATATTCCACGCTCGGTAATGCTGGGGTTTGTGAATGCGCTGGGCGTGCTGATTTTCTTTGCTCAGGTTCCTCACGTCTGGGGACAATCATCGCTGGTATGGATCTTCTTTGCCGTGACGCTGGCCATTGTGCTGCTGCTGCCACGTCTGGTGAAAAGCGTCCCCTCACCGCTGGTCGCCATTGTTGTGGTGACCGCCGTTGCCCTGCTGATGGGCTACCGGATGCCGAACGTCGGTGATGAAGGGCCAATGAGCCCCGGCCTGCCCGGTTTTAACAGCCTGCTGGTGCCGCTGAATCTGCAAACCCTGCAGATTATCTGGCCTACCGCGCTGAGTATCGCCTTTGTCGGACTGATGGAATCGCTGCTGACTGCCAAGCTGGTTGATGACCTGACCGATACGCCTTCCAGTAAACGTCGGGAATCCTGGGGACTGGGTATCGCCAATATTTTTGCCGGTTTTTATGGTGGCATCGCCGGTTGCGCAATGATTGGACAGACCATCGTCAACGTGGAGCTTGGCCGGGCGCGCAGTCGGGTCTCGACGGTTGCTGCCGGACTGGTGCTGCTGCTGCTGGTCACCGGCCTGAGCCAGATTATGGCGCAAATCCCTATGGTGGTGCTGGCGGGGATCATGATGGTGGTGGCGGTGAAAACCGTTAACTGGCATAGCCTGCAACCGGCCACCCTGAAACGTATGCCCTGGTCGGAAACGCTGATTATGGTGTTAACGGTGGTGGTGACGGTCTGGACCGGTAATCTGGCGCTGGGCGTGCTGGCCGGAGTGATTGTCGCGATGATGCTTTTTGCCCGCCGTATTGCGCATGTCATTCACGCGGAGCGTGAACTGAGTGAAGATGGCGAGTCGGTACGCTATACGGTACGGGGACCCCTGTTTTTTGCCAGCAGCAACGATCTGTTTGAGCATTTCGATTATGCCCACGATCCGAAGAACGTGATTATCGATTTAACCCATGCGCAAATCTGGGATGCGTCCAGCGTGGCGGCACTGGATGGCATTGAGTATCGCTATCAGCGCTATGGCACACAGGTCACGATTGTGGGACTGGATAACCGTAGCACTGACTTCCACCGCCGGTTGACCGGTAATTTCGGTTAGCCTTGCTGTTGACCCTGATCGATCGGCTGTCTGACAGACAGCCGATCGGATTCAGGCCTGTTGCCGACGCGCTTTGTAGCGGGCCACCATCGTCACCAGCGCCTGATAGATCAGACCGGCGTAGAGACTCATCAGAATAGCCAATCCTGGCTCTTTGCCCTGCTGCTGCCATGACATAAACCACATGAACACGCCCCACAGAACAGAGAACACCAGCCAGCCGCGGACGAACTTCACGATGCCATTCATAACCACTCCTCTTTAATGATGCGCTACCTTAGCGGTGTTCGGCACAAAACGCATTGTTGTCACACCTGAGTTGAGAGGCGCCTCAAATAAACGGCCTCTGTTTTCGCTTTGGCGGGCGCAGCGTGGTGAACCAGGTGATTCCCGGCCGCTTTTCTATACTGAATGCACCGTCTGAACTTTCAGGATCTTTTAATGAAACGTTGCGTTTTATTGCTGTCAGCTTTTGCCATTATCACAACCCTTTCCGCCTGCGCGCCTCAGTCGCCAGGTAGAGATGCGCCACCGCCGCCATCACCGCCAGGCGGTCAGCAGCCGGTCGGTGCGCCTGGAGGCAGTGGGCCGGTTGGTCAGCCGCAATCCTGAGCCGGTGCCACTGAGGTCAGGTTATCCCGCCCGGTGCGCGATGCTTCAGACGCCGGGCGATCTAATGCCGATGGGCACATCCGCATTCAGACATTTCGCCCGGTCGCTGTTTGCCGAAATGGGAGTGGCGAATCTTTAACGCGCCTTCACGCCCCTCTTTATGTTCAACTGCCACTGTTCCGAGCAGACGATTCAGCGCGTGGTTAATGCGCCAGCCGATGTTGTCGGCCCAGGTGGTCAGATGCCAGGTTGAGGAACGCGCTTCATCAACATCGCCAAATCCCGCCACCGCAATGTGCGCTCCCTGACCAAAATCACGGATCGCCTGCATGGCACCAAATGCCAGTAAATCACTTTCGCAGAAAAGCGCCTGAATGCGCTCGGCGGCGCGGGTCTGTTTCAGATAACGGGTCACAGCCTGATAAGCTTGTTCGCGATCGCTGCCGTCTGACACCAGTTCGACCGCGAGGGTGTGGTTCGCCGCCATCAGGCTGGCGTGATAACCCTGCATTTGCGACGAAATGCCTGCCTGGCTCTGCAGAGAACCAAAACGCTGGTGCCCCTCAGCCAGCAACAAACGCCCTATCTCCTCGCCCGCCAGCCTGGCATCGTGCTGCACGTCCTGCTCAGCATCTGGCCGAATCACCGGCAGCAAGCTAGCCGCAAGAGCATGATCGTATTGCCTGTCATTTATTCCATCAGACAATACCAGTAAACCGCGCAGCCCCAATGGTGCAGCCTGCTTTAACTGTGCCGCCAGCGTCTGTTCTGTGTCAGCGGGTAAAAGCAGCATCAGTGCGCCGCGCGCGTTGAGCTGGCGCGTCAGTTCATTGAGTATTTTCTGGTGACAGAGAGTGAGTAACGGGCTGGCGACTACGCCAATCATCATCGGAAATGCGGGTGCCGGCTGTCGGGCAGGGGAAAGCGTCATCATCAGTGTCCTGTCTTCTCTGCGACGGAGAACAATAATCTTTACCATACTGGAAATAGCTGACTTTCAACAAGTTACAAAGTCAGATGCACGCCGCAAAAATGCGTGAAAAATAATGTAATGTTCATGCCACAACCAGAGGGATCGGGGTTAGCCTGGCGGCATGTGATTCCGCGCTCAGGCGGAATCGACCGGAGTGCTCGCCAATAAGTGCATAAGCGTAAGCGGCGACTAATTTATAAAACGTGTAAGCAGTAAAATTAATTAGTGTGGCTTTTAATAAGTGATTATTCAGCTAGCCTTACTATCCAGCCTGTCGGGAAGATTTTTCCGGTTCATATGACTGTATTAAGCGAGGAGGTAAATACAATGCCCTCAGGACAATTCTATATTATTGATCACCCAGAGCTGACGTTCACCGCCAGTTATCACATTGATACCGTTAATGAAAAACCGTTTAAATCGCGTATGGTGCTGGAGATCCAGAAGCATCTGCAGCCGACAGAGACGTTTGATGCAGTCAGTATCGGTCAGGAGGTCACCTTTGTCTCTTCCAGCGGCGAAGCGCAGCGACTGTATCTGATCAGTAACACTGACGATCGGCTGGTGTTCAGTTCCCGTGCATGATACGTGCGGCAGGCATCGAAACGCGGTACTGGTAGTTGAGTGGAGAAGAATGAACGTCGTGCAAATCGCAATTAGGATGGGGGATGACAGATACAAAAAAACCACCTTTTGAGGTGGTTGACGACATGGCTTACTGCTTTTTTTATTCGGTTTCAATATGGTGCCCGGGGCGGGACTTGAACCCGCACAGCCTTACAGCCGAGGGATTTTAAATCCCTTGTGTCTACCGATTTCACCACCCGGGCAGGGTGTAACTGGAGGCGCGT
>Ga0308167_1002138_pt1 | contig 19527 bp, 19 predicted proteins | sample PhyCR1_2_FD_202138 | JGI IMG/M metagenome (GOLD analysis project Ga0308167, IMG submission 202138) | Phyllosphere microbial communities from UC Gill Tract Community Farm, Albany, California, United States - DLSLRC.R1 | ecosystem: Host-associated > Plants > Phyllosphere > Unclassified | place... | reverse complement strand
GCTCTGGCCATGGCACGTACTCTGAACAAAATGACGAAGTCAGGTATGCCAGAAAGTGTGCGTATCGCCTGAAAACCCAACCCGCTCTAGAGACGCTCGCCCTGAATCTGATTTATTCAACAAAGCCACATAACGCGTAGCTCTAGCCTGAAGTGGCCAACTAACTTCTTAAACGGAATGCTGCGTTTTCAATGGAAGCGTGTTCTGATTGTTGAGAGGGCCAAAATTTCGATTTATTCAACGACGCCACATTAACGTAGATTAATGATTGATATGTCAGTAAACTGTATATAATTGTATTTTAAAATGGGTGAGATTGATGAAAAGTAAGTTGTTTTTGCTTCAGCTTCTTAGTTTCAGTTCTTTTGCTGCTACAGATTACTGTAAAGATGGTACGGGTTTGTATGTCAATGTTTGCTTCAACGATGATTTAAGTGCTGCAGTTGATGATCTCCAAGCAGAGATTGATAGCCAGGTTAGTGCCGAATCGCAATCCCGGGCGGACGGAGATGCTTCCACACTGTCTTCAGCGAATACCTATACCGACGGTAAAGTAACCGCCGAATCGCAATCCCGGGCGGACGGAGATGCTTCCACACTGTCTTCAGCGAATACCTATACCGACGGTAAAGTAACCGCCGAATCGCAATCCCGGGCGGACGGAGATGCTTCCACACTGTCTTCAGCGAATACCTATACCGACGGTAAAGTAACCGCCGAATCGCAATCCCGGGCGGACGGGGATGCTTCCACACTGTCTTCAGCGAATACCTATACCGACGGTAAAGTAACCGCCGAATCGCAATCCCGGGCGGACGGAGATGCTTCAACATTGTCCTCTGCTAATACTTATACCAATGAAGTATTTAGCAGTTTCACTGCAGATTCTAACAAAAAGTTTGAGTCTATAGACCATAAAATAAATAAATTAAGTGATAGGTTGAACGCTGCAATCGCAGGCTCAACAGCGATTGCATCAATACCGTATGTGGCTGAAGATTCATTTTCCTTTGGTGTGGGAATCGGAAATTACAGCAATGGCAATGCTGTTGCACTAGGCTCCCAGTACAAAACATCAAGGAACTCAAACATACGAGTAAACGTATCTTGGGATTCGACTGGAAATGTAGCTTCTGGAGCTGGTTTTTCAGCAGGGTGGTAGCTGTACGTAGTGACCAGTATTAGTTGACCACTATTGGTATTCTTGAGCCTTGTTAAATAAACCGAACTTTTGCTAAGCTGGCTGATAAGAGCCTTGTGCCCCTGCCAATACTGGCAGCACTATGGCAAAGCAAAAGTTCAGTAATACCTGCAGGACCACCTATAACAAACCCTTTAACGGTAGGTGATGTTTCCAATTATTAGAACATGTGTTTTTCGATAAACGTTCCGATGACTTTTCGTGGATCTCCGCTGGACTCGAGAAGCAGATTGTTTTACGAGCTAACCGCTTAATACGGGGGCGGAACGTCAGGTTATTGCGCTCAATCCGTTGGGTGAATATTTTTCCGGTCAGATGCTTATCCTTCGGCACCTCCCGTCCATAGCTGTCCCAGTCGTCGCTGGTGATCATGCCGATGTTGAATGGGGTCAGCAGTGCCAGTAGTTCCCGGCAGGTTTCATCAGTCCGGGGACCAAAAGTGTAGGCCAGTACACCGCCTGTTTTGGTGTTATACGCGTACCAGAGCCAGTGCTACCGGTCTTTAGTGCCAACGAAGCTCCACTGCTCATCAAGTACGCAGATAAGCGCCAAATCAGCATGAGCAACGGGCGAAGGCGTTATTCGCTTTGGCATGAGTTTTTTAAAGTCCGGATGACGGTGTTAATGCCAATTTTCAGCATTCTGGCGGTAACGCGAACCCCGGCGGCATTGAAGGCCATTTGAGTGATGAGCTCTTTAATGCCCGGTTTACGGGCCTCATAAGTGTAAGTGAGCTGAAACACGCGGTGGCAGTCACGGAAGCGAAATCTGTCATGGCCTTTAGGATTCTGACCATGGCGGTAGACCTGAGCAGACTGACAACGGGGACAATGAATGTTAACGATGGCCATGAAAGAACCTCAAAAGCTCGCATTATACATCAGATTCAACTGATTAGAGGCATCACCCATTCAGGATACTTTTTCATTTACCGTCATGATAAGTACCAGCGGGTTCCTCCCTGGTTTTCATAGAAATTAAGAACGTCTGTTCTGGCTGCTGCCGAACAGCTGGCCTTCACCAGATACAGCTAATCCTGGACACCGAGTGTGAGCGTGCCCGGTTGGACATAAAACAATTCAAGCGTTCCTTCCGGGTGACTAGGTGAAGCAAATTTTTCCACCGACTGCATTTCCCACATCCAGAGCTCAGTCATATCGGGGCCACCGGATCCTGCGAGCAACCTTGCTCTCTGGCCTTTTTCACCTTCCCAAAATTGAGGGATCTCATCTTCAGCAATGAGATGCACGGTCGGTTTGGCGCTAACATCCACAAAGTCAGCCACCGAAACACCCATCGCGGCAGCGAGGCGGCATGACAGGGCAATGCTGGGATTCGCCCTGCACCCTCAATCTCAACCAGCGCGCCCTTGCTGACGCCCGTCCGACGGGAAAGTTCATCGAGGGATATTCTGGAGAATCTGCCGCAGATGCCGCTGGAGAAGCTTCACGAAGCCGGGAAGATGCTGACCGATAGCCTTGAAAAAATGATGCCCGGTCTGTGGTTTGAGGTGGCTCTTATCGAAGAGCAACACCAGTAATATCATTCAGCAGAAACACAATGTTCACCGGCTTATCTGCTTTCCCGCTTTCCTGTTAACCCCGTTCACCGCCTGCGGCGTCGACGAACAGGGGTTCAGTAAGATTCTGGCCTGCCTGACGGCGGCCCGTGTTGATTCTCTGGGCATTCGGGGTTCAACCGAAAGCTACGCGTATCTGACCAGGGAGCAGCGCAATCACATCGCGACTCTGGCTAAACAGCTTGCCGAAGATATCCCTGTGATGGTGTGTGTGTGGGCGGTCAGCACGGATGCTATCCTGCATCTGGCCGATGATGCGCAGACCGCAGGTGCGGATGCCCTGTTGTTCCCGGCTATCAGCTACCAGTCACTCCGTGATGGGGTGTTTTATCCGGTCTGAGCGCGGGGGGCTACCGCAGCAGTTACAGGCCTGGCAGGCTTCGGCGAATGAGCCAGATGGGGAGCGTGTGGCTAAGCACCTCCAGGTCATTAAAGCCCGTAACGCCAGCGACGGATATGTCGATACCCAAAGTATGGCGGAAATCCATACCCTGATCTCCAGCGTTGAAACGGGCGCTGGCTGTCCGATAATCTGATGGAAGAGCTGGATGTTACCAGCTACAGGAGCAAAGATACAAACGGGACGTCAATGTACACGTGTAGAAGCATATCAACCGCCAGTTCGCGGGTGCCGCACCACACCGGACCCGGTATGGTGGTGTGGCCTACATATGGACTGACAAATGCTGGTCCTGTCTGGTGATAGAGGGTTCGCTCGTAAACCAGCTGGCTGGCCCCTGTTAACGATGCCTTACACGGAACCGACGGTTAACGCGATGCAGTTAGCCTAGAGCTGCGCGGATGACCAACAGGTGGGCTGTTCCAGAGCCACCGCTGAAGGCAAAGCCCTCAGAGGGCAGTGGACAATGATTCTATCACTGCACTTAGCATTTATGGATACACACATGGCCCATGGCATACCGAGTGGAAAAACATCTACTATCATCCGATATTAATAACACGAATATCATATATCATTATGGCACCAGAGGGTACAGCAGCAGGGCGGTCTTTGTCAGTATAGACTAATCCTGAAGGCACCACCACTCTTATAGCTCCTCCATTTTTGAGCAACCTTATTGCATCCCTAAATATTGGGGGATAGTGGATAAGCGGCAAAGATATGGCCTGTCTATCAGACACCATGTCATTAATCACGGCGCCGCCTGCTACACTCTCTCGCATAACACTGGTTACCTTATCACGATTATTTAAGGACTTACCACTTCCTTGCTTTATAATCTGATACCAAAATCCCGAAGGGGCCTTCTTTACCTCTCCTTGATGAATAAACTTATCGAAATATTGCTGGCTCTTCATCAGGGTAGAGTGATCATCTATAATTTTGTAACCCATACCAGTTGTAATCTGATAGAGTAAGGTAGCTCCAGGTGGGATATTAGGCGATAATCCTTCGTCACCATATGCAAGCGCAGGTGGGACGAGAAAGGAAGCGGAACCGGACTTACCTATTTTAGCCAAAACATTGCGAAATAGCGGTGGAAAATCCACTATTCTTTTATTTTCGGCGACAATTTCACGAATTAAATCACCGTTAGCTGAACGTATTTTAATAGATACATTAACTTTGCTTTTCAGGTCAGATGTTGTCCCTTCAGATTTCTCTATCTTGTACCAAAATCCTTGAGGATCCTTGGTCGCCCCAGGCTGGAGCCGAAAAAGCTCCATTGCTTTTCTACCCGCATCACTCTGCAACTTAATAATATGGTCTCTGGCCGCTAGAATTTTTTTGCTGAGATTAGCATGTGCATCTGACATCTGCGGTTCGGTGTATCTAACTTTATGCGTTAGCGCATCGCTAAAGCCGCTAACCAAATCATTAATGTTAGCGTCAATTCCGAGCATCCTGTTCATTTCTAGTGCTGCTGAGGCGTCATACCCCATAGCAGCTCCTGCAGCATAATCCCCTGATGGCTGTTGCCCGTTTTTCAAGCCCGCGTCCGGTAAAGGCACGCTGATTTCCTTCACGTCTCGACTACCTCTTGATACACTTTCTGGACCAATTTGAGTAGTTTCAGGATGAATTGAAGGAGAGGAATTCTCCCTTGTAGTATCTGAATTGGAGTTAACGATGTCGGGTTTTAAGCGCTGCTCAGCAGCCATTTTTTGTTGTAGGCCAGCCAACTGATTGCGAGAAAAAACTTCAGCTTGAGTTAAGCGTTCAATTTCCTTCTGATTATTCGTCTGCAAGACGTTAACCGCTGCTAATTTTGAGTTGGTGAGGTCAGACTGAAGTGCACTCACTTTTAATGCTATGTTTAAGCGCACGACTTCTGCCTTTGTATTAGCAAGCTCTGCGGCAGTAGCTACATTGATCGATCGTGCAGAGGCAAGCATCTTTTTATTTTCCTCATACTGACTGAGGAGAGATTTTTTAGATGCTTCAATATCTGCAAGTTTATTTACCAGTGTGAGCTCAGAAGGCACGCATGGCGAGGTAGTTGGTCTGGCATGCAAAGTAGTCAGCCTTTTTCTCAGGTCATCTCGCTCATGCATCGCTGCCTCACAGGCAACCGTGTTGCTCTTGGCTGTCTCCAATAAAATATTATGATCTTTATCCCATCTACTTTCCAAAGGACTATGGGCAGTTATTCTCTTATTCTCAGAATCACCATTATAATCTTCTGATATCGCTGGATGATTATTAATCTTAGCTTCCTTAGCTTCCTTAGCTTCCTTAGCTTCCTTAGCTTCCTTAGCTTCCTTAGCTTCCTTAGCTTCCTTAGCTTCCTTAGCTTCCTTAGCTTCCTTAGCTTCCTTAGCTTCCTTAGCTTCCTTAGCTTCCTTGGCTTCCTTGGCTTCCTTGGCTTCCTTGGCTTCCTTGGCTTCCTTGGCTTCCTTGGCTTCCTTGGCTTCCTTGGCTTCCTTGGCTTCCTTGGCTTTGCCGCCTCTCGTATGATCGGACTTTGACACATGTTTATCTAGCCACTCCGGTGCGAACCGCAAAAAAGGTGGTGGCTCATCTGCTGCTACACATAGAACAGGCATCACTAATATGAAAATAAGCGCGGGTTTATGAAGACGGGTGACAAACAGAATCGGGCTCATCTATGCCCTTCTCCGTTCTCAGACAAAGCTTTAAGTAGAATCCATGAAATACCAGCACAAATCCTGGACGTACGGTATTGATAGAGTGCATCAACAGTAGAAGTAGTCCTTTCATCCATTTCATTACGTATGGTAGCATATTGATTAGCTGCCGCCATTAACTCAGAAAAAGCTGTCATACGACTTCTATAGTTTTCCGGGCTTACCGTCTTCAACGCGTCAAGTTCTTTTTCACACCGGTCTAACATCTCTTGTTGAAGGTTTGCTTTCACGCTCTGCTGTGTCATATCAGTATCAGCTTCTTTCTTTACAATTTTAGGATCCATATATGGCACGATTTCCTGATGGGGATGTAAGGCTCGTTTGTTTTCACCAGAAGAAACACACCCAGAAAGTATTAAAAAAGACAAGTAAAAAATAACATACCCATTGGATTTATTTTGTAAAAATCTAATAAAATAGTTGCATTTGTACATGAATCTTGCCTTAAGATTAGTTTGACGTATGTTCAGCTTACAGGTTCGTTTTAAGATTACAACACATAGCCACGAACTTCACTCAACAGTGTACGTTGCAAACTTGACGTTAACAAATAAAAAATAATAGCTTATTAAAAATCTGGCATAAGAGAATTACAGAGCAACGCTTATTATTCTGAAATTTTGGTATTATTGGTTAAAGCCATTTCATCTTTAAAATTACTTACTCCAGCAGTCATCAGTTTAACCTGTTTCTTTTCTGCAGCGGGCAAATTGGCAAGCGTAACAGATGCGCACGTAATTGTTCCTACCCAATGCACCGCATCACGAATCTTTATAGTCTTTACCGGGCACTCTAGATACTCTGAATTTCGCATAAGATATAGTGATTGGAGTTGATGAGTCGTCTCAAGCGAGAATCCGCCATTGCCTAATGGGCTCCACGACTTCACATTCAGAGGAATAGCGTTATCTAGAGGGAGATAACTACTATCAATCATTCTACCAAGCCAAGTATAGTTATTCTGGACATTAATCTTTTTATCAAAAACCTTACCAGGAATCATAAATAGTTTTCTTGATCCTGCACCCTGGATGATTTCACTACTGATACCCTTACTCGTTTCTTGCGATTCCTGCACTGTTAGATTAGTCTGCTGATAGCCGGGCACAGTAAATAATGCGCGACTATTCCCACCAACGTCAGCTTGACCGCTGCCATCAACACCTACATTAACCAGCGATGATTTGCTATTGTCAACGGCGTCCACCCCAAATGTTACAGCCGCTGATGGAAGACCATTAGCCCAACGTCCCCAAAAAAGTCCATCGCGGTCAATAGCAACAGCAGAGTTATAGTTGGCGCTTACACTAGGGGTATGTGAACTTTCACTAGCGTTATAAGAATCACTTAGCGTCAAAGTTCCTCGACCGTACTGACCACCTGCTTGTTTATAAATTAAGGTATCAATACTGCCCGTATTGATACCATTTATTGAAGCACCGACCTCATTGTCTCTATTCTCATTATTATACTGACTATAACTAACACCATATCCTAGCTGACTTTTAGTATGACGACTACCATTCCAAGTGGAATTGAGCGAAGTACTTGACTTAGCACTGGCAGTGCTCAAATTAAGAGTTATAAATCCACCTTTGTCATCACCTAGATAACTATTATCCTTCCGCATGAAAGTATTAATGCTTGTACCAATGTTTAGCCCATTCCAGAGGAATGATTTACTTATACCAGCCTGCCAAGCACGGCTTCTGGAGCGTGTGGTATAAACCATTTCCCAAGGGGCACCATGGCCGTATCTTGGATCATTTGAGTCTAACAGCCCCAAGTAACCATAGTGTCCTTCACTCTTGCTATCAGTATAACCTAGGCTAGCAGTCCATCCCTTTACAGGGATAGAAAACGTTACGTTTGTGTCGGTGCTACAACCACTTCTGCTCTGGCTACTTCTAGCACGGCCACATTCGGGGGTTGTCATCGAAGTTCTATAAAGACTCAGCGAAAAACCATCGTTATAACTCAGTTGCTGCACGTTTCCAGAAGAGCCATCGCTTCCATGTAGATAGCTTGTCCGAGCAGTCATTACACCATCAAGTAGCCCAGAGTCAAAACCATGACTCCAATCTAATGCTCCTTCAGTATAATTTACTCCTTTTAGCAAAGTAGCCCCAGCAGTAAGTGCCAGACTCTTTGTTAAAGGGAGTCGAGCACCAGCAGCGATAATTTGATCTTTTTCACTATCCGGATTACTAAAGCCTTTGGCTAATCTACCGGCTTGCATGAACCATCTAAAGTCATTTTCTCCAGAAACTTCAATGCTGCTAAAAGGGGTGTTTTGTGTTCTTACCAATTGATTGTTGACATAAATTCTTAGAGATACCGAATAACTGCCTGAAGGGAAATTACTAGTATCTATTTTTTGCAGGCCCGCATGAAAGTAAAAGCTTCCTAGCAACTGGTCGCCTCTGTATGCGTCTACTCGAGAATCATTTGACAAAGAAACCATCAGCGGGGTGCCTGAATTATTTTTATCTTTATTTATCCATGCTTGAGTTGATCCAATCCGAACACCATAAAGCTTATTAAGCTGAAGCTGGTTAAGATTAATGCGACCTCCTGCATTGCTAAATATATCGCGAGAATCCATGCTGCCAGCTTGCAAATATATTTTGCTCCACAGGTCTTGTCTTATGTATGCATTATTTATAATAAATGACGTATTTTTTTGTGACCTGTACCTCTGATCATTGTAAGACCAATCGATATTACCAAAGGCAGCATCCGCAAGTCCGATAGTACCGTTTCCTTGCAATGATAGAGACTGAGAGCTTTTATCACCAACAATATTAATACTTTGTTGATGTATAAATCCGTTGTGGCTTTCTTCTGCATTTGAAAAATATGAATCCTGCTTTACGGAACTAGTAATGTATTTCCCAGGGAGGAATAGCTGTGCTGAATCATTGCTCTCATCATAAATTATAGCAACTGTCTTTGGGTCTATATACCCACACCCAGCGGCACCATTATTGTTGGAACATAACAGACTGTCGTGCCTATCTAAAAAAGTTGCCAGGCCACTTGAAAGCAAATTTGCAAGCGATTCCGACGAGCCAAGTTTACTTTCTATTTTTCTTCTCAGCAACTCAGGCTGTAAAAAAACAACATTTTCAAGACTTACTTTTGCTTTATATAACCCTAAGTTTTCATTATATAATGAGACAGCTACCCACTGTTCTTGACCTTTCGCAAGAGCTTCAAATCCTTTTGGCACCTTCATCTCAGCAGCCACTTGGTAATTAAAAAAAACACACCCAGCGAGAATTGAACAAAAAGACTTAGTTGCTTTCACTTTATAAACCACACATAAAAAAGGCGGTGGGGCCGCCTTATAAGGATAGGTTGGAAAAATTATTTACTTTCCATCTTTCGTAGTCGCTTGAGAAATAACCATGCTCACCATTCCTGAGTAATTACCTGCAACAAAAGCCTGAGTGGCATTCGCCTGCTTAATAAGCAACGGCATAGAGTTAGAACCCTGGTCGATATTACCACTTGGGAACAATTGACTAAAATTATAGGTTGTATCAGTAGTGTTAAGTTCTGTGTTATTAAGTTTAACCATGAGTGGAATGGTATTAATTCCACTAACATCCATCAACTGTGGAGTGTTTGCTAAGCGCACCTTCATATCATAGTCGCCATTTGTCCAGAGTTTTACTTGATCGCTATAAGAATTTAAACCTTTACCCGGCGTATAATTCATATCAATTGATTTAGGTAGTGCACTGCCGTCGGACATAGTTATACCGGCAGTTGGATCAATAGTGGAGGTTACAGTGATGTCAGCCTGATAAGCGTGGGCAGCTGAAGTAAAAATCATCCCGACAACGCACAATGAAGTGAAATTAATTTTCATTAAAAATCTCCTTGATATTTAATTTTCTTAATGGTGAGGAATCCTAAATTTAGGATATTTAACCTCGAATAATATTTACCGGAATCTCATCAACCTTACCATTGATGAGGTTCTTTATTTTAATCCTATAATTTTTTTCTGGGTGGTAAATGAATGACTTAATTTTCATTCTCGACCCAGGGTAAATTGTCCCTCCAATTTTACTCCAGTTACAATCTTTTTCGGATGTACACTCACCGATTTCGTTGAGTGCGATTCTCACAGTACCAGTATTTGTAAACTCAAACGTTTTCTCATTTAAGTCCAACTTAGTTGTCTGGACTGAAGGCAATAGATGAACTAGCGCTCCCCAAATTATATTAACACTAACGCTAGCATCCTTTTTATTTTTTTTAACTTGTCCAAGCCCGGATTCATATTCTTCCGCATTAACTTCCTCAAAATACACGCGCCATGTTGACTCCTTTTCAGGAGGGTTAAGATTAACTAACCGTACTACGCGAGTAGCACCTGCTGTTACAGCCAGTTTCATTGGTGTTGCAATCAATCCTGATTCATCCGGCGCGTCAACATCTATTTCTTTTTCGAGAGGCGTACCTGCATTTACTATCTTCTTAACAACCACCTTAACAAAAGCGACTTTATCCGATTGCGACATAACTTCAATTTTCGAAGCCCCTGAATTCCCAACACTAACCTCTATAGGGTAGATACTAATTGCAGCGCTGGCATATGTGCAAAAAAACGCAGTCAATAGAAATATTATATATCTTTTCAAGCTCTAACCCCTTTTCTCAAAGAAAAAACCACACCCCCTATCTGTGCGGTTTATTTAATAACTAGTTATAAAAATCATAAATTTTTAATGAATCTTCTTATGCTTATTATAAATGGAAATTTAAAAAAATGAACAACCTAATGATGGAAACAAATTTTCCAAAATGTAAAAACCGATCTGCTGATTTTCGCTACTGAAAAGGCTTTGCTGGGTAGATCGAACTTTGGTCAAATTTGCTGATCTACCCCCCCCCTGACAAACTATATGATTCGGTTAAACGTCAAACCTAGAGATGATAAAAACGGCACTGTTGCAAAGATCTGGCGATGGTAGACTGATGTCACTGTTTAGCTGAAGGAGTAGCACATGAACCCATTCAAGGGCCGTCATTTGGGGCGCGATATTATCCTGAGGGCCGTCCGCTGGTACTAAAAATATGGCATCAGTTTATTAGGCGACAATTACCCCGTCCGCATCGCGACAATTACTCTGGCCTGTTTGTAATCTGAGCGTCCTGTTTCTTCTTTCCAGGGAGAGGTTGTGACGCTAAATACCAGGCAGGTCAGTTTTTACATGGCTCAACGTAATAAAGGTCTTACGCAGGAAGCCGCTGCGGCCACCACCGGCATTTCTGTTCGCTACGGACGACGTATTGAAAAAGGGCAATGGCAATCATCAGGTGAGCAACACTGGCGGACACGTCAGGATCCTCTGGAAGCGGTCTGGCTCAGTGATGTGCTTCCTTTACTCGTTTCCCGTCCGAAGATCTCGCCGACAACGGTTCTCGAATATCTGCAGGATTAATATCCGGGCCAGTACCCCGATAAGGTGCGCCGGACGCTGCAGCGCCGTATCCGTACCTGGAAAGCCTGCCACGGTGAGGAACGGGATATCATGTTCCGCCAGGAGCATCAACCGGGAATGCGGGCGCTGTCAGATTTTACCCAGCTGAAAGGCACGGTTATCACTATTAACGGCTGCCCGCTGGAACACAAGTTCTTCCACTTCCGTCTTGAATGGAGTCGCTGGAGCTGGATGCGGGTTGTCACTGGCGGCGAGAGCTTCACCGCTCCGGCCGAAGGACTACATGAGGCGCTGGGTCAGCTGGGTGGTGTACCAGCAGAGCACCGTACAGACAGTCTGGCCGCAGCATGGAAAAACCTGAGCGATGAAGACCACCGGGACCAGACAGCGCGCTATGCCGGGTTGTGTGAACACTACGGCATGACTCCTTCCCGCAATAACAGCGGACGGGGCCATGAGAATGGTTCAGTGGAGTCGGCTCACGGACACCTCAAGGAGCGTATACGGCAGGCCCTGCTGCTGCGCGGAAATAACGACTTCGGTTCCCTGAATGAATATCGTCAGTTCGTTACACAGCAGGTGCTGCGTCATAACCAGCGCAATCAGGATCTGGTCCGTCAGGAACTGGCACTTCTGAGCCCCTTCCTCAGCGGCGGTGTGCTGACTACGAAGAGTTGTCTGTCCGGGTCAGCAGCAGTAGTACCATCAACGTCCGGCACGTTGTGTACAGCGTGCCATCCAGACTTATCGGGCAGATGCTGAAGGTTCGTCTGTGGGATGACAGACTGAGTTGTTACGTTGGCAGCGATGAAGTAATGAGCTGTCAGCGGGTCCGGGCACCGAAAGGTAAACGGCGGGCGCGCAGTATCAACTTCCGGCACGTGATCTGTAGTCTTGTCATGAAACCCGGGGCGTTCTACCACGCCACACTGCGTAACGACATCCTGCCAGATAATGAATGGCGGCAGCTGTGGCAGCGGATGTGTTCACGTCTTGCCCCTCAGCTGGCGAGTCGCCTGATGGTTGATGCCCTGAAGCTGGCGGCAGAGCGGGAAGACATCTCAGCGGTCGCGAAGGGGCTGAACCACCTGCTGCTGGAGCCGGGAGAGCCGGATCTGCAGAAGCTGCTCAACTGGCTGGGCGTGAAGGATAAACGCCCGCTGCCGGACGGGAAACTGTTTCAGCACAGCCTGCAGGGTTATGACAACCTGATGCGTAAAGGAGGCCTGCAATGACCGATATCCATACGCTTGAAAGGTTGCTCAGAAGGTTACGTCTGACGCGCATAGCCACCGAGTGGCACAGCCAGGAGAAACGCGCGCTGGCCGAAGGGTGGACCCCTTCGCGTTATCTGCTGTCACTCTGCAGTGAAGAGGCGACGCACAGGGAAAGCGAACGGCTGCGGCGATATATAAAGGATGCGCGGTTGCCAGTGGGGAAAATGCTGGCCGAATATGAGTTCGGCCAAGTCCCGGAGCTGAATGCCGCACAAGTGCGTCAGCTGTGTGAAACAACGGACTGGGTGGACAGCGGGGAGAATGTCCTGCTGTTCGGTGCCAGCGGTCTGGGCAAGAGCCACCTTGCCGCAGCGATCGCGGACGGCGTAGTGAGCCAGGGTTACCGGGTCCGGTTCTACAGCGCCGGCGAGTTGTTGCAGGAGCTGCGTAAAGCCCGGTCGTTGCTGAGGCTGAACGAGATGCTTCTGAAGCTGGATCGCTACCGGGTGATAGTGATAGACGACCTGGGTTATGTCAAACGGGATAATGCGGAAACGGGCGTGCTGTTCGAACTTATCGCGCACCGGTACGAAAGAGGAAGTCTGATCATCACAAGTAACCATCCGTTCAGCACATGGGGCAGTATCTTCGTAGACGAAACAATGGCGGTGGCAGCGGCGGACAGGCTGATCCACCACGGGTACCTCTTCGAAGTTACAGGATAAAGTTACAGAAAGAAAACATCAAAAGCAGTCACCCAGCAGTCAGCTAAGAAATAACTCAAAGGCGGCCAGAGTAGTTGACGCGTATCGGCCAAGGTAGTTGACGTCTAATATCAGTTATCGTGAGCTGCAGGAAATGCTGGCTGAGCGAGGGTTATATGTCGATCACACCACGATTTATCACTGGGTTCAGCGTTATGCACCTGAGATGGGAAAACGGCTGCGCTGGTACTGTCGCCAGCCTTCCGGTTTTGGCTCATGGCATCTCGATGAAACCTAAGTGAAGGTCAACGGACGCTGGGCTTACCTGTACCGCGCCGTCGACAGCAGGGGCTGCACCATCGACTTTTACCTGTCTTCACGCCGTAACACTAAAGCCGCATATCGCTTTATGGGTAAACTTCTGAACAATACGAAGCGCCGTCAAATTCCACGGTTGATCAACACGGATAAAGCCCCGACGTATGGGCGGGCGCTAGGCTTGCTGAAGCGGGAAGGTAAATGTCCGCAGCATGTGCAGCACCGGCAGATAAAGTACCGGAATAATATAATCGAGTGCGATCATGGCAAACTGAAACGGATAATCAACGCCACGCTGGGCTTCAAATCAATGAGACGGCTTATGCCACAATCAAAGGGATTGAAGTGATGCGGGCGCTACGTAGAGGTCAGGCCGACTCATTTTATTTTGGGCATCCCCTGGGCGAGATGCGTCTGGTGAGCAGAGTCTTTGAAAGATAAGACCTTTCATTAACACGACAGGCTAACTCATCACTATCTTTGCAACAGTGCCCATTTCCAGACCTTTGGCTTGCGTATCAGTGTACTGGTCCCAAACCGGCTACTTAATCTGTGCATTCTTCTTATTACTTTCTATTAGTGGCTTCAGAAAATTTCACTGCTTGTCGTTCAAGTCAAGAGATTTTTATTTTTTCCTGAATGATTTCACTACTTCTTTCGGCGGGCTGCGAAGGCCTTCTCTGAGCAGGCTGCGCCCCATAAACGAACGCGGCGAAAATACCACCCCATGCCAGACCGCAAAAAATCAACATAATAATCAAGGCCGCTCTACGACTTACTTTCATCATCTATCCCAAGAATCGTTAAGGAAACATAAGACAATTCTCATGCGAACCAGTTCTTAATATAAGCAATTTCAGTGATATGTTCGGAGATTAAACGGTACTGATAGCGATAACGGAATTTCTATCCAAATAATCATTATCGCACAGGATGATATCAAAGCACTTTATAAGGCTATAATCTTAAACTGTAATTTATACGAATTAAGATCTTAAAACCATGATTCAATGTTTAAGGGGCAGCGTTTCATTCAGACAGGGGTTCTACGCGGGAACCGCCGAAATTTCCGACACCTACTCGCAGTCAGGCATCACTGAGCGCTCAGACCACAGGATAACCCAGCAAAAACGAAAGAGAGTCAGGTCGCGTGATGGCCTTCACATTCCGCATCATCCGGTTCCTTATTTTCAACCGGAAATCAACCGATGGCGATTTTTTGTGTTTATTACAGTCATCTTCCTTAAAGGTACAGGTGGAATTTTTACCTTTAAGGAAGATGATTGTGAAAGTAAAAGTATGGCCGGTATTATTTATGTCGGCGTATCTGACGGCCTGTGCCGCACCCGGTACAGAAAAATATCAGACTATCATGGACAGCGTTACGGCAGAAAAAGTAAACCAGATTATTCACTCGGATGTCATCTCTTCTTCAGGTGAAAATCACGGGGAAGTTATCAACCGCGTGTCATCTGCTTTTCTCGGTACGCCTTACCAGGCTGATACGCTCATCGGCGGGCCCGGTACCCCCGAAGCGCTTGTCGTGAATTTCAACGGTATGGACTGCTTTACCCTGGCAGATTACGTCGAGGCCCTGACCCGCAGCCATGACCATAAATCGTTCCTGCATAATCTTACAGAGGTTCGTTACACCGGGGGGGAACGTTGACTACCTCAGCCGCCGGCACTTCTTCTCCGACTGGTTCACCACCGCACCACGCAATGCCCGGGATGTCACACCGGATATCAGCCCTGACTATGCCGTGGCGGACAAACAGCTTAACCGTAAACCGGACGGGGGGAGTATATCCCGGGGCTGGGCATTCATCCCCGTAAAATAAATTACATTCCCGGAAACACCATCAGTCAGCAGGTGCTGGACCGTCTGAAAACCGGAGATTATGTCGGCATCTACTCTCCACTTGAAGGGCTGGACGTTTCGCATGTGGGTATTGTGGTCCGCCACGACGGGCAGGTATGGTTCAGGAATTCCTCCTCACTGGCAGCAAACAGAAAAGTGGTGGATTCGCCGTTTCTGGAATACATGCGCGCGAAACCGGGCATCGTCGTGCTGCGGGCTGAGTGCCCCGCCCATTACCGGAATTGTGGTATGAAAAGAATCCAGATACCGGAAGGAATAAAGCCTCTTTGCCTGATGGTTCTCCTGCTGTTATCGGCATGCCACACTGCTCCGCACAGGCCGGGATTAAATGACGTGACGACTGCCGGCCATGTGCCGTCAGACTATATTGACCCGACCAAAACTCTGTTCCTGCTGGGAAGCTACCCGCAGTCCGTTGATAAATGGTTCCCTCACGGCCCGGACAGGCATGTTCCCGTTATGGATACCGCTGCACAGCAGCGCCACTTTTATGACCTGAAATCCCGTTATTTTGGCGAAAAGTCTCCCAGGAGCCCTTATTACATCGCATCAGTCCTGAGTAAAGGGGCTTAAGCCGCCCGCGACGCCAGCATCAGGAAGTATCTGGGGGAGCAACGTGTTCCCTAGGGCGAGAACTTCAGGATCCACCCGGACAGCTGGAAAGTAAGCTTCTCATTTAGACCGTCTGTGCAGCAGACTCCGGTTCATGGTTAGGAGATTGGATCGTTTCTTTTGAGAGCGAATTACCATAAACGGTAGCGCCCTGTATCCCCTGTCGGGTAGGCATTGCTATGGTTTATGTGTAAAAACACACGCCTTGGTGTTTTTTTAACCTAAAGCCTGCTTTTCAGGCGCCCCAACCCAAAGCAGGCATCCGCAGCCATCTTTTTTTCGCCATCTGATTACAGCCTGTCAGAGAGCAGTTTGGTAGCGTGCTCTCCTGCCACAGCACCGGTAAAACGCAGCCGACCTTTGCAGAGGATGTACTGGTAAGGATCCGTACCCAGGAAGCCTTTCATCAGCACCGCTAATCCCGGCATCTGCGGTTTCTCCCGTACCGTCACCTCCAGCGCTTCGTAGACCTTCGGAAGCAGCGTGCCCCGCTTGCGGTTGGCTAAAAAACCGTAGTACCGCACCATTTTAAAATGCCGCGCCGGGATATGGCTGACGTACCGATGAAGCATCTCCTCCTGGCTGATTCTTTGGCTTTCGTGCTGTTGCGTGCGGTGAACGTAATATTGATGCACCATGGCGCCGCGGTGTTAACGCAACTGAGAAGCGGCTACCTGCGAGAGCTTCAAATAACGGCCCAGGTATTTCATGCTGCGCCAGGCCTCGCGGGTCTTTTTGGCGGAGTGGACCTTCCATGAACGGCGATACTGGGCATGCAGGTAGCGATGCCAGAGGTCCTCGTTGCGGATATGGCCGAGGCCCGGCAGGGTGACGGGGTTGATTTGCGCGTAGTTATCGTGCAGCAGGTAAACCACGGCGTTGAGCCAGATATTCTCTACCTCTTTCTTTTTAATGAACAGCTGCCGCCTGGTGCCGTGCTTGATGTCGAGGCCGTCGCGGATGACGGGGAAGTGGATGTGCGGGTGCTTATTGAGCTGGCGATCATATGTGTGCAGGGCGCAGAATATGCCGACCTCAATGCCCTGTGTATGTGCCCACTTCAGCACGGTGTGGGTGGCACAGCGAAACAGGTCATTGAGCAGGGGCCAGTTGTTGTTAAAGAACGGCCAGAGCAGGTGTGGCATGGTAAAAGTGATGTGTTGCCATTCGCAGTCGGGCAGAATGTGCTGCTGCTCAGTAGACTTCATGCCGCAGGCGCTGCATGCCTTTGACTTGCAGCTCTGGCAGAAAAAGCGGGAGTGGGTACAGCCCGGCGAGGCACAGCAGTAGCGGCGAACGCCCATGCCGCAGGCGAGCATGCGCTCGACGGCAAGTCTGGCCCAGTCGCTGAGGGCGTCGCCGTGTTTGTCGAGATAGCGGCTCCAGCCATCATTATGCTGGAATAGCAGCTTTGCCGGTCGGGGAATATACATGGTGCAGAGTCTACAGGTCGGCAGGGGACAGGAAAAGGGCGTCGGCGTCAGCTGGTTCACGTCGCAGGCGTGCTCATTTTATGCGTGTGTTAACGCTACGGTGAGGTACGCGCCACCGTGCGAGCTGCCGTGCCGTCAGGCGGCACCGGCGTTGATGTGAGGCGTAAGCGTCACATAAAAAACCGTATTGATGCTTATGTATTTTTGAATCCAGTTTTCCACAGAGCGGATAGTACAATAGCCACCACCATGTCTCTTTACTTCATCCGTTATTTTACATTAAGAAAATTGAACGCTACTGGGTTCCCCTTGTGAGTCAGACAAGCCATAACAAGGTCCGCTTATTGACTAAAACTTCCCACCCTGCCAGGTTTAGACCTGCCTCACCGTGGCTGAGCACCTGTGAAATAGCGCGTTTATCACTAAATTTCGTTTTATATGTATACAAGAAGATGCACATAACAGCTTTTCTGCAAATCAGTGGTAGTCGCGACAGTCGGTTATTACTGCAAAGGATTACCGAGTCTGGGCGTCAGCGAAGGTTTGTGACCTCAACTCCCCCTGTACTATCAGTTATGCTTAACTATCATCACCAGTCCCGGTTGGCGTCTGCCAGCAGTCATACTGCTAAATTAAGGAATTCTGAATTTTTGCCGACTGACAAAGAGGAATAGAATCGTGAAGATCCAGGCTATTCAGTACATACGCGGACTGGCGGCATTGCTTGTAGTCATTGCCCATAATTCTTTTTTTCTTGGTGATTACTGGGTAACCCATATTCCTGGGGCACTGGGTGTAGATATTTTCTTTATCGTCAGTGGTTTCATTATGACGTTCATCACCCACCGGGCACCTGAGGGATCCGATACATTTTTAATCAAGCGATTTTTCCGCTTATGGCCCCCCCTTTTTCTGGTCTGGCTTGCCTCGCTTGTCTTTGTTTATCATGAACGGACACTCAGCCAGATGTCATGTGTGCTTTATTTCTGTCTTCAGGATTACAGCAGGCAGGGGCCAGCGTTTGGTTATAGCCCGCTGGGCCCTCCCTGGACGTTGTCTTATGAGGTCATGTTCTACGCCGTTTTTGCATTTTCTATGAGGATGAGTTATCGCTACCGCAGCTATATCTGTGCGCTGATTTTTATGGCTTCAATGCTTGGATTTCAGCTCTTTTATAATGGCAGTTTCAGCTTTTCATCCCAGATTTCACCAGAAATTGTTGTGACACACTGGTGGCAGGCCTGGATTAAAATCGCCAGTAATACTGTAGTTTTGGAATTTATTGCAGGCATGTTTCTGGCTGAAATCATGGTGAATGACAAAATCAGTGACTCTCGTCTCACGCGGACACTGGCATGGGGAGCACTCTTTATAGCCTTTGTCTATATTTTCATCACTGGCCCGCAGGTCTTCGGCATGAGCGGTGGCTTCTGGCCTGCGCTGGTAATTATGGCTGGAGTTATTACACTGAGCTATCATCATAAAATTGTAAACTTTCGCGGGCTGTCATTTCTGGGCGATATTTCTTATTCACTGTATCTGGTGCATTACCCGGTGATGCTTTTTATAAAAAATGCTTTACCTCCATCTATTTTAAAAAATGGAAGCCCGCTGGTCTTTTTTCTCTCAGTTGTAGTAAGTACCTTAATAGCGTCAGTTATGTTCAGACTGATTGAAATTCCCTCAATGCAGGCAGGGAAAAAAATCACCCAAAATATCTCTCTGAAAAGAACTACTGAAAACAAACACCCTTAGGGTGGGGTATTCAGACTTCTCAAGAGGGCAGGCTAAATCGTACAGCGCGTTATAGCCGCCGTACGCGTCCGCCTGCAGGATACCGCCGTATCCGGCAAGGTGCTGCTGTGGATGGACTCCCCTGCGGTCCGGCGAGTACGCGAACCACACCGCGGGCGGCAGCTGCGAACCGGCGTTGCGGTCGTCCCGCACGTAGACCCACAGCCGCGCCGTGCGCGTTTTACCGCTGCCCGGCTCCTGCACCGGCACAGGGATA
>Ga0308167_1002132_pt1 | contig 19558 bp, 16 predicted proteins | sample PhyCR1_2_FD_202138 | JGI IMG/M metagenome (GOLD analysis project Ga0308167, IMG submission 202138) | Phyllosphere microbial communities from UC Gill Tract Community Farm, Albany, California, United States - DLSLRC.R1 | ecosystem: Host-associated > Plants > Phyllosphere > Unclassified | place... | reverse complement strand
CGGCATCCAGAACCGCATCGAGCCGCACGAGCCGGTCGACAAGGACCTCTACGAGCTCCCGCCGGAAGAGGCGAAGGGCATCCCCCAGGTCCCCGGCTCCCTCGACGAGGCGCTCGAGGCGCTCGAGGCGGACCACGAGTTCCTCACGAAGGGCAACGTCTTCACCGAGGACCTCATCCAGACCTGGATCGACTACAAGCGCGAGAACGAGATCCTCCCGCTCGCGCAGCGCCCGCACCCGTTCGAGTACGAGCTCTACTTCGGCGTCTGACACGCACCGCACCACGAACGCCCCCGCGCCGGTCTCCGGCGCGGGGGCGTTCTCGCTGTGCCGACACTCGCCTGCGGGCCCGGCCACCGGGTGGGAACGTGCCTGCCTGGAGGCACGGCGCACGCCCGGCGGGCCGGCACCGCGCCTCCAGGCAGTCGCCTCGCACGTTCCTTCCCACGACACGCGCGCTGCCATGACGAATCGGGCGTACCTGGTCGGAAGTTCCGACCAAGGTACGCCCGTTTCGACCAGGTGCGCCCGAACGCGCCGGGCACACGAGAACGGGGCCCGTGCCGCCCCGGCACAGACCCCGCTTCGCGTCCGGGCGACTACCGCGCGGTGGCCACCGCGTCGTTCGTCCCCGCAGCGACGCTCACGGGTGCACCCGTGACCGGAGTGGGCCGTCCCAGGGAACGGACGGTCCAACCCGCCTTGACCCAGTCGGCGACCGGGAGGCAGTTGCGGGCGTCGATCACCGTGCGACGCCCCACGATCGAGGCGAGCGCCGCGGGGTCGGCGGCGATGACCTCGTCCCACTCGGTGAGGACGAGCACGACGTCCGCGTCCTCGATCGCACCCTCCATCGACGACGAGTAGGTGAGCGTCGGGAAGGAGCGGCGGGCGGTCTCCATCGCCTCCGGGTCCCACAGGGTGACCTGGGCGCCGCGGAGGTGCAGCGCAGCGGCGACGTTGAGCGCCGGCGAGTCGCGGACGTCGTCGGTGAGGGGCTTGAACGCCGCCCCGACCACGGCCACGCGACGGTTCAGCACGGAGCCGCCGAGCGCGTCGATCGTCATGTCGATGACGCGCTCGCGCTGCCCCATGTTGATCTCGTCGACCTGCTGCATGAGGCCGACGACACGACCGGCACCGAGCTCGTTCGCGCGGTGCATGAGCGCCCGGATGTCCTTCGGCAGGCAGCCCCCGCCGAAGCCGAGGCCGGCGTTCAGGAACTTGCGGCCGATGCGGGCGTCGTGCCCGAGGGCGTCTGCCAGGGTGGACACGTCCGCACCGGTGATCGCGCACATCTCGGAGATCGCGTTGATGAACGAGATCTTCGTGGCGAGGAACGCGTTCGCGCTGACCTTGACGAGCTCCGCCGTGGCGAGGTCGGTCGTGATGACCGGGGTGCCCTCGGAGATGGGTGCGGCGTAGACCTCGCGGATCACGGCGTCGGCCGACGCGGAGGCACCGCCCCAGACGAGCCGGTCCGGGTGCAGCGTGTCGTCGACGGCCTTGCCCTCGCGCAGGAACTCGGGGTTCCAGATGAGCTCGGCGTCGATGCCCGACGGGGTGAACTCGCGGACGATGCCGCGGAGCCGCTCGGCCGTGCCCACCGGGACCGTCGACTTGCCGACGATGAGGCCGGGGTGCGTGAGGTTCTCGGCGACACCGCGGGTGGCGTTCTCGACGTAGGTGAGGTTCGCGGCGTGCGACCCGGCGCGCTGCGGCGTCCCGACGCAGACGAAGTGGACGTCGGCCGCGGCCACGGCCTCGGGCAGCGACGCCGTGAAGCGGAGCTTGCCGCTGGCGACGTGCTTCGTGATGAGCTCCGGCAGGCCGGGCTCGTAGAACGGGACCTCGCCGGCCGACAGGGCCGCGAGCTTGGCGGGATCGACGTCCACGCCGATGGTCTCGAAGCCCATCTCGGCCATGGCGGCCGCGTGGGTGGCACCGAGGTAACCGGTGCCGATGACGCTGATGACGGGTGCCGGACGGGAGTCTGCGGTCTTCTTCTGAGCGGTCACTGCTTGACCTCCTGCAGGTCGTAGTCGGTGTCGGTGCGCGAGATGCCGGCCACGAAGGCCTGGAGGCTGTCGGCGCGGGAGTTGAGTCGCCAGTCGTTCGTGGTGCGGACGCCGTCCACGACCGTGGTCGCGGTCTCGCTGAAGTACGAGAAGCCGATGACGTCGTCGTTGGCCGGTTCCGCGAGGCCGTCGAAGAGCGACGTGATCCACTTCGCCTTCTGCCCGTTGGTCACGCTCGTCCCGGTCTCGGTCGCACCGATCTCACTGAGGAGGATCTTCTTGTCCGGTGCGATCTGGCGGAGCTGGGCGAGGGTCTTGCCGAACGTGTTGTCGAAGGTCGGCGACTCGGAGGCGGTGCGGTAGTACCCGCTCATCCCGACCCAGTCGACGTACTTCGACTCCGGGTAGTACTCACGCAGGTAGTCGAGCTGCATGTACTTGTCGTTGCCGAGCTTGTCGATGCGGCTCGGCGCCCAGTTCCAGATGACGTACTTGTTCGCGCCGCTGGCCTGGAAGACGTCGTGCACGTGCTGCCACATCGCCACGTAGGACCCGGCCGCGTTCTGCTGCGCCGTCCCCTCGGACCAGTTGTACCAAGAGCCGTTCATCTCGTGGTCGAGCCGGATGACCATCGGCTGCCCGTTCGCCGCGAGGGCCTTCGCGTACTTCGTGAGGTAGGCGTCGAACTTGCCCGAGACGATGTCCTCGTTCGTGTACCCGGGGACGTACTTCGCGTCGTTCCCCGTCTTGGCGGGTGCGGACTCCCAGGTCATGAGCGGCAGGCGGCCGTTCGCCCACGCGCGCTGGACGGCGGTGGCATTGAAGTCCTGGTCGAAGCCCTGGAAGAAGCCGACCATGTTCGTGGCCTTGCCCACCTGCTGCGAGACTTCGTCGTACTCCGCCCAGTTGAAGGGGGACTGCGCGGTGTAGAGGCCGTACCAGCGAGCCGGCTGCGCCATGATCTGCGCCTTGGTGGGGACGGCGATCGGGGTCGTGCCGGGGTCCTTCGAGGGGCCGCCGTTCGGGTTCGTGACGCCGTGGTTGCCGGAGCCGGAACCGTTGCCGGAGCCGCCGGAGCCACCGGAGCCACTGCCCGAACCGGAGCCACCGGAGCCGCTGCCGGAACCGGAGCCGCCGGACCCGCCGGAACCGCCGGAACCGTCGCCCGACCCTCCCGGACCCGACGCGCCGTCACCGGACCGTGCCCCGGCGGCCTTGGCGGCCCCGAGGTCGGACTGCAACGACGCGATCTGCGCCTTGAGCTCCGCGATCTGGTCGGCACGCGAGCCGGACTGCGCGGTCGAGGAGTCGAGCTTGCCCTCGAGCGCCCAGATCTTCTCCTGGGCGGCCGTGAGCTTCGTCTGGAGCTCGGCCGCCGAGATCTTCTTCTTCGGCGGCGTCACACCGAGCGCCTGGTGGACCGCGGTGGACACCGAGCCCGCCGGGGACACCCAGACGTTCCAGGTGATGAGTCCGAGGACGAGGACGATGGCGGTGGTCCCGACCGCGGTGAGTCGTGCGTGCTTGCTGGACTGGGCCCACCAGGCACCTGAGGAGCGGATGAGGTCAGACAATGAGGAAGGCCTCCAGGGCGAAGATCGCGAAGCCGATGCAGTACGGGATCGCGGCGTACGGGTTGTACCGACGGACGCGTGCCGGGGCGGGGGCCGCCGCGGTCGCCGACTGCGACTGCGCCGCAGTGGCTGCCGAGCGGCGGGTCGCGAGCACCGTCGCGGTGGAGTTGGTGGTGGCGTCCGGGCCGAACAGGTCGTCGAACGCCCGGTCCACGGCGCGCTGGTCGTCGCCGTAGCCGGCTCCACCGGCTGGGGCCGGGGCAGCCGCGTCGATCGGGCTCACCGGGGTCTGGGTGGCGACGGCCGAGGGCTGCACCGCGTCCGCGGGGTCCTCCTCCATCGGTCCACCGGCGTACGCACCGGCACGGGTCCCCCAGCCGGACGCGTGCGCCAGGCGGAAGAAACCGATGAGTCGGATCGGCATGAGGAAGAACGTCGACACGATGATGAACATCGGCAGGCGGAAGAAGTCGCTCGGCTTCTCGGCGAGGTGCCGCATCTGCCGGATCGCCATGCTGAGCACCGACGAGACCACCATGAGGGCGGCGACGTAGACGAAGCCGGTGGAGAAGCCGTACTGCTGCAGGATCCCCTGGTAGAGGTTCTCGCCCTGACCGGTGAAGGCGCGGTAGATCCAGCCGGCGATCACGCCGAACAGCATGAACGGCAGGATGATGTCGGTGAGGAAGAACACCGCGAGGATCGGCGCGTGGCCGAGCATCCACGGGAGCATCCGGAGCGTGTTGTACTGCGAACCACGGGCCCAGCGGAGCTGCTGCTTGAACAGCTTCTTCACCTGCAGCGGAGCGTCCGTGTAGACCAGCGACGTGTACTGGTAGACGGTCCGGTACCCCTCCTTGAGCGTGAGGTTCGTCAGGGTCCGGTCGTCGGACACCTCGAGGAACACGCCCATGAACTTCTCGTGCATGAACCGGTCCATGACGCGCACGAGGATGTCGCGGCGGAAGGCGATCGTGCGCCCGGGCAGGCAGCCGATCTGGCCGAGGACACTCTGCGCGGGCATCGAGTACAGCGCGCGGGAGTTCTCCAGCCAGTCCGCCCAGCGGGTGATCCAGCTGCGGGTCGGCTCGAGGATGCGCTGGCGCGTCGTCACGCCGCCGACCGAGGCGTCCGCGAACGGCTTGAGCAGCTCGTCGAGGGTGCCGGGCGTCCACACCGTGTCCGAGTCGACGAGCACGGTGATGTCGCCGTTGGACATCTCCGTGCCGACCTTGACGGCGTTGCGCTTGCCCGGGATGGGCGTGTGCGTCCAGCGGACGAGTGGGGCGAACTCGTCACAGACCGCTTCGAGGGCCTCGTTGCGGGCGCCGTTGATGACGACGATGATCTCGCCGGGACGCTGCTCGACCATGCGGCCGATGACGTCGCGGAAGAGGTCGAGCGGTTCGTCCACGACGGGGACGACGACGCTCGTGGTGCCGGTGTAGGTGCCGGTGTAGGGGCGGTAGCGGGCGGACAGGATGACCTTGAGCAGCCAGAGCAACCAGATCACCGCGGAGTACACGGCGAACAGGTAGAACTCGGGGTGCCCTTCGACCATCTGCCTGATCTGCAGAATGAAGGTGAACATCGATCCCTGCTTCAACGTTCGAGGTGGAGATTCCGCGTCGTTGGGGAATCAGGGCCGGTTCGGGTGACCCCATTGATGCAGAACCGTGACCCGGTGCGCAACGCGACCCCCGACCGGGGGCGTTACGGGCACGTTACGGGGTACACCACGGTCCCCCTCCGCGTGTGGTCATCGTGTCCGCACTGGTGCTGACAGCACTCCGGTGGACCGCGTTCACCCTGCCACTCACCCTGTACGGGTGGTGGACGGCCCAGGAGGCGCGGCTCGACCCCCAGCGAAATCCCTGTTCAGGTCATGGTCGCCGGGCGTGCCGCGAGCTGCTCCGGCCGTCGCCTCGCGTCGACGCGGCCAGCAGGATCACGTCCCGGTAACGGACGCCCGAGCTCGACCCGCCGGGGTACAGGCAGATGTCGAACGGGGGACGCTGCACGTTACGGGGAATTCACTTCCGAGGACGTGTCAACTCGCTGCGAAACACGTCGGTCCGGGCGTGTCGCGACGGGCGTCAGGCGCCGTAGAACTCGCGCTCGAAGACCTGACGTGCCCGGCGGGTGACCCCGAGGTAGTCCTCCTCGAGCTCCGAGGCGGACCCCGGCGGGTACTCCATCAGGCGTGCGATGCCCTCGAGCTGCACCCGGTCGACGGGCAGCACGTCGGTGGTCTTGCCCGACCAGAGCACCAGCGCGCTCCGGGTCCGCGAGGCGAAGCGCCAGGCGGCACCGAGACGCTCGGCGTCGTCGGGGGCGACGAGTCCGGCGTCGCGGGCGGCGTCGAGCGCCTCGAGCGTGGACGTCGTCCGGAGGCCGGGGATCGTCAGCGCGTGCTGCAGCTGGAGGAGCTGGACGAACCACTCCACGTCGCTCAGCGAGCCGCGGCCGAGCTTGAGGTGCCGGGCCGGGTCCGCACCGCGCGGGAGGCGTTCGGACTCGACGCGGGCCTTGATGCGTCGGACCTCGCGCACCTGCTGGTCGTCGATGTGCTCCGGGTAGCGCGTGCGGTCGGCGAGGTGCTCGAAGTCACGCAGGAGCTGCGCGTCCCCGACCGCCCCGCGGGCCCGGAGCAACGCCTGGGCCTCCCACGTGAGCGACCAGCGGGCGTAGTACGCGCCGTAGGAGTCGAGCGTGCGCACCACGGGGCCGTTCTTGCCCTCGGGGCGGAGGTCGATGTCGAGGTCGAACGGGTGGATCGCGTCGTCGGTCAACCGGGCGAGCTCCCGCACGATGGTCTGCGCCGCGCGCGAAGCCTGTTCGGACGGGACGTCCTCGGTCGCCCGGTACACGTAGAGGACGTCGGCGTCCGAGCCGAAGCCGAGCTCGCGGCCGCCGTACCGCCCCATCGCGATGACGCCGAACTCCAGGCCGGCCGGGGCGTCCCGTCGCGCGAGCGTGAGGGCACCGGCCAGGGTTGACTCCGTGACGTCGCTCAACGCCGGGCCGAGGGCATCGACGTCGAGGTGTCCGAGCACGGCGGCCATGCCGAGCCGGAGCGTCTCACGCCGTCGGGCGGACCGGACCAGGGCGGCCGCGCCGTCCACGTCGTCCCCGTGCCGTGCCGTCGTCGCCGTGACCTCGGCGAGCAGCGACTCGATCGGCCGGGGGCGCAGCAGCGCCTCCGGTTCGTCGAGCCAGGCCACCGCCTCGGGGAAGCGTTCGAGCAGCCCGGACAGGAACGCCGACTCGGAGAGCACGGTGGTGAGCGAGTGTGCTGCGCCGGAGGAGTCCCGGAGCATGCGGAGGAACCAGCTCGACTCCCCCAGGGTGTCGCTCAGCCGGCGGAAGGCCAGGAGCGCCCGGTCCGGTGCCGGTCCCTCGGCCATCCATCGCAGGAGCACCGGCAGGAGATTCCGCTGGATCGCCGCCCGGCGGCTCGTGCCCTGCGTCAGTGCCCGGATGTGGCCGAGTGCCCCGGCGGGGTCCGCGAAGCCGATCGCGCCGAGCCGGTCGACCGCCTGGACGCTGGTGAGCACGATGTCGCCGTCGCTCGCGGCCACCGCGGACAGGAGCGGTCGGTAGAACAGGCGCTCGTGCAGGCCACGGACCTCGAGCTTCACGGCACGCCACCGTGTCTCGAGCGCCGCAGCGGACCGTGCGAGACCGCTCGACCGGGCGAGCACCCGGAGCTCGTCCTCGTCGGAGGGCATCAGGTGGGTGCGCTGCAGGCGGCGGAGCTGGATGCGGTGCTCGAGCAGGCGGAGCAGGGCGTAGTCCGGCCCGAAGCGGGCGGCCTCGGCACGGCCGACGTAGCCGGCGTCGGTGAGCGCGTCCATCGCCTCGAGCGTGGACCGGACCCGCACGGTCTCGTCGTCGCGGCCGTGCACGAGCTGCAGCAGCTGCACGGTGAACTCGACGTCGCGCAGACCGCCCGGCCCGAGCTTGAGCTGCCGGTCGACCTCGTCGTCGGGGATGTTGTCGGTGACCCGCTGCCGCATGCGCTGCACGGACTCGACGAACCCCGGTCGCTGCGCCGACGTCCACACGAAGCCGGCGACCGCGGTGGCGTAGCGCTCCCCCAGGTCGACCGAACCCGCGATCGGCCGCGCCTTGAGCAGGGCCTGGAACTCCCACTCCTTCGCCCAGCGCTCGTAGTACGCCACGTGGGAGTCGAGCGTCCGGACGAGTGCGCCGTCCTTGCCCTCCGGCCGGAGGTTCGCGTCGACCTCCCACAGCGCCGGTTCGGCCGCGAGGTCGGTGATGGCGTGCGTGGCCGCGATCGCCAGCCGCGTGGCGATGAGCACGGCACGGTCGGTCCCCACGCCCGTACCGGCCTCGTCGTCGCGGGTCGGCTCGGTCACGAAGATGACGTCGACGTCGCTGACGTAGTTGAGTTCGCGGGCGCCGGCCTTGCCCATCGCGATGACGGCGAGCGGCGTCGCCTCGACGTCGGCCGCGGGGAACGGGACCTCGCGCCGGGCGACGTCCACGGCGGCCTCGAGCGCGGCACCGGCGAGGTCGGCCAGACCGGCCGCGACGGCGGGGAAGGCCTCGGTCGGCGCGGCGTTCAGGACGTCGAACAGCGCGATCTGGGCCAGGTGCCGGCGGTAGCACACCCGGAGCCGGAGTCGGGCGTCCTCGCCCGTGGCACCGTCGATCGCGGCGAGCAACGAGTCGGTGTACTCCTGCTGCGACCACGGCGCCGTCACGGGCGCCAGGAGCAGGTCGATCTCCGCCGGACGGCGGTGCAGGAACTCGCCGAGCCCGACCGACGCCCCGAGGAGCCGCACGAGCCGTTCGGTGGCGGCGTCGTCCGCGAGGACCGGACGCAGTTCGTCCGGCGCGCGCTCGAGCAGCCGCTCGAGCGCGCGGAGTGCGCCGTCCGGATCGGCCGTGGACTCCCACAGTGCCGGGGACCCGCTCACCGGCACCTGCAGGTCGGGGCCGAACCGCGCCTCCAGGTCGGCGATGCGTTCCAGGCTCTCCGACAGCTCCGCGAAGCCCAGGCGGGCCAACTCGGAACGCGACGTCGTCGTCCGACCGGTCATGTGGTGCGTGCCCCCGGTGCCGTCAGAGCGCGCCGAGGTTCGTGTCGAGCTCGAACGGCGTGACCTGGTCGCGGTAGGCCTTCCACTCCTGGCGCTTGTTCAGCAGCACGAAGTTGAAGACCTGCTCGCCGAGCGTCTCCGCCACGAGCTCCGAGTCCTCCATGAGGCTCAGCGCGTGGTCGAGGCTCGCCGGCAGCTGGCTGTACCCGAGGGCACGGCGCTCGGAGTCGGACAGGCTCCAGACGTTGTCCTCGGCCTCTGGCGGGAGCTCGTAGCCCTCGTCGATGCCCTTGAGCCCCGCGGCCAGCAGCAGCGAGTACGCGAGGTACGGGTTCGCCGCCGAGTCGATGCCGCGGTACTCGATGCGGGCGGACTGACCCTTGTTCGGCTTGTACAGCGGGACGCGCACGAGGGCCGAGCGGTTGTTGTGGCCCCAGGTCACGAACGACGGGGCCTCGTCACCGCCCCAGAGGCGCTTGTACGAGTTCACGAACTGGTTCGTGACGGCGGTGATCTCCGGCGCGTGCTTGAGGACGCCGGCGATGAAGTGCTTCGCGGTGTCGGACAGCTGGTACTGGCCACCCGCCTCGTAGAAGGCGTTCTGGTCGCCCTCGAACAGCGACACGTGCGTGTGCATGCCCGAGCCCGGCTGGCCGGAGATCGGCTTCGGCATGAACGTCGCGTAGACGCCCTGCTCGATCGCGACCTCTTTCACGACGGTGCGGAACGTCATGATGTTGTCCGCCATCGTCAGTGCGTCGGCGTAGCGGAGGTCGATCTCGTTCTGGCCGGGGCCGGCCTCGTGGTGGGAGAACTCCACCGAGATGCCGAGGTCCTCGAGCATCCGGACGGACCGGCGACGGAAGTCGTGCGCGCTGCCGCCGGGGACGTTGTCGAAGTAGCCGGCACGGTCGACGGGCTGCGGGCCGCCGTCCTTCCAGTCGCGGCTCTTCAGCAGGTAGAACTCGATCTCGGGGTGCGTGTAGAACGTGAAGCCGCGCTCGCTCGCCTTCGCCAGCGTGCGCTTGAGCACGTTGCGGGGGTCGGCGACGGCGGGCTGGCCGTCCGGCGTCGTGATGTCGCAGAACATCCGCGCGGTCGGGTCGATCTCGCCGCGCCACGGGAGGATCTGGAACGTCGACGGGTCCGGGTGGGCCAGGACGTCCGCCTCGTACGAGCGCGTGAGGCCCTCGATCGCGGAGCCGTCGAACCCGATGCCCTCGGCGAACGCGCCCTCGACCTCGGCCGGGGCGATCGCCACGGACTTCAGGGTCCCGATGACGTCCGTGAACCAGAGTCGGATGAACTTGATGCCCCGCTCCTCGATGGTGCGGAGCACGAAGTCCGTCTGCTTGTCCATTGACGCCCTTTCCGTGGTGCAGCTGGTCCAGCTGGGAGTCTCAGCCTATTGGTCTTCGTCGTCCCAACGCTCGTTGTTCGCCTTGATCCGGTCCAGGGCGTGTTGCGCTTCCTCACGCGAGGCGAACGGGCCGATCCGGTCGCGCTGCGGCGACTGCGGGCCCTGCTCGACGGCGTGCGTCTTCTCGTTGAACCACCACTGGGACTCGATGCGTTCGTCACTCATGCCGCCACCGTACCCAGGTGCGGCGGCGGCGGTGCGGCCGCGCCGCGCCCCGCGCGCTGGGTGACCGCCTGGAGGCGCGGTGCCGGTCCGTCGGGCCGGCACCGCGCCTCCAGGCGGTCGCGTCCGCGCCCCGCGGCGAGGTTTCGCGCTGGGCGACAGTTCACGGGCCCCACGACGCGTGAGGTGTCGTTGAGCGCGTGAGGACGGAACTGTTCCCCGCGCACCGGCCGCGTCCGCGCGACACGCGGCCCCGGCTAGAGTGGTCCGCATGCCCCGGGACGAACACGGACACCTGACCGCCGGCCGCATCTCCCCGCAGCGGTCCGTCCCGAAGGAGATCGAGCGTCCGGAGTACGTCGGCAAGGCCGAGCCGCACGAGCACGGACTCGGCGACACGTACACCCCGGACGAGGTCGAGCGGATCCGGACCGCCGGGCGCATCGCCTCCCAGGCCATCGACGCCGTCGGCGCAGCGATCCGCCCCGGTGTCACGACGGACGAGCTCGACCGGATCGGCCACGAGTTCGTCGTCGCGCACGGCGCCTACCCCTCGACGCTCGGCTACCGCGGCTACCCGAAGTCCCTCTGCTCGAGCCTCAACGAGGTCATCTGCCACGGCATCCCCGACGACACCGTCCTACAGGAGGGCGACCTCGTCAACATCGACATCACCGCCTACAAGGACGGGATGCACGGCGACACGAACCGCACCTTCGTCGTCGGGCAGGCGTCGCAGGAGGTCGAGGACCTCGTGACCCGCACGCGACTCGCCCTCGAGCGCGGTATCAAGGCCGTCGCCCCGGGCCGGCAGGTGAACGTCATCGGCCGCGCCATCGAGGCGTACGCGAAGCGCTTCGGCTACGGCGTCGTCCGCGACTACACCGGCCACGGCGTCGGACGGGCGTTCCACTCCGGGCTGATCATCCCCCACTACGACGCACCGCGCTTCGACGACGTCATGGAGCCCGGCATGGTCTTCACGATCGAGCCGATGCTCACGCTCGGCGGCATCGACGCCGACATCTGGGCCGACGACTGGACCGTCTCCACCCGGGACAAGTCGTGGACCGCACAGTTCGAACACACCCTCGTCGTCACCGAGCGCGGCGCGGAACTCCTCACGGTCTCCTGACCTCCACACCGAAAGGCTCCTCATGACCTCCCTCGCAGTCGGCGTCGACATCGGCGGTACGGGCATCAAGGGCGCGATCGTCGACGTCTCCACCGGCGAACTCACCACCGACCGGATCAAGAAGGCCACGCCCGAGGGCGGGAAGCCGCACGACATCGTCGCCGTGGCCGCGTCCATCCTCGACGAGCTCGCTCCGGCGTCGGACGTGCCCGTCGGGGTCTGCTTCCCGGCGATCGTCCGCGACGGCAAGACCATGTCCGCGGCGAACGTGTCGAAGAAGTGGATCGGATTCGAGGCCGAGGCGCTCTTCGAGAAGGAGCTCGGCCGCTCCATCCACTTCGTCAACGACGCCGACGCAGCCGGGTACGCCGAGCAGCAGTTCGGTGCGGCGAAGGGCAAGGACGGCCTGGTCGTCGTCACGACGCTCGGCACCGGCATCGGCACGGCGCTCATCAACGACGGCGTGCTCATCGTGAACTCGGAACTCGGGCACCTCGAGATCGACGGGCACGACGCCGAGTCCCGCGCCTCGTTCGCTGCGAAGGAGCGCGACGACCTGTCGTGGAAGCACTGGGCGAAGCGGCTGCAGAAGTACTACTCCACGCTCGAGGCCCTGCTCTCCCCGGAGCTCTTCGTCGTCGGCGGCGGGGTGTCGAAGCAGTACGAGGAGTTCCTGCCGCTGCTCGACCTGCAGGCGGACATCATCCCGGCAACGCTCCGGAACAACGCGGGCATCATCGGCGCCGCGACGCTGGCGGCGCGCTCGCAGTCGTAGCACTCGGCCTCGCCGCGGGTCGAACCACGAATCCGACATCGAACCAGCCCACGCCGCTGGTTCGATGTCGGTTCCGTGGTTCGACGTGGCCCCGTGCCCGGTAGACTCGTGCTCGCGAATGGGTCGGTGAGACGGTCGCGTCACTCCCCCGGGAGTGCCGAGGAACGTCCGGGCTCCACAGAGCAGGGCGGTGGGTAACACCCACCCGGAGCAATCCGCGAGACAGTGCCACAGAAAGCAGACCGCCGGCGGCGACGTCGGTAAGGGTGAAACGGTGGTGTAAGAGACCACCAGGGGTCCGGGTGACCGGATCCGCTCGGTAAACCTCGCCCGGAGCAAGGTCAGACAGAGGACGCTGAGGCTGCTCGCCGAGTCCTCGGGTAGACCGCTGGAGGCCGACGGCAACGTCGGTCCGAGAGAGATGGCCGTCACCGCCGCGCGAGCGGCGGGACAGAACCCGGCGTACGGCCGGCCCATTCGCACCCCACGCCCGGCGCGCAAGCGCGGCGCGCGCGCCGACCGCGGCACTGTGCGAGGTTCCGTGCTGCGTGCGACGCGAGCGCCCTCGCACGCAGCGCGAGACCTCGCACACTGCGCCCACGTGCGACGTGACGCGACCAGCGCACGCACGCGACGGACGGGAGGCGCGGTGCCAGCCGGCACCGCGCCTCCCGTCCGTCGTCAGGTCGCGTCTAGAGCCCGGACTCCGCCGTCCGCACCAGGATCGCGTCGCTGTCGGGGCAGAGCACGACGTCGTCGGGCGCTGCCCGCCGGATGGTCTGCAGGTCGGAGTTCGTGAGCGTCACGCCGGACGCCGTGGACACCCCGCCCTGCAGCAGCGAGGCACCGAACCCGTACCGTGCCCGCTGCCGGTCGTACAGCGCGAGGAGGTCCGCCGGCACCTTCGCGGCGACGGCGGCACGGCTCTGCGTGGCCGATTCGCGGTCGGACTCGAGCCGGGCGATCTCGGCGTCGCGCTCGGCGACGAGCCCGGCACGTGCGGCCTCGACGTCGGCGAGCTGCGCCTCGATGTCGCCGACGCGGGCACGGAAGCCGTCGAGGTTCTCCATGACCTCGAGTTCGGCCGTCTCGAGGTCCCCGATGCGGCGCTGCAACGACTCGAGCTCGCTCTGGAGACCAGCGGCGTCCTTCGCGCTGGACACGTTCTGGAGCATCGTGGTGTCACGCTCCACACGGGCCTGGGCCGTGGCGGTGTCGGACTCGAGGCGGGCGAGTTCGCGCTCGGCGTCCTCGACCTCGCCGGTGGCCGCCGCGAGCTGGGCGCGCAGCCCCGCCGCCGTGGTGCCGAGCTCGGTGAGCCGATCCCCCTTCTGCAGCGATGTGATGCGGTGCGCGATCCGGGTGACGTCGTTGTCGAGACGCTGGACGTCGAGGAGGATGACCTGTTCCTCGGGTGCTGCCTTCATGGTCAGACTCCTTGTGTGTCGGTGGTGGGTTCGGCGGCCGGCAGGACGGCGAAGTCCCACGGGTCGGTGCGGAGGTCGCTCACGGTGACGCGGACGCCCGCGGCGCGGCGGAGCTGCTCGGCGGCGACCTCGAGCCAGAGCCACTCGGTGGCCCAGTGCGAGGTGTCGATGAGGGCGGGCCCGCCGACGAGCATCGCCTGCTCGCGGGACTCGGACGCCGGGTGGTGCCGGAGGTCGCTCGTGACGTAGACGTCGGCCCCGAGCACGTCGGGGTGCCCGAGGTACGCGTCGCCGGCGCCGGCGCAGAGTGCGACGGAGCGGACGGGCCGGTCGAACTCCCCCGAGACCCGGACGCCGGTCGCGGTGCCGGGAAGGAGGTCCACCAGCGCCCGGGCGAGCGCGCCGAGCGTGGTCGGTTCGGCGAGCACCCCGACGCGGCCGATGCCCGTCGACGGGTCCGCACCGGGTTCGAGCGGGCGCTGGTCGGTCAGGCCGAGCCGGTCGGCGAGCACGGCCGAGGTACCCGTCGTCACGACGTCGGCGTTGGTGTGCGCTGCGACGAGGGCTGCCCCGCCGCGCACCAGGTTGGCGAGCACGCTGCCCTTGTAGGTCGACTCGGCGATCGTGGTGACGCCGCGGAGCAGCAGCGGGTGGTGGGTAAGCAGCAGGTCAGCGCCGAGCTCGACCGTCTCGCGGGCGGTGGCCGGGACGGCGTCGACTGCGAGGTGCACGTGCTCGATCGTCTGGTCGGGGTCCCCCGCCACGAGCCCGACGGAGTCCCAGGACTCGGCGCCGGCGGCGGGCCACAGGTCTTCGATCACGGCCTGGAGTTCGCGGAGCGTCGGCATCCCGTCAGTCTACCGAGCAGCCCGGGTCGGTCCGGGCGCCCTGTGGACGACGACGGCACCGAGCAGCACTGTGGACGACGGGTGATGCGCCGCTGCCCGGTGGATCAGCGGCGACCGAACGCGCGCAGGACGACGGCGACGAAGCGCGTCCACCACCCGGCGAAGGCACGGTCCTCGGACGCGACGTCGGCTGCGTGGGCCGGGTGCCCGGCGGGCGTGTGCGCGGCGGGCGCGTGGGCGGCGGTTTCGGCGGTCGTCGGGACGACGGCCTCCGGGAGCACGACGGGCGTGCTCGCGGTCGCGCCGGCGTGCGCCGTCAGCGCGGCGGCGAACGCGGCACGGTCGATCACGGTCGGCCCGGTCGCGGGCTGGACGAGCGGCGTGGGTCGCGTGTTCGCGGACACCGGTGAGACGACCGGGAGGGACAGCACCGGACGAGCGGGCTCGTCGCGTCCCGGCGTGGTCGCCTCGGGGGCGTCGATCGCGTCCACGACCTCGGTCGCGTCCACGAGCGCGGGAGCGGGCGCGGAGCCCGTCGGGGCGACGACAGCGGTGACGACGGCGGGTGCCGGGACGGCGGCCGACGCGGGCACGCCGGCGACCGGCACGCTGCCCGTCGCCGCACGCCGCGCCGCGGCACGGTCACGACGATCGACCTCGAGCGCGGCATCGGCCAGCAGGTCCGCGAACACGGAGTGGGCGAACGCCCGAGCGGCCTCGACCTCGGGGTCGCGCTGTCCGGCGACGGTGGCCTCCCACGCGGCGAGGCGAGCGAGGTCCTCGTCACGACGACGGACCTCGTCCTCGAGGATCACGATGCGCTCGATCGTGCTGCGGCCGCTGGACGAGGACACCTCGACGGCGAGGTCCTCGATGCGGAGGGCGAGGCGCTCCGGCGGTTCAGGGAAGGACGGCGCGCAGACCGCGGCGTGCCGAGCACGGTCGCGGGGGCGACGGAAGGCGGAGTCGTCGGCCGGCACACCGGCGTCGACGACGGCCGCGGCGCCGCTGGTCCTGGCGGGCTCGACGGGGGCGTCCGACGCTGCGTCCGGACGCTGCACGGGCCCGGTGACCGGCGGGACCACGAGGTCCGACAGGTACGGGGCGCGCGTCGCCGGGGCGTCACGGAGCCACTCCTCGAGCTCGCGACCGAACGGGTCGACGAGGGGGGTGCGTGCACCGGACTGCGTTTCCATGATCGAAGGATAAATATCGCAACGCTCATCTCGGCGGACATCCCCGGTGTGTCGCCGGAGTCCCTGCCATATCGCCTCGAAGGTGAACGGCATGTCGCGGGCGGGGGTCAGAGCGTGCGCTCGAGGTCGTCCACGAGTGCACGGCCGGCCGACCAGGCACCGAGACCACTGGCGACGTTCACGTGGCCGAGCGCGCCGACCCGGACGGCTCCGGCACCGAGGACGTCCGCGAACGCCAGGGCCCGGTCGAGCGTGCAGTACGGGTCGTCGTCGCTGACCACCAGACGCGTCGGGACCGCAGGGGCCGCCTGGGCCACCGGCTCGACGAACCCGGCCGCTGCGGCGGGGAACCCCGGCGCGAGGGGGTCCGGCGGCGCCACGAGGAAGGCACCCGCGACCTCGGCGTGTCCGCGCTGCCCGAGCCACGCGGCGACGGCGAGGACGCCCAGGCTGTGCGCGATGAGCACCGGCGGTTCGTCGACGGCGGCCACGGCGCTGGTGATCGCGCGGGACCAGTCGTCCGGGTCGGGCTCGCTCCACGACGCCGGCGCGATCCGGACGACCGCGCCCGGGTCGTCGGCCGACCGGTCGTCCTGCCACAGCGACTGCCAGTGGTCGGGGTCGGAGTTCCAGATCCCGGGGACGATCACCCACGGTCGAGGTCTGCGCACCCTCGAAGCGTAGTGGGGGTCCGATCAGCCGTGCAGCGTGTCGCGCGGGTACTCGCCGAACCGGGCGGCGTACGCCCCCGAGAACCGGCCGAGGTGGGCGAAGCCCCACCGCACGGCGATCGCGGCGACCGTGACGTCACCCGGCGACGAGCGGCGGAGTTCCTCGCGGACGCGGTCGAGTCGGATGCCGCGCAGCATCGCGTTGGGCGCCGTACCGACCTGCCGCTGGAACGCCTGCTGGAGCCCGCGCACGCTGAGCCCGACGTGCTCGGCCACGTCGGTCGTGCTGATCGGTGTGTGGGCGAACGCGTGCATGTACTCGACGGCCTCGCGGACCCGGCCGGTGGCGCCCTGCGGCAGGGTGATGTCCGGCGCGAGCACGGTGTGCGGGAAGGTGCGGAGGAGCGCGAGGGCGGTGTCCCGGGCGGTCTCCGCGAGGACCAGCCGTGACACCGGTGCCTCACCGAGCACGGTCTCGGCGGCCCGGCGGACCTGGGCGTTCCACCCGCGGAGGTCCTCGCGCCGCGGCGGCTGGGTGTGGTCGAACACGAGCGGGGCCGGCTGCGTGCCGTGCTCCTCGGCCGCCACGCCCTCGAGGAACGTGCGATCGAACTGCACGAGGCTCTGCCGGACGTCCTGCAGGTCGAAGGCGAACGGTCGACCGGTCGGGAACATCATCGGCGTGCCGGGCGTGAAGGCGACCTCTTGCCGCCCGACGTCGACGGTGCCCCCACCGTCGGCGAGCCACATCACGACGTACTCGTCACCGGACTCGAGCTCGCCCTGCATCCGGGCGTCGAACCGCGTGGAGCGGAAGGACATCGTCTCGTCGCCCGTGACCCGGAAGCGGTAGCTGAACGGGCGTTCCGTGCGCTCCGCTTGGAAGCCCACGCTCTCGTACGCGTCCTCGTACATCTGGATCGCCGCCTCGAGGTCGGCCCCGGACGTCTCGAAGCTGATCCTGGGGTCGGGCTCGACGTTCATCGACTGGATCGTGACACGGCGGCACGGGACCCACGGGATGTATGCGCACGCATTGCGGATACCGGCCCACGGGCTGCGCGAAGCGGACGAACCGTTCCGTCAGACACGAGCGGCACTCAGTGGCGCCCGCGCCGGACCGTCCACAGGTTCCGGTCCGCGACCCGTTCGTAGCGCAGGTCGTCGACCACCATCTGGACGAGCGCCAGCCCTCGCCCGCTCTCGGCCAGCGCGTCGGGGAGCTGCGCGGCGGACGGGTCGACCGGCACCGGCACACCGTCGTCGGTCAGCTGCGCTTCGACCGCGTCCGAACCGACGTCGAGGTGGAGCGAGCACGAGACGCCGCGACCGGCCGCCCCGTGCTCGATCACGTTCGAGGTGAGTTCGACCAGCGCGAGCTCGAGGGCCATCCGGTCCTCGGCCGAGACGGTGGGCTCGGTGTCCCACACCGTCGCGAGGAACGCGTGCACCGCCGTGACGTCGTCCGGCGGGCACGCCAGGTCGAGGCTGTGCCCACCCACCGCGGCGTTCATGCCCAGTCGGTCACCGCGGCGTCCCCGTCCGGGTACGTGCGGAGGATCTTGTCCATGTTGGAGAGCTTCAGCACCATCTCGACCTGGTCGGACGGCGCCGCGATGCGGAGGTCCCCGCCGGCCTGTCGCGCAGCCTTGAGCGACCCGACGAGCGCGCCGAGACCGGAGGAGTCCATGAACTCCACACCGGACAGCTCGACGACCACGCGGGGCCGTCCGTCGCCGACGACCTTCGCGACGGTCTCGCGGAACGTCGGAGCCGACACCATGTTGAGTCGGCCGCTGCACTCGAGCACGGCGGCGCCGGCGTCCGCTTCGTGTACGACGATGTCCATGTCGGTGCCTCCTGGGATCGGTGCGGGGTGCACCCTGCAACCTACCGGGTCCGGGTCACGAACCCGTCGAGGCGCGTCCGGTCCGTCGCGTCGCCAGCAGCTGCACGACCACGGCAGCCGCCATGAGCACCGCCATCACCGACCCCATCGCGACGGCCGTCCCGCCGAGCGCTCCCGCGAGCGGCGTGCCGAGGCCGCCGAGCCCGAACGTCAGCCCGCCCTGCAGTGCAGCGGCGGTCCCCGGGTGCGCAGCACCGACGTGCTGCGTGCGGGTCATCGCCGCCGGCAGGACGAACCCCCACGCCGCGGTCACGACGGCGAGCGAGACCCAGACCGGCACCGCGCCGGCCCCGAGCAGCGCGGACACGAGGACGCCCGTCGCGCCGAGGGTCCCGAGCGCCAGGCCGAACGACAGCAGCGCGTCCTCCGAGAACCGACCGACGACGCGGCGGAACACGAGCGTCGTGACGATCATCATCGAGGCGTTCGTGGCGAACACGAGGGTGTACATCCCCTCGGAGAACCCGAAGCCGGTCTGGAACACGAACGAGCTCGTGGCGATGTACGCGAAGAACCCGATGGTCGAGAGCACCCCGGTCAGCACGTACGCACGGAACCGCGGGATGCCCATGAGCTCGCGGATGCGTCCCCAGTTCGCACCGAGGCCCACCCCGCCGCGGAACGCCCGCGGCAGGGTCTCGTGGAACCGGACGACCACTGCGACGAAGAACGCGGCACCGAGCACCGCGAGGACGACGAACATGAGTCGCCAGGTGCCGATCGTCAGTACCGCTCCCCCGGCCAGCGGGGCGACGACGGGGCCGATCGCGTTGATCGCCGCGAGGGTCCCGAACACCTTCGCCATCCGCGGCCCGTCGACCACGTCCGAGACCATCGCCCGCCCGGCGACCGCCCCGGCCGCACCCGCCAGCCCCTGGAACACCCGCGCCACGACGAGCGTCACGACGTCCGGCGCGAGCGCGCACCCGACGGAGGCGACGGCGAAGACCGCCGTGCCGACGAGCATCAGCGGACGCCGCCCGATGCCGTCGCTCACCGGTCCGGCGAGCAGCTGCCCGACGGCGAACGCGACGAGGAACGCCGTCAGGGACAGCTGCACGGCGCCCGGCGTCGTGCCGAGGTCGCGTGCGATCGCCGGCAGGGCCGGGATGTACATGTCGGTCGCGAACGGCGAGACGCCGACGATCAGGGCCAGCGGCAGGATCGGTGGGAGGGCGGTCGTCCGGCTGGTCGTTCCTGTGCGCTCCGTCGTCACGTCGGCCACGCTACGCGCCCCCGAATCGATTCGACAAGGGCGGTGGTGTCGCGTTGCCGACACCGAGACGGCCAGGAGGCGGGGGGGCCGCGGGGGCCCCCCCCCCCGGGGCCCCGGCGGGGGCGGGGACGACCCCC
>Ga0308167_1002131_pt1 | contig 19582 bp, 16 predicted proteins | sample PhyCR1_2_FD_202138 | JGI IMG/M metagenome (GOLD analysis project Ga0308167, IMG submission 202138) | Phyllosphere microbial communities from UC Gill Tract Community Farm, Albany, California, United States - DLSLRC.R1 | ecosystem: Host-associated > Plants > Phyllosphere > Unclassified | place... | reverse complement strand
ACGCGATGGCGAAGATCCGCATGACGGGTGTCCACTTCGCCGAGGGTGAAGCTCCCGAGGGCTACGAGCAGGGCGACACCGTGCTGCTCGAGACGACCCTGGGCCGTGCGCTCTTCAACGAGACCCTCCCGGCGAACTACCCGTTCGTCCAGAAGGTCACCGACAAGGGCGTGCTCTCCGCGATCGTCAACGACCTCGCCGAGCGCTACTCCAAGACCGAGACGGCCGCCGCGCTGGACCGGATCAAGGACGCGGGCTTCTACTGGGGCACGCGCTCCGGTGTGACCGTGGCGCTCTCCGACGTCGTGACGCCTCCTCGCAAGAAGGAGATCATCGCGGGCTACGAGGTCCAGGCCGCCAAGGTGCAGGGCGAGTTCGACAAGGGTCTGATCACCGACGCCGAGCGTCGCGCCGACCTGATCAAGATCTGGACCGAGGCCACGAACGAGATCGCGCAGGAGATGCGCGACAACTTCCCGGTCGACAACACCATCAACCGCATGGTGTCCTCCGGTGCTCGTGGTAACTGGCTCCAGGTCCGCAACATCGCCGGTATGCGTGGTCTGGTGAACAACCCGAAGGGCGAGATCATCGCCCGCCCGATCATCAACTCGTACCGCGAGGGCCTGACCGTGGCGGAGTACTTCATCGCCACCCACGGTGCTCGTAAGGGTCTTGCCGACACCGCGCTCCGTACCGCGGACTCCGGGTACCTCACCCGTCGTCTCGTGGACGTCTCGCAGGACGTCATCATCCGCGAGGACGACTGCGGCACGACGCGTGGCCTCGAGCTGCCGATCGCGACCGTGGACGCCGACGGCAAGCTCGTCCGCGACCCGCGCGTCGAGAACACCGTGTACTCCCGCACCCTGGCCACCGAGGCCGTGGATGCACAGGGCACGGTCGTGGCCGAAGCCGGTGAGGACGTCGGTGACGTGCTCCTCGAGAAGCTGCTGGCAGCCGGTGTCGAGAGCATCAAGGTGCGCTCGGTCCTGACCTGCGAGTCGGCCGTCGGTGTCTGCGCGAAGTGCTACGGCCGTTCGCTCGCCACGGGCAACCTCGTCGACATCGGCGAGGCGGTCGGCATCATCGCCGCCCAGTCCATCGGTGAGCCCGGTACCCAGCTGACGATGCGTACCTTCCACACGGGTGGTTCGGCCTCGGCCGACGACATCACGCAGGGTCTGCCCCGCGTGACCGAGCTCTTCGAGGCGCGCACCCCCAAGGGCGCGTCCCCGATCGCCGAGGCCCCCGGCCGCGTCACGATCGAGGACACGGACAAGGGTCGTCGGATCATCCTCACGCCGGACAACGGCGACGAGCCGTTCATCTACCCGGTGCTCAAGCGTGCGACGCTCCTCATCGAGGACGGCCAGCACGTCGAGCTCGGCGAGCAGTTCATCGCCGGCACGGTGGACCCGAAGGAGGTCCTCCGGGTCAAGGGTGTGCGCGAGGTCCAGAAGCACCTCGTCAACGGTGTGCAGGACGTGTACGGCTCGCAGGGTGTGCCGATCCACGACAAGCACATCGAGGTCATCGTCCGCCAGATGCTCCGCAAGGTCACCGTCGTCGACCACGGCGACACCGACCTGCTGCCGGGTGAGCTCGTCGACCGGTCGCGCTACAACGCGCTGAACCGTGCGGCGCTGCAGGAGGGTCGCAAGACCGCCTCGGCTCGCCAGGAGGTCATGGGCATCACGAAGGCGTCCCTCGCGACCGAGTCGTGGCTGTCCGCCGCTTCCTTCCAGGAGACCACCCGCGTGCTCACGCAGGCGGCCATGGAGGGCAAGCAGGACCACCTCGTCGGCCTCAAGGAGAACGTCATCATCGGTAAGCTCATCCCCGCCGGGACGGGCCTCAGCCGGTACCGCGACGTGGACGTGAACGCGACGGAAGAAGCGAAGGCGGAGCGGTACCCGAACCGCATCTTCGCGGACGACTCGTCGTTCTCGGACGCCGACCTGAGCTTCGTCGACTTCGACAGCTTCTCGTCGGACGACTTCACGCCGGGCACCTACAACTGAGCCTGAGCTCCACCGGAACGGCCCCCGCATCCTCGGATGCGGGGGCCGTTCCCGTTGGTGGCGTGACGGCTCAGACCGCGCGGTCCGCCCCGTTGTCGCGTCCGGAGCCCCGGCCGGTCTCGTCGACGAGGGAGAACAGGCTCAGGACGTTGCCGTCGGGATCGCGGACGTCGAACCAGTCGACGGCTCCGTCGACGCACTCGACCGGGCCGATGTCGATCCCGAGTGCGCCGATGCGTGCGTGCTGGGCGGCGACGTCGTCGACGCCGAAGCGGACGCTCACGGGGTTCTCCTCGGCGTCGGCGTCCTCGTAGAGCTGGATCCAGATGCCGCCGACCTCGTACTCGGCGATGCCCTCGTCGGGCTCGAGGTCCGGTTCGGCACGTTCGAACACGGCGCCGTACCAGAGGCAGGACGCCTCGATGTCGGTGACGGGCAGCCCCACGGTCACGCTCGTGATGTCCATGACTCATCATGTCCCGGAGCAGGGCTGCACGTCGAGCACTTTCCGCCGTCGCGCCCGTGACCGCTGGCAGGCTGGGCGGATGGCAACGCTGCGCGAACGGATCACCGCCCCGGCCCACCTCGAGCTCCCGGTCCCGATCGCCGGGCTGACCTTCCGGTCTGCGACCCGGGACGACCTGGCGGCCGTGCACGCCCTCGCCGTGGCGGCTGCCGCGGTGGACGACCCACACGCTCGTCCCTCCACAGCGAGCCTGGAGCGGACGTTCTCCACCGAAGGGCTCGACCTCGCTCGGGACACCCTCGTCGGCGTCGATGCTGATGGGCATGTGCAGGCGTACGGCATCGTCATCGACGTCCCCTCCCGCGTCACCGCCGCTCGCGTGGTGCTCGAGGGGGCGGTCCACCCCGCACTGCGCGGCCGGGGCATCGGCCGTCGTGTGCTCGCGTGGCTCATCGGGCGCGCGCGGCAGCGACTCGCCGCGCTCGACCTCGACCTGCCGACGACGATCGAGGTCGGCGCCGCGCAGGGGACCGGTGCGCTCCGTCTGGTGGCCCACTTCGGGTTCGAGCCGGTCCGCCAGTGGGTCGACATGCAGGTCGTGCTCGGCGACCGCGCCGAGATCGTGGTCCCGCCGGTGCCGGACGGGTACGTCGTGCGTGCGGCGGCCCTCGACGACGTCGAGCCGCTGCGGATCGCGAAGAACGACGCCTTCCGCGACCACTGGGGATCGCAACCGATGGTCGAGTCCGACTGGCGCGGGTTCCTCACCGCGGCGACGGCCCGGCTCGACCTCGGCCGGGTCGTCGTCGACCCCTCGGGCCGGATCGTGGCGTTCGCACTCGTCGAGGTGGATCCGGACGGCTTCGCCGCTCGCGGCCGGTCGTTCGGGTACGTGCACTGGGTCGGTGTCGTGCGGGCGGCACGTGGGACGGGACTCGCGCCGATCGTCCTCGACGCCGCGCTGCAGGGGATGCGTGCCGAGGGGCTGTCCGCCGCGGTCCTGCACGTCGACGCCGAGAACCCGACCGGCGCCGGACGCATCTACGAGCGGCTCGGGTTCGTCCCGGGGCCGGTGCACGTCACCGCGTCGTCGACCCTCTGACGGGGGTCGTCACGGCCCTCGGCGTGCACGCCGTCGGCGGTGTCGATACCCGCGGGTACCCCTGCACTGGGGCCACCGAACACCCCCTCGCCCCCTCGTTGTGGGACTGCGGTGGCCGTTCCGTGCGGACGTAGCGTGGTCGGGCGTCGAACCCCTGCGGCGCTCGTCCCCACGAACCGCGCGCGACCCGAAGGAGGCTCCGCAGCTCATGGCCACGCTGTCCGAGATCCTCATCCTCAACGGAGCCCTGCCGATCGAGCACCTCGACTCGATGACCGGCGACGAGGAGATCGACGACCGTTCGATCCGCTCGCTCGTCGACCAGGGCCTCGTCAGCGAGGCGCAGTACATCACCGCGCGCGCTGCGTCGAACAACTCCAAGACCGTCCCGCTGACGGACTACCCGGTCGACGGCACCGCGGTGTCGATGCTCCCGGCGGCCCTCTGCCGTCGGCACGGTGTGCTCGGCGTCGGGTTCGAGGGCGACGTCCTCGTCCTCGCGATGGTGAACCCGACGAACGTGCTGGCGATCGACGACGCCCGGACCGCCTCCGGACGCCCCGTGAAGCCGCTGCAGGTCGACGAGCGCGACCTCGCCGCAGCGCTCGACCGCTACCTCCGTGCCGACGACGAGCTGAACGACCTGACCTCCTCGCTCGAGGAAGAGGCATCGGCGCAGACCCAGCAGCAGGTCGACCTCACGGACGGCGCGCTCGACGACGTCCCGATCGTCCGGTTCGTCAACCTGCTCGTGTCCCAGGCCATCCAGGACCACGCATCCGACATCCACATCGAGCCCGGCGAGCACGAGGTCCGGGTGCGCTACCGCATCGACGGCGTGCTGCACGAGATGGCCCCGGCGCCGAAGAACATCCAGAACGGCGTCATCAGCCGGCTCAAGATCATGAGCGACATCGACATCGCCGAGCGTCGGAAGCCGCAGGACGGCCGCATGTCGGTTCGCCACGGCGGCAGGCAGATCGACCTCCGCGTCGCGACGCTCCCCACCGTGTGGGGCGAGAAGGTCGTCATGCGGATCCTCGACAACACGAACACGTCGATGTCTCTCAAGGACCTCAACCTGCTCGAGCAGAACTTCCAGGCGTACCAGCGCTCGTACTCGAAGCCGTACGGCATGATCCTCGTCACCGGTCCCACCGGGTCCGGCAAGTCGACGACGCTCTACACGACCCTCAACGCGGTCGCCCGTCCCGAGATCAACGTCATCACCGTCGAGGACCCGGTCGAGTACCGGATGGCCGGCATCAACCAGGTGCAGGTCAACCCGAAGGCCGGACTCACGTTCGCGTCGGCCCTGCGGTCGATCCTCCGGTCCGACCCCGACGTCGTGCTCCTCGGCGAGATCCGCGACCACGAGACCGCGCAGATCGCGATCGAGGCCTCGCTCACCGGTCACCTCGTGCTGTCCACGCTGCACACGAACGACGCCCCGTCGGCCGTGACGCGACTGACGGAGATGGACATCGAACCGTTCCTCGTCGGGTCCGCACTCGACTCCGTGGTCGCCCAGCGTCTGGCACGACGGCTCTGCGACCGCTGTAAGGCCCCGGCGCAGTACACGCCGGCGCAGCTCGTGGCGCTCGGCTTCGTGGGCACCGAGGACACCGCCGTGCCGGAGTTCTTCGGCCCGGTCGGCTGCGCCGTGTGTTCGAACACCGGGTACCGCGGCCGCATCGCCCTGCACGAGGTCATGACCGTGACCGAGGAGATCGAGCGCCTCGCCGTCTCGCGTGCCTCGAGCGCCGAGATCGGCCGCGTCGCCCAGCAGCAGGGCATGCTCACCCTCCGCCAGGACGGGTGGGAGAAGGTCAAGCTCGGGATGACGAGCATCGACGAGATCCTGCGCGTGGTCGCGTAGGCGTGGGAGTGGAACGATGACCGATTCCGTCTACGACATCTCCGTGCCCGGCGACGAGCCGGTCGCGGGGTGGCACCCGGGCCGTCCCGGCCACGAGGTCGGCGGTCGCCGCGCCGCCCGGCTCGCGGCCGCAGCGGCGCAGCAGCCGACGTCGCCGGCCGTGGAGGCGCAGATCGCCCCCGCCTCGGCCGCGCCGGTCTACGACCTGTCGGGTGACACCGCCTGGCCGGCTCCGGCTGCGCCCGTCGCCGGTGCCGCCGCGCCCTCCGCGTCCGTCCCGAGCGGGTCCTGGCCGGCGCCGTCCGGCGACCCCGTCGCCGTGCCGGTCGCGCAGCCGCACGCCCGCCCCGCGACGCCGTCCGCCGCCGTCCCGCCGTCGACCGCGTCCTACGGCTACGCCGACGCGGTGACCCAGCACCTGCCGGTCGTGCCTGCGGAACCGACCACGATCCTCCCGACCGTCGCCCACGTCGCGGCCACCCACGTGCCCGCGCCCGCCGGCCACGACGAGATCAACTTCACCCGCCACGCGCGTGAGGTCGCCGACCCCGACCTCATCACCGCGCTCGCCCAGGTCGTCTACCAGGGTGCGTCGGACCTCCACCTCACCGCGGACGCGGCCCCGACCGTGCGCGTCGACGGATCCCTGCGACCGGCGGTCCCCGGCGGGCCGTGGGCGCGGAACAAGGTGATCGCCGCCCTCAAGACCCTGCTCTCGGTCGAGCAGGCAGGGCAGTTCGACCACGAGCAGGAACTCGACTTCGCGTACTCGCTGTCGCCCGAGTACCGCTTCCGCGTGAACTACTACCAGCAGCGCGGGAACTGGGGCGCGGCCTTCCGCATCATCCCGACCAAGATCAAGACCCTCAAGCAGCTCGGCATCCCCGAGCACGTGGGGGAGTTCGCCAAGCTGCCGCGCGGACTCGTGCTCGTGACCGGGCCGACCGGTTCCGGCAAGTCGACCACGCTCGCCGCGCTCATCGACCTCGTCAACGAGACCCGGGCCGACCACATCGTGACGGTCGAGGACCCGATCGAGTTCATGCACGACCACAAGAAGGCGATCATCAACCAGCGCGAGGTCGGGGCCGACACGCACTCGTTCGCCGCTGCCCTGAAGCACGTGCTGCGCCAGGACCCGGACGTCATCCTGATCGGCGAGCTCCGCGACCTCGAGACGATCTCCGTCGCCCTCACCGCGGCCGAGACCGGTCACCTCGTGTTCGCCACCCTGCACACCCAGAGCGCACCCGGCACGATCGACCGCGTCATCGACGTCTTCCCGCCGCACCAGCAGGGGCAGATCCGGACGCAGCTCGCCTCGACGCTCGAGGGTGTCGTCTGCCAGACGCTCGTGCCGAAGGCCAACGGTGCCGGCCGGGTCGTCGCCACCGAGATCATGAGGACCACCCCGGCCATCGGGAACCTCGTGCGCGAGGGCAAGACGTACCAGATCACCTCCGCCATGCAGGCCGGGCGTGACATGGGGATGCACACGATGGACCAGGACCTCGCCGAGCTCGTCAACGTCGGCACCGTCACACGGGCTGCCGCGATGGAGAAGGTGCACGACCACGAGGGCTTCGACCGGCTCGTGCAGCGCGTCGAGTCCCCGTCCGACTCCTCGGCCGCCGCGATCGCCGCGTCCGAGATCGACTTCGGCGACAAGTACTCAGGAGGTCACTGATGTCGCTCGCCTACGACTACCGGGGGCGCGACGGCGCCGGGAAGCTCGTCAAGGGACGGCTCGACGCGTCCTCCGAAGGAGCGGTCGTCCAGCGTCTGCGGGGCATGGGCGTCTCGCCGATCGCCATCACCGAGGCGAAGCCCGGCACCGGGTTGCAGACCGAGATCAAGATCCCGGGGTTCGAGAAGGGTGTGGGGCTCAAGGACCTGGCGATCATGTCGCGTCAGGCGTCGACCATGCTGACGTCGGGGCTCTCCCTGCTCCGCGCGCTGTCGATCCTCGCCGACCAGACGGAGAACAAGAAGCTCAAGGTGATCCTCGGCAAGGTCCGGGACGACGTCGAGCGCGGTGTCTCCTTCTCCGACGCCGTGGCGAAGTACCCGGTCGACTTCCCGCCGATCATGATCAACATGATCCGGGCGGGTGAGACCGGCGGCTTCCTCGACCAGGCGATGGACTCCATCGCGACGAACTTCGAGAAGGAGCACAAGCTCCGGTCGACCATCAAGTCGGCGATGACCTATCCGGTCGTCGTGCTGGTGATGTCGCTGCTCGCGGTCGTCATCATGCTCATCTTCATCGTGCCGATCTTCCAGGACATGTTCTCGAGCCTCGGCGGGCAGCTGCCGGTGCCGACGCAGATCCTCGTGACGATGTCCCACGCGATGCGGTGGCTCGGACCCGTGCTGGCCGTCGCGGTCGTCGTCGGGTGGCTCTGGTTCCGCGCCAACAAGAACACCGATCGTTTCCGCGCCGTCCGTGACCCGCTGATGATGCGTCTGCCGGTGTTCGGCCCGCTGACGAAGAAGATCGTCATCGCGCGGTTCGCACGCAATTTCTCGAACATGATCGGGGCCGGCGTCCCCATTCTGCAGGCATTGCAGATCGTCGGTGAAGTCTCGAACAACTTCGTCGTGCAGAAAGCACTCGAACGGGTTGCGGAAAGCGTTCGGAAAGGCGAGTCGATATCCGCGCCGCTCGCAAACGAGAAAGTATTCCCGAGCATGGTCTCGCAGATGATGGCGGTCGGTGAGGACGCGGGTTCGCTCGAGGTCATGCTCGAGAAGATCGCGATCTTCTACGACGCCGAGGTCGAGGCGACCACAGAGTCCCTGACTGCCCTCATCGAGCCGTTGCTCATCGCGTTCCTGGGCGTGGTGGTCGGCGGGATGATCGTGGCGTTGTACCTGCCGATCTTCCAGATCACGTCCCTCATCAAGTAGGAGCGACTTTTCGCTACCCCTCGTGCGGGGGAGGAATTACCCCCACTGTCCCCGGGAGTGGGGGTATTTCGCTCCCCACTTGCCCCCCGTTCTCGGGATTCCGCCCGGAATTGGCCCTGAATACTCTTGTCAGCGGCGGCGAGCACGCCCCGAACAATCTTCCCATCGCATTCCCGAAAGAATGGAAACACCATGTACTTCGCTCTCATGGGCAAGCTCGAGGCTCGCCGCAAGGGACTCCTCGAAGAGGACGAGAAGGGCTTCACGCTCATCGAGCTCCTCGTCGTCGTGATCATCATCGGCATCCTCGCCGCGATCGCCATCCCGGTGTACCTCAACGTGCAGAACAACGCGAAGGACGCGGCTGCGAAGAGCGACCTCGCGAACGCGAAGACGGCCGTCATCGCCTACCAGACCGAGAAGAACGCGCTTCCGGACGGCTCGACGACCGGCCAGAAGTTCCTCGCCGCGACGACCGAGCTCGGCAAGTACGGCCTCACGGTCAGCGACGGCACGACGGGCCTGGGATACAAGACGGCGCCCGCCGCGAGCTCGACGACGTTCTGCATCCAGGAGACGTCTGCGACGGGCCAGGCTTGGAGCATCACCGAGTCGACTTCGGTCGCGAAGAACGGTTGCTGAGCTAGCTGATCGCCTGAAGGGCGGTCCGTCGTCGGACGGACCGCCCTTTCGCTCACCCGAACACCGACCAGGAGGTGACCATGATCCAACGACTGCGGAACGTCCTCAGCCCGCGCGACGAGCGCGACGCCGAGGCCGGCTTCTCGATCATCGAGGTCATGGTCGCGATGATGGTGTTCGCGGTGATGTCGGTGGGCATCGCCTACGGCATCGCGAACACCCTGCAGCTCACCCAGACGACCCGCGGCCGTGAGACCGCGGTGGCGCTGGCCTCGCAGGACATCGACACGCTCCGGCAGACCGCCGCGGCGTCGACCGCCGGGATCTTCAAGGTCGTCGGCAAGGCGGGGACCGACAACCGGAAGACGGTCGGCAACGTCGAGTACCGGATCGACCGCGCGGTGTCCTGGGTGCAGAGCGACGGCGCGACCGGTGCGTGCGGCACATCGACCGGCAAGCTCGCATACAAGAGTGTCGTCGAGACCGTGAGCTGGCCGAACCCGCGCGGCGGCGGCACGAGCTCGACGTCGGTCACCTCGGCGATCGCCCCGAGCGACGCCGTGACCGACCCCGGCTACGGCACGCTCATCGTCTCGGTGGCGACCGCGTCCGGTGCCCCGTACGCGGGCGTCGGCATCACGGTCACGCCGGTCTCCGGCGGCGGTGGCTCCGCGCTCACCACAGCGGTCCAGCCGACCGACGCACAGGGCTGCTCCTACGCGGTCAACGTGGCGCCCGGCGACTACACGGTCACCGCGAACACCACCGGTGGCATCGACACGAACCAGGCGCAGCCGTCCTCCCAGTCGCCGATCACCGTCTCCGCCGGCGCGAGCTCACCGGTGCCGTTCGTGTACGACCGCGCGAGCCAGCTGACGCTGCAGTACGCGAAGGGCTACAACGCGACGCTCCCCACGAACATGGTGACGGTGCTCTCCTCGACGGTCGGCGGCCTCGACACGGTCAAGCCGTGGGACGTCACCAGCACCTCGCTCGCCGTCACGTCCGCCTCGACGCCGAGCCTGCCGGTGTTCCCGTTCACCTCGGGCTACACCGTCTACGCGGGTCCGTACTCGAACAGCTCGGCGTCGTCCTCGAGCTGTCTCAGCCCGAACCCGTCGGCATGGTCGACACCGAACCCCTCGGGGGCTGTGGGCTCGGCACCGGCGACGATCGAGACGTCACCGGGGGTGCCGTCCTCGGCGTCCGTGATGATGGGCGTCGCGACGGTGAAGGGGGTCAAGAGCCGCTACGTGACCGCGGTGTCGTCCTCGAACCCCGCGGCCGGTGACCCGGGGTGCTCCGCCGGCATGACGATGAAGTTCCCGCTCTCGTCAGCGGACACGGCGACGATCGCCCTGCCCTTCGGGACCTGGACCCTCTACTCGGGGACGTCCTTCGGCGCGACGACCAAGAACGAGATCGCCTCGAACGCCTCGAACGTGAACGCGGTCACGAGCGGCCGCGTGAACCAGAAGAGCGCGCTCGTGGTCATCAGCTACGACAACACGCTCACGCTCGACCCACGAGGGCAGACGTCGTGACCGGGGCTCTCCGTCGGCTGCACGCCGACCAGTCGGGCGTCACGCTCTCCGAGCTGCTGGTCGCGGTGAGCGTGGCGATGGTCATCCTCGTCGCCGTCGGCGGCTTCTTCACCGCCACGCTCCGGGCCGGATCGACGAACACGACGTCCGACCAGAACGCACGGTCGGCGTCGATCGTGATGAACTCGCTGACCCGGTACGTCCACGCGGCGAGCCTGTTGCCGAAGGCGGACGGTAGCTACGCCGCGGCGCTGACGGAAGCCGCGCCGACGCGGACGACCTTCTACGCCTACATCAACCTGGACGGCAACAGCACCGACAAGCCCGTCCAGATCCGGTACTCGGTCAACGCTGCGAAGCGGATCGTCCTGGACCAGTGGGACGGCACCGCCAACAACGGCTTCTGGACGTTCCCCGCGACCACGCAGACCCCGACGCGCAGCGTCGTCGTGGGTGGACCCATCGCGTCCCCCACGGTCGACGGCGACCCGCTGTTCGAGTACCTCGGGGCCAACGGCACGACCGTCCCGACGCAGTCGGACGGCACGCTCGCCGCGACGCAGCTCGGGAACGTCCGTGCCGTGCGCGTGAACCTCGAGCTCGGCTCGTCGACGGCCGGCCTGTCCGGGAACACCCACATCCAGAACACCCTGTACCTCTTCAACGTGGTCTACGGGACGAACACCGGAGGGACCCCGTGAGGCGGATCCACGCACTCCTGGACCGGGCCCAGCGCGACGAGCGGGGCATGATCCTCGCCAACGTGCTCATCTTCGGCACCGTCATGATGCTGCTCGTCGCGACCATGATCGCCGTGTCGACGTCCGGCGCCGTGAAGTCGGCGACCGACCGCAACTTCCAGAACGCGATCGCCGCCGCGTACGCGGGGCTCGCCGACTACCAGTCGAAGCTCTCGAACGACAACGGGTACGCCCTCTACGGCAACGCCGACGCGCAGTTCAGCAAGGACAGCGGATCGACCTTCAGCGGACAGAACGGCAACGACGCCTTCTCGAAGTGGGCCGGGGTCGTCGGGTCGACGGACCAGTGGTACCGATACGAGGTCGACAACTCGAACTACTCCTCGAAGGGCGTCCTGAAGGTCCGCGTGACCGGCAAGTCGGGCGGCAGCGTGCGGTCCCTGGTCGCCAACCTCAAGGGCGACGGCTTCATCAACTACCTCTACTTCACGAACTACGAATCGTCGAACCCGGCGATCTCGGGCAGCTCCTGCACCACCATGTACCAGTGGCAGAGCGGGACGAAGTGCCAGGCGGTGCAGTTCGCCGGGACCGACGTCCTGAACGGTCCCATCCGGACGAACGACGTGTTCACCGCGGCCTGCTCGACGGTGTTCAACGGCACCGTCGAGCAGCACGACACGAGCGTCCGCCCGTCCAGCGGGACGTGCAGCGGCGTGTTCAACGGCGGCGCCGCGACCGCGGTGCCCTACCTCGGGCTCCCCGCGCTGAACTCGAACATGTCGCAGGAGACCCGCACGGACACCCCGACCACGGTCCCTCGTCCCGGCTGCCTCTACACCGGGCCGACGCGGGTGTCGTTCCTCGGCAACGGCAAGATGACCGTCTGGTCACCGTGGTCCAAGGCGACGCAGATCCAGGTGGTCGCGTCGACCGGTGAGGTCAAGGCGGGAGCCGACCTCGCGAAGTCCGCCGCACTGTGCGGGACCATCTCGGACCTGCAGAGCGCTGCCGGTGCCACCATCACGACCCTCCCGGCGAACCTCATGTACGTCCAGGATGTGCCGACCGCCTCGAACAACGCCAACTCCTGGGCGGCGAACACGTTCCCCTCGAAGTACACGAACACGTACTGCACGACGACAGTCACCGTGCGATCGAACGGGACCACGACGACCACGACGAACCAGCCCTTCAGCAACGGGCAGGGCTTCCCGGCCGCCGGCGAGTGGATCAACGGCGGCACGTCGGGTTCGTACGCACAGACCGGGTCGGCGTCGGACACGTACAGCTGCTCGGCGGGGGACGTGTTCGTCAGCGGCGCGTTCGCCGGTGCCATGACCATCGCGTCGTCCGGCACCATCTGGGTGACGGACGACATCACCTACGTCAGCGCGACGAACGACATCCTCGGACTGGTCGGGCAGAACGCCGTCGAGGTCTACAACCCCGCACGCTGCACCTCCTACCCGACCGTGTACCAGTGGGGCGTCGGCAACGTCACCGACACCACACGCTGCAACCAGAGCGGCGTCCGACTCCTCAACCGCTCCGGCGGCGAGTCCCTGACGATCAGCGCGGCGATCGCGAGCAACGCGGGGACGTTCTGGAACCAGAACTACGACATCGGGTCGAAGCTGGGTGTGCTCAAGGTCATCGGCTCCATCGCGCAGAACTGGCGTGGGCCCGTCGCGACCACGGGCAGCACGGGGTTCTCGAAGAACTACGTCTACGACCAGCGCCTGCTGACCACGGCGCCGCCGAAGTTCCTCCAACCCGTGTCGACCTCCTACGGCGTGACCACGCAGGTGGAGGTGCAGGCGGCGTTCAAGTCGGACGGCTCGTGCGCGACGACCAGCACGGGGGCGTGCAGGTGATCGGCGTGGGCGAGGTCCTGCCGATCGTCGTCGTCCTCGCCGGCGTGCTCGGCCTGCTCGTCGGCTCATTCCTGAACGTCGTCGTCCACCGCGTCCCCGCCGGCCTCTCGGTGGTGTCGCCGCCGAGCTCCTGCCCCGGGTGCGGACACGCCATCCGGCGTCGGGACAACGTGCCGGTGCTCTCGTGGCTCCTCCTGCGCGGACGGTGCCGGGACTGCGCGGAGCCGATCTCGCCTCGGTACCCGATCGTCGAGCTGTCGACCGCACTGCTGTTCGTCGCGGTCGCGGCCGTCGCGGTCTCCGGACCCGTGGTGATCGGACCCGTCCGTGTCCCTGCGGCCCAGGCGATCCTCCTCGCGGCTCTGCTCTACCTCATGGCGATCTCCGTCGCCCTCGCGCTGATCGACCTCGAGACGCACACCCTGCCGAACGCGATCGTCTACCCGTCCGCCGTGGTCCTCGTCGTCCTCCTGGTCGTCGTCTCGGTGCTGAGCGGAGACTTCGCGGCCCTCGGCCGGGCCGGGATCGGGGCGGTGGTCCTGGGCGGCGCCTACCTCGCGCTGGCCGTCGCGGTCCCGGGCGGGATGGGGCTCGGCGACGTGAAACTCGCCGTCGTCCTCGGGCTCGTCCTCGCGTACCTCGGATGGGGACCCCTCGCAGTGGGTGCTTTCGGCGCCTTCGTGGTCGGAGGTACCGTCGCGATCGCGCTGGTCACCACACGACGTGCGCGATGGCGCGGTGGCGTGCCGTTCGGGCCGTCGATGCTGATCGGCGCGTGGATCGGCATCGTCTTCGGACACGCTCTCTGGACCGCCTACCTCGGGGTCCTCGGACTCGCCTGACGCCTCCTCCACCGACCACTTCTCGACGAAAGCAGCAACATGGGCAAGAGCATCGTGGGCATCGACATCGCGGGATCCTCGATCCGCGCGGTCGAGGTCGCGAACGCCGACCGCGCACGCCCGACCGTCCTGCGGTTCGCCGAGGTCCCGACCCCGCCGGACGCCGTCAGCCGTGGCGAGGTGCTCGAGCCCAACACGGTCGCGTCGGCGCTGCGTTCCCTGTGGTCCATCGGCCGGTTCCGCTCGAAGGACGTCGTGCTCGGCATGGGCAACCAACGCGTGCTCTCCCGCGACCTGACCGTCCCGGCCGCACCGTTGGCGCAGATCCGCGAGAGCCTGCCGTTCCAGGTGCAGGACATGCTCCCCGTTCCCGTCGGCGACGCGATCCTCGACTTCTACCCGACCGCCGAGGCGATGAGCGACAACGGTCCCGTCGTGCACGGCCTGCTCGTCGCGGCGATCAAGGACGCGGTGCTCGCGAACGTCAAGGCCGCGCAGCTCGCTGGCCTCAACCCGGTCGGCGTCGACCTCATCCCGTTCGCCCTGACCCGCGTCCTCGTCGGCCGGCCGGGGCTGCACGGCACCACGGCGCTGGTCCAGCTCGGCGCCGACACGACGACCGTCGTCCTCGTGAGCGACGGCGTCCCCCAGTTCGTCCGCATCATCCCGACGGGCGGGAACGACGTCACCAAGACGCTCGCGGCAGCGCTCGACATCGAGTTCGGACAGGCCGAGGTCGTGAAGCGGCACCTCGGCATCGGTACGGGCGCTCGCACGCCGGACGACGCGCGCGCCGTCTCCGTCATCGCCGACGCCGTGACGGAGCTCATCGCGAGCCTCCGGAACACGATCAGCTACTTCGTCAACACGCGCCCGGGCGACCACGTCGAGCGCATCGTCCTCGTGGGCGGTGGCGCTCGCCTCGTCGGCCTGCCGGAGGCGCTCGCCGCGCACACCCACCTCCCGGTGCAGCGCGGCTCGGCCTTCGCGGGGGTCGACCTCGCGCGGTCGATCCCGGTTCAGGACGTGACGGACCACGAGGACGCGATCGCCGTCGCCTACGGGCTGGCAGTGGGGAGTCGAGCAGCATGACCGCCACCGACATCCGGGCCGCAGCGCCCGAGGACACCACCGGACCCGGACGGGGTCGCGCCCCGCGCACGACGGCGTCCACCTCGATCGCGGGGCGTGAGCCGCGGGTCGACCTCCTCCCGCCCGAGGTCCACACGGAGCGCCGCGAACGGGCCATCGCGCGGCGCGCCTGGCTCGGCGTGATCGTCGCCGCCGCGGTCGCGGCCCTGGGCTCCGGCGGCGCGTACGTGCACCAGCTCGACACGGCGCAGTCGTACCTGTCCGCGCAGAACGAGACCACCTCGCTCCTGCAGCAGCAGCAGCGCTACTCGGAGGTCCGCTCGGCCGAGAACGACACGGCCCTCCTCGAAGCCGCCCAGTCCGTCGGTGGCTCCACCGAGATCGACTGGAGTTCGACACTCGCGCAGCTGAAGTCGGTGCTCCCCGCCGGCGTCTCCATCACCGCGATGACGATCGACTCGGCGGACTCCACGGAGTCCTTCGCGCAGTCGACCGTCCCGTTGCAGGGGTCACGCGCAGCGACGATGCAGCTGACGATCCAGAGCCCGAGCATCCCCTCGGTCCCGGACTGGACCGCACGCCTCTCGCAGCTCCGTGGCTACGTCGACTCGACGATCACGTCGGTCGCGCTCGAGGAGGACACGGGGCAGTACTCGGCGACCATCCAGGCGCACCTCGGCGCGAAGGCGTTCGACGGCAAGTACACGAAGGACGGATCGAAGTGAACAAGAACCGTCTCTCCCTCATCATCGCGTTGGCCGCGACGCTGGCCGTCCTCGCGGGCGGGTGGTTCCTCGGCGCACAGCCGCAGCTCGCACAGGCGTCCGACAACAGCGCCCAGCAGGCTGACATCGACGCGACGAACGCCCGGAACCGCGCCGAACTCCACCGACTCGAGGAGGCGTACACGTCGCTCGACGCGACGAAGGCCGAGCTGGCTGCCCTGCGGGCCTCGGTCCCGTCCTCGACCGACACCGCCTCGCTGCTGAACCAGCTGAACGGCGCCGGCGCTGCCAGCGGCGTCACGGTCACGTCGATCACCATCGGTGACCCCAAGGCGTACGCCCCAGTGGCCGCGGCGGAACAGGCCCCGTCCGCGAGTGCGTCACCGTCGTCGACGGCGTCCGCGTCGGCAGCGCCGACAGCCGCAGCGACGCCCGAGGCGCCGGCCCCGCACAGCGACGCCCAGATCACGAGCGCGAACTTCGTGGTCGTGCCCGTGACGGCGGCCGTCAAGGGGTCGTACGACCAGGCACTCGCCTTCACGAAGAACGTGCAGAACGGTCAGCGGCTGTTCCTCGTGAACGGGGTCGCGGCGACGAGTTCCGACTCGGGCGGCGACCCGATGGCTGACCAGTCGTGGTCGCTCTCCGGGTACGTCTACGTGCTCGCGGACCCCGCCACGAACGGCTGATCCGACCCCCACCAACTGGGGTCCGACGCGCCACGCCGCACCCTCTTCCGCACGGCCTCCCGCTGTGCTTACGATGCTCCTGAGCCCGCGCTCGCGGCTGCTCGTCCCTCTCTCGAACGGTCGCTCGAAACGGCCGTTCCTCGTCGTGCCCGGAGTCGCGCGTGTTGGCTGGAATCGTGGAGTTCCTCGGTTGGTTCGGAGCGGTAACCGTCCTCGCTGGTTACCTGCTCTTCTCGATGGGCAAGCTCCCGAACGGCCCGGTGTACCAGCTGTTCAACCTCGTGGGCGGGCTCGCCGTGGCGATCAACGTCGCGGCGCACCACGCCGTCCCGTCGACGATCGTGAACGGCATCTGGGCGATCGTCGCGGTCGTCGTGCTCGTCAAGATGGCGAAGGCCCGTCGTGCGGCGAAGCGGGGTGCCCCGTCGACCGAGACGCCGGTGCTCCACGCCGAGCCCCCGGCGACCACGGCGGTCCTGCCGATCGTCGGACCGGCGCTGCGCGACCACGGGGCGGAGGCGACGCTCGCCGTGGCACCCGCGCCGCGCCTCCAGGGCCCGGACGCGGACGGCGACGCGACCACCACGCCCGACGCGACGCACGCGACCGACGCGACGCACGCGACAAGCACGCCCGACGCGACCAGCACGACCGACGCCCCGACCGCAGCCGCGCCGATGACCGAGTCCATCCCGGTCATCACGGCCACGATCGCCCTCGCGCTCGTCGCCGCAGCGCAGGAGCACGCCGACCAGCAGGAGCTCGCAGCGCAGGAGCACGCTGACCAGGCGCCCCACGCCGACCCGACCCACGCCGACCCGACCCACGCCGACCAGTAGACGCACGCGAACGAGCCGCAGCGCGCAGACGCCACCCCCGCCTGAGCCCCGCCAGCGATACGATCACCGCATGTCCCGGTGGTTGATCGCGACGATGACGTCGATCCTGTTCATCGCGCTCGTCATCGCGGTGACCGGCTTCGAGGCCCTCCTCGCCGACGTCGAGGTCATCTCCCAGCCCGACGCCACCCCGTACCTCGGCCCCGCGATGGTGCTCGGCGGTGCCGTGGTGGTGTTCCTCGCGACCGCGGTCGGCTCCCGCGAGGGCAACCCCGGCGTCACCGGCCTCGTCGCCGCGGCGACCTGCTACCTGGTGATGCTCGGCGTCGGGGCGGTCGGCTACAGCCTGGTCCGCAGCGACCTCACCGAGCTGCTCGTGTTCCCGGCCGGCTACGCACTCGGCCCGTTCGTCGTCGGTTCGGTGGTCGTCGCACTCCTGTGCGTCGTCGGCGGGATCGCCGCGGCACGGCACCCGTCGCGCGCGTCGGGGGTGCGCCCGGAGCCCGGCGATGACGGTGCCCGCCGGTAGTCTTCCTGCAGCACCAGAGGACGACGGGGGACCGATGACCGACCAGCACCAGGCCGACGGATGGGGATCCGTCCCGGCCGTGGACTCGATCCGCGGCACGCGGGACGCACCACCGGCGGGGGCGTCCGGAGCGCAGCCCCGGCCCCGTCGTCGACTCGGTCGCGGTCGGCTCGTCAGCATCGTCGCGGGTGGCGCGGCCGTCGTGCTGCTCCTGGTCGCGGGCGTGGTCGGCTACTCGGTCGGCACGTCGACGCACGCCGCAGACCGTCCGGTCCGTGCCTTCCTCGACGACCTCACGGCGGGTCGGGTGGGCGCCGCGCTCGACGTGGCGGGCATCGAGCACGACGAACGCGACCTGCTCCTCACCAAGGCCGCCTACGCGAAGGCGAAGGACCGCGTCACGGGCTACCGGATCGCCGCCACGCGTGCGGACGGCGACACCGCCACGGTCACGGCGTACCTGCGGCAGGCGGGGCGCGACGTCTCGTCCACCTTCACCCTCGACAGGACGGGCACCGACTGGGGCGTGTTCCCGGTCTGGCAGCTCGAGGCACCGCGGCTCGGTGCGGTGGACGTCAGCCTGCGCGGCCCCACGGGCACGAAGGTGTCGGTGGCCGGGCAGTCCGTGGTCACGTCGAAGGACGGCACGGCGACGCTCACGGCCCTCCCCGGCACGTACGACGTCGCGGTGGACGGTGGCGAGTGGTACTCCGCCAAGGCCGCGACGGCGACGGTCACCGGCTTCGGGGGCACCGCCTCGAGCCCCGTCTCGATGACGACGGAGCTCACCGCAGCGGGCAAGCGGTCCGCCCAGGCGGCGGTGGACGCATGGGTCGACGGCTGCATCGCCTCGACCGAGGCGGCACCGGCCGGGTGCAGCTTCTACGCCTACGGGCAGGACGCCGCCTACACGTACACGAACCAGAAGTGGACGCTGGACACCCGCCCCACCGTGTCGATCGGCGGGTGGGTGTCGAACGGGTGGCTCGTCACGACGACGTCCTTCGGGCGTGCCACGTTCACGGCGGACATCTCCGGCCCGGGCGGGGTGGGCACGGCGTCCGCCGGACCGATGAACGTCAACGCCAGCGGGTACGTCACGGAGTTCACGGACGCGGGGGCGACGTTCCGCTCGGCGGTGGGCAACGGCTCGTCCGACACGGGCTCCTGACGCCGCGCACGACGGCGCCCCGGTGCGTCCAGGAGGCGCGGTGCCGGCTCGCCACGTCCGTCCAGCGGCCGTGGGTCCGGTCCACCGCGCCCGGCCGGGCGGAGCGCCCCGCGCCCCGCGCGACCACCCACGCGGCGCCTGTTCGCCCAGGGCACTCGTCACGCGCCTCCAGGGCGACGCGCCCGGATTGATTTCGCCGGGTTACGCGGGTAATCTCTTCCGGGTGTGCGCCTTCGGGCGTGCCCGAAAAGTCCGGTCCGACCAACGGTCGGCCGGAACACTCCGTCCCCCACTCGTCATCCGCCGTCAGGCGGTGATCAGCGTGGGACGAGGAAGTCGGCGGACCGCGCCGGCCGGAGAACACGAGCGAAGAACCAGGAGAACAGTTGCCTACTATTCAGCAGCTGGTTCGCAAGGGTCGTACGCCGAAGGTCACCAAGACCAAGGCGCCCGCCCTGAAGGCGAACCCCCAGCAGCGTGGTGTGTGCACCCGCGTCTACACCACCACCCCGAAGAAGCCGAACTCGGCACTGCGCAAGGTCGCTCGTGT
>Ga0308167_1002129_pt1 | contig 19589 bp, 18 predicted proteins | sample PhyCR1_2_FD_202138 | JGI IMG/M metagenome (GOLD analysis project Ga0308167, IMG submission 202138) | Phyllosphere microbial communities from UC Gill Tract Community Farm, Albany, California, United States - DLSLRC.R1 | ecosystem: Host-associated > Plants > Phyllosphere > Unclassified | place... | reverse complement strand
AATCTTGACAGCCACGATTCTCCTGAATTGTGTGGAAGGTAACGAACCGATCGCCTGGAGAGTGGGGTGCACACCCGGCGGAAGCTCAAATAGGGAGGACAAGTGCTGGATAGAGGGTCGAGCACGTCGTCCGACCTTCTATTCTGCCAGATCCGCGGCCAAGGAGCGAAACGGGACGACACGGCGGTTGCCGTGTCGTCTGCACCGCATGTCAGACTGTGCTCGTGAAGCTCGATTTCGCGTCATCGGCCCGGTCCACAGTAGGCCTCGAATGGGAGATCATGCTCGCCGACCCGGTGAGCGGTGATCTCGTAGGCCGCGCCCCTGAGCTGCTGTCGGCACTCGAGCACGAAAGCGCCGACGAACGCCATACGGTGACGGGTGAGCTGCTCACCAACACCATCGAGGTCACCAGCGGCATCGGCGATTCGGTGGCGCACGCGGTCGACGACATCGCCAACGCGATCTCTGCCGTGCGCTCGGCCACGGATCCCGCCGGCATCGAACTGCTCTCCGCAGGCAGCCACCCGTTCGCACAGTGGTACCAGCAGGAAGTGACCGACAAGACCCGCTACCACACCTTGATCGAGCGGACCCAATGGTGGGGCCGCAACATGATGATCTGGGGGATCCACGTCCACATCGGCGTCGAGGATCAGCGCAAGGTCATCCCCATCATCAACGCCCTCGCGGCATACCTCCCGCATCTGCAGGCGCTTGCCGCGTCGAGTCCGTTCTGGGCCGGTGAGCGCACCGGGTACGCGTCCAACCGCGCCCTGGTCTTCCAGCAGCTGCCCACGGCCGGACTCCCCTGGCCACTCGACGACTGGTCCGACTATGAGGCCTATCTCGACGACATGGTGCGCACCGGTGTGATGGCCGATGCGACCGAGGTGCGCTGGGATATCCGCCCCGCTCCGCGGTGGGGGACGATCGAGGTGCGGGCCTGCGACGGCCTCTCGACCCTGCCCGAGCTGGCAGCGGTGGCCGCCCTCGTCCAGGTCCTGGTGGAGCATCTCTCCCGGCAGTTCGACGAGGGTCGCACTCTCGCACAGATGCCGGCCTGGTACCACCGCGAGAACAAATGGCGCGCGGCACGCTACGGCCTCGACGCCAGGGTGATCGTGGATTCGGCGGGCACCCAGCGGCCGGTGCGGGAGCATCTGTCCGAGGTCCTCGACGAGCTCGCGCCGGTCGCGGTCGAACTCGGCTGCGGGCGAGAGTTCGGCAGCATCGAGACGATACTCACGAACGGCGCGAGCTACGAACGGCAGTTGACGATCGCGAACGCGACGGGCGGCGACCTCGGTGCGGTCGTGCAGCACCTGATCCGGGAGTTCCGTTCCGGCCCCGAATCGTCGACCGACGAGCCGTAGAGGTCAGTCCTCCACGAGTCGGCGCGCGAGCCCCTCGTCGAGGACCACATCCGTGATGAGCTCGGCGGCGATCGCTGCGCGGAGGCTCGCGAGCTTCGGAACTCCCGAGACCACGCACACGCGCCTGGGCACCCTTCGCAGTCTGTCGAGGCCCGGACCGGTGGCGCGGGCGTTCACACGGATGTCCCTCCACGAGCCGTCTGCGCGGAAGAAGACCGTCGCCACGTCGCCGATCGCATGGTCTTCGCGGAGGCTCCGGTAGTCGTCGCGTCCGAGATACCCTCCGACGTACACACGGCTGGGCACCTCCGCGGCGGGAGAGCCGAGACTGAACACGGCGATGTCCATCTTCGACTGCAGATCGAGCACTCTCCGGGTGCTGCGCTCGCGCCACATCGCCTCGCGCGTCGACGGATCGTCGAAGAACGCCGGCACGGGGAACTGCTGCACTTGCGCGCCGAACGCGCTGCCGAAGCGCTGCAGGATGTCGCTCGAGTACTCGACGCCGCTCGTCTGCGTGTTGCCCGCGCCGTTCAACTGCACGAACGTCGTGTTGTGCGTCTCCTTCTGCGTGAGACCGCGGCTCACAGCGCTGATCGTCGATCCCCACGCGACGCCCACGATCATGTTGGAGTCGACGAACTGCGAGAGCAGCCGCCCCGCTGTCAGGGCCACACGCTCGAGCCGCTCCACCTCGCTGACGATCTCGGGGATGGGTACGACGTGCGCGACGAGGCGGTACCTGTCTCTGATGCGCTGCTCGAGCATCCCCAATCGCTCCAGAGGAGAGTTGATCCGGATGTCGACGAGCCCGCTCTCGCGAGCGAAGCTGAGCAGACGGGACACGGATGATCGCGAGGTCTTCAGCTCCTGCGCGATCACCTCCATCGTCTTGTCCTGCATGTAGTAGAGCTGCGCTGCGGTGAGCGCGGCGATCAGCTTGGAGTCGCGGGATCCCGCGTCAGGCTGGGTCATGAGGGCCTCCTCGCCTCGATCTTTGCACATATGTGCAGCGGGCTTGCGCGCGCTGGCCACATGGGTCGAAGCTGGGGGCACGCACAGAGAAGGGTCGAAGATGATCGAGTCGACACACTCATCACCGGAACGCGCCGAAGTCCGCGCCGTCCGTGAGTCCGGACGCACGAGCGTCCTTGTCATCGGAGCCGGGATCAACGGGATCTCGACGTTCCGAGACCTCGCACTTCAGGGCGTCGACGTCCTGCTGGTCGAACGAGGAGACTTCGCTTCCGGCGCCTCCGCGGCATCGAGCCATATGATCCACGGCGGCATCCGCTACCTCGAGAACGGCGAGTTCCGACTCGTCCGTGAATCCGTCGAGGAGCGAAACGGCCTGCTCAAGATCGCGCCGCACTATGTGAAGCCGCTCGAGACCACGATCCCCATCTACTCGACCTTCTCGGGCATCCTGTCCGCCCCCCTGCGTTTTCTCACGCACAAGAGCGGCAAGCCCCAGGAGCGGGGAGCGTTCCTCATCAAGGTCGGGCTCACGATCTACGACACGTTCTCGCGCGATGGGGGCATGGTCCCTCGTCACCGCTTCCTCGGTCGCAAGCGCTCGCTCGCCGAACTCCCCTCGCTCGACCCGAACATCAAGTACACGGCCACCTACTATGACGCCTCCATGCACGATCCCGAGCGTCTGGCGCTCGACGTGCTGCAGGACGGGCGCGCGGCTCATCCGGGCGCCGTCGCTCTGAACTACGTCGAGGCGATCGCCCGCGACGGCAAGAAGATCGTCCTCCGCGATCGTGAGAGCGGCACGGAGTTCTCGGTCGCCGCAGGTGTCGTCGTGAACGCATCAGGGCCTTGGACAGACCTCACCAACGACGCGCTCGGCAACGACACGCGCTTCATGGGCGGGACCAAGGGGTCTCACATCGTTCTTGATCACCCAGAGCTTCTCGAGGCGACGCGTGGCCGCGAGATCTTCTTCGAGCACTCTGACGGCCGCATCGTGCTGATCTACCCCCTCAAGGGGCGCGTGCTCGTCGGGACGACGGACATCGACGCGGATCCGCGCGAGGCAGCCGTGTGCACGGAGGAGGAGATCGACTACTTCTTCGACCTGATCCACCACGTGTTCCCGACGATCGACGTGACGCGCGAGCAGATCGTCTTCAACTTCTCCGGCATCCGCCCGCTTCCTCGCCACGAGGACACGGCCCCTGGATTCGTGTCCCGCGACTACCGCATCGAGGTCGACGACAAGGGCGCGGCTCCTCTGGTGAGCCTCGTCGGCGGAAAGTGGACGACGTTCCGCGCACTCGGCGAGTCGCTGTCCGACGTGGTGCTCGATCTGATCGGCCGCACTCGCACGGTGTCGACCGCCGGCCGGGCCATCGGCGGAGGCCGCGACTTCCCGCGCACCGAGAAGGCTCGTCGAATCTGGATCCAGGAGAACCTCCCGGGTGCCGGCGACCGCGCCGAGCGCCTTCTCGCCCGCTACGGAACACGTGCGGCTCAGGTCTGGGAGTTCATCGAGCAGGGTGATGACGCTCCCCTCGCCGGCGACGACCTCTCCACCCGGGAACTCGCCTGGATGGTGGAGAACGAGATGGTCGCGCGTCTGCAGGATGTCGTCATGCGACGCACCAGCATCGCATTCACCGGTCACGCCGACGCGGATGTGCTCGAAGAGCTTGCCGCAGCCCTGGCTCCTCTGCTCCACTGGGATCGTGCACGCCAGGATGCAGAGCTCGACCAGACGCGCACGATGCTCAACGAACGACATGGACTCCAGATCTCGTCCCGCGCACGCGGCTGACGAGACATCCGAACGCCGCCCTCCACGCGGCGTAACTCCCAACAAGTGCCAGAGCTATGGGGCTCTGGCACTCAAGAAAGGTCAATGAAGACATGACTGAAGTGAATCTCGGTCTCTACTTCCTCTCGGAGTTCGTCGGCACCGCAATGCTGATCCTCCTCGGATGTGGTGTCGTCGCCAACGTCGCTCTTGCCAAGAACAAGGGCTTCGGCGGCGGCTTCCTGATGGTCAACTGGGGATGGGGTCTCGCGGTCTTCGTGGGTGTCCTCGTCTCGGCGTACTCCGGCGCCATCCTCAACCCGGCGGTCGGCATCGGCCTTCTCGTCGCCGGCAAGATCGACTTCTCGCAGTTCGCGGTGGCGACCGGCGCCGAGCTGCTCGGTGCGATCGTCGGTGCGATCCTCACCTGGCTGGCTTACAAGCAGCACTTCGACGAGGAGCCCGACCCCGCCAACAAGCTCGGCGTCTTCTCGACCGGCCCGGCGATCCGCTCCTACGGCTGGAACCTCGTCACAGAGGTCATCGGCACCTTCGTCCTGGTGTTCGCGATCTTCGCATTCGCCGACTACGGCGACATCGAGATCGGCGTCCCCGGAGGCCTCGGACCGCTCAGCGCCCTGCCCGTCGCGCTCGTCGTGGTCGCTATCGGTGCATCGCTCGGTGGACCCACCGGCTACGCGATCAACCCTGCTCGCGACCTCGGACCCCGTATCGCCCACGCCATCCTGCCGATCAAGGGCAAGGGATCGAGCGACTGGTCGTACTCGTGGGTCCCGGTGGTCGGTCCGCTGCTCGGTGGTGTCCTCGCCGCCGTCGCAGCGCCCGTTCTGCTCAACCTCGCCTGAACCCGAACCTGACTTCAAAGGAGAACACAATGGCCGACTACATCATCGCCATCGATCAGGGCACCACCTCCAGCCGCGCGATCATCTTCGACAAGAAGGGCAGCATCGTCGCGACCGGACAGAAGGAGCACGAGCAGATCCTCCCCAAGGCCGGCTGGGTCGAGCACGACCCTGCGGAGATCTGGCGCAACGTGCAGGAGGTCATCGGCCTCGCGCTGAGCCGCGGCGACCTGACACGTCACGACATCGCCGCCGTGGGAATCACCAACCAGCGTGAGACCGCAGTGGTCTGGGACAAGACGACCGGCAAGGCCGTCTACAACGCGATCGTCTGGCAGGACACCCGCACGCAGGAGATCGTCGACCGCCTCGCGGCCGACGGCGGCGTCGAGCGGTTCAAGCCCGTCGTGGGCCTCCCCCTCGCCACCTACTTCTCGGGCACCAAGATCGCCTGGATCCTCGAGAACGTCGAGGGCGCACGGGAGAAGGCCGAGGCGGGCGACCTCGTCTTCGGCACGACCGATAGCTGGGTGCTGTGGAACCTCACGGGCGGCGTCGACGGCGGTGTGCACGTCACCGATGTCACCAACGCCTCACGCACGATGTTCATGGATCTCGAGACGCTCGAGTGGCGCGACGACATCCTCGAGGCGTTCGGAGTGCCGCGCTCGATGATGCCGGAGATCCGCTCCTCCTCCGAGGTGTACGGCGCCGCCGAGGACTCGTCTCTGCTCCGGGAGACGCCGATCGCCGGCATCCTGGGTGACCAGCAGGCCGCGACGTTCGGTCAGGCCGCGTTCAACCAGGGCGAGAGCAAGAACACCTACGGCACCGGATGCTTCCTCATCTTCAACACGGGCGAGGAGATCGTCCACTCGAAGAACGGGCTGCTGACCACCGTCGGCTACAAGCTCGGGGACGGACCGACCCACTACGCGCTCGAGGGCTCGATCGCTGTCACCGGATCGCTGATCCAGTGGCTCCGCGACCAGCTCGGGATCATCAGCTCCGCTCCCGAGGTCGAAGAACTCGCGAAGCAGGTGGACGACAACGGTGGCGTATACATCGTCCCCGCGTTCTCCGGCCTGTTCGCACCCTACTGGCGTTCGGACGCCCGCGGTGCGATCGTCGGCCTCACCCGCTACGCGAACAAGAACCACATCGCTCGCGCAGCGCTCGAGGCCGTCGCATTCCAGACCCGCGACGTTCTCGACGCGGTCAACGCGGATGCCGGCGTCGACCTCACCGAACTCAAGGTCGATGGGGGCATGGTCGCGAACGATGCGCTCATGCAGTTCCAGGCCGATGTGCTCGGTGTGCCCGTCGTGCGCCCGGTCGTCGCGGAGACCACCGCGCTGGGTGCCGCGTACGCCGCCGGTCTGGCCGTCGGCTTCTGGAACGGTCTCGACGACCTCTCCGCCAACTGGCAGGAGGATCGTCGTTGGGAACCGTCGATGGAGGACGGCGAGCGTGACCGCCAGCTGCGCCTGTGGCGCAAGGCCGTCACCAAGTCGATGGACTGGGTCGACGAGGACGTGATCTGACCTCAGGACTCTGAGGAGGCGGGCCCGGAGGATTCCTCCGGGTCCGCTTCGTCTTCGACGCGAGGCGTCATCGGCCCGATGACCCGGAGGAACGCAGTGGCGACCGCCCTCGGCGACCGTGCGTCCCAGGCGACGTACTCGACGCGCACCGGTCCTCCGACGATCTCCACGGCGACCGCATGGGGCGCAGCCGCGGCGGCGACGCCCGGCGCCAACAGCGTGATCGCGAGCCCAGCCGACACGAGTCCGAGAATCAGCTCGGCCGAGTCCGCTTCGAACGACACGTCGCGAAGCACACCGGCGACACCGAAGGCGGCATCACTCTGCGCGCGCCCTGACGTGCCCGCGGGGAAGTCCGCGAAAACCTCTTCGGCAAGGTCTTCCAACGCGAGGCGTTCGCGCCGTGCGAGTCGGTGGGTCGACGGCACGACGGCCACCAGGCGCTCGCGGGCGAGCTCTCGCGCGGCGACGCCACTGGGGCGGACGTCCTCGTGCAGGCCCAGCATCGCGACATCGAGCTCTCCTCGGCGCACCGCGGCTGCCAAGGCATCACTGTTGCCCATGCTGAGCTGCACCCGCGCCTCCGGGTGCTCCGCCCTGAACCGCGAGATCGCGTCAGGCACGGAGACCGCGGTGACCGTCGGGATCACACCGAGACGAAGCGTGCCGACAACCCGACCCGCGGCCGCTGCTGCGGCCTCACGCGCCTGATCCGCTGCAGCCAGCGCGGCCCTCGCATGAACGAGGAATGCTTCCCCCGCCTCCGTCGTCCTGACGCTGCGACTCGAACGCACGAACAGGCGCTGGCCGAGTTCGCGCTCCAGCGCCGCGATCTGGTGGCTGAGGGCCGACTGCGTCACGAAACAGCGCTCGGCCGCGCGCGTGAAACTCGACGAGGACGCGACCTCGACGACATACTTGAGCTGCTGCAGATCCACGTATCCATGATCCTCATTCATGGATCCCGTGACAAGCATGCGTTGGACTCATGTGTCCATCGAGATCAGGCTGAGAGACATGAACCGGCTGACTCTGCTGCTCCTCACGTCCCTGGCCCCCATCTCCTGGGGCACGACCTACCTCGTGACGACCGAGATGCTGCCCGCCGGTCATCCGCTGCTGGCAGGTCTCCTCCGATCGCTCCCCGCGGGTCTCGTGGCTCTCGGTCTGGGCCGCGCGCTGCCGCCTCGAGGCTGGTGGCTGAAGTCGCTGGCTCTCGGCATCCTCAACATCGGAGCGTTCTTCCCGCTGCTGTTCCTGGCCGCAGAGCGTCTGCCCGGCGGCGTCGCAGCAGCAGTCGCCGGCGTGCAGCCGCTGATCATCCTCTGTCTGGGGGCGCTCATGCTCCGCGACAGGATCCGCCCTCTGACGGCAGCCGCCGCCGCAGTCGGTGCCGGCGGTGTCGCTCTCGTGGTGCTGGGCCCGGCCGCGGAGCTCGACACCGTCGGCATCATCGCAGCGGTCGGCGGCGTCACCGCTACGGCTCTCGGGATGATCCTCACCAAGCGCTGGGGGCGCCCCGCCGGTGTCGGGCCGGTCGCGTACGCGGGCTGGCAGCTGACGGCTGGCGGGTTGTTCCTGCTGCCATTGACACTCGTCTTCGAGGGGTTCCCTCCCTCCATCGACGGCGGCGCGATACTCGGCTACCTCTGGCTCGGCGCGGTCGGCGGTCTCATCGCGTACACGCTGTGGTTCCGCGGCATCCAGGAGCTGCCCGTCATCGCCCCGGGCCTGCTCGCCCTGCTCTCCCCCGTCGTCGCGACGACACTGGGAACGCTGCTCGCCGGCGAGACGTTCGCCCCGGTCCAGGCGCTCGGACTCTCCCTCGTTCTGAGCGCGCTCGTCACCGGGCAGCTCGCTGCGCTGCGGAAGCCTCGCAGAGAGGTCGCTCCATCGACGCGGGGGCCGCTCGCGGCGGCGCGGCGATGAGTCCGGTCAGCTCTTGCCGAACAGCTTCTGGATCTCGGCGAGGTCGGCTTCACTCGGCGCCTTGGTGCCGCCGAGACCGAAACCGGAGCCGGTCGGGGCGGCCGCGGAGGTGATTCCCGCGTTCTCGGCTGCGCGCTTGGCGGGGTTGCCCGAGCGGGAACCGCCCGAGGACTTGCCCTTCTTGCCGCGCTTCGACGACGCACCAGGCTTGCCCATTCCGGGCATGGAACCCATTCCCGGGATGTTCGGAGTGCCGCCGCGTGCGACGGTCTTCATCATCTTGGCCGCCTGATCGAAGCGCTGGACGAGCTGGTTGACGTCCGTGACGGTCATTCCCGAACCGCGCGCGATGCGCAGACGACGCGAACCGTTGAGCACCTTCGGGTTGCGTCGTTCGCCCGGTGTCATGGACCGGATGATCGCCTCGGTGCGATCGATCTCGCGCTCGTCGAAGTCCTCGAGCTGCTGCTTCATCTGCCCCATGCCGGGGAGCATCCCCAGCATCTTCTTCATCGAGCCCATCTTCTTCATCTGCTGAAGCTGGTCGAGGAAGTCTTCGAGGGTGAACTGCTCGGTCGCGAGCTTCTCGGCCATCTTGACGGCCTCTTCCTCATCGAAGGCCTGCTGGGCCTGCTCGATGAGGGTGAGGATGTCGCCGAGGTCGAGGATGCGACTGGCCATGCGATCGGGGTGGAACGGCTCGAGGTCTTCGAGTCGCTCGCCGGTGGACGCGAAGATGATGGGGCGGCCGGTGACGGAGGCGACGGAGAGCGCCGCACCACCGCGGGCGTCACCGTCGAGCTTCGTCAGGACGACACCGGTGAAGTCGACGCCCTCTTGGAAGGCCTTCGCCGTGTTGACGGCGTCCTGGCCGATCATGGCGTCGATGACGAACAGGACCTCATCCGGGTCCGTCGCCTTGCGGATGTCGGATGCCTGCTTCATCAGGTCGGCGTCGACGCCGAGGCGACCGGCCGTGTCGATGATGACCACGTCGTGCTGGTGGCGGCGCGCGTGCTCCACACCGTCGCGCGACACCTTGACGGGGTCACCGACTCCGTTGCCCGGCTCGGGCGCGTAGACGGTCGCGCCGGCCTGCTGCGCGACGACCTGGAGCTGGTTCACCGCATTCGGACGCTGCAGGTCGGCCGCGACGAGAAGGGGCGTGTGCCCCTCGCTCTCGAGCTGCTTCGCGAGCTTGCCGGCGAAGGTGGTCTTGCCCGAGCCCTGGAGGCCGGCGAGCATGATGACGGTCGGCGCGGTCTTGGCGAACTGCAGACGACGCTGCTCACCGCCGAGGATCTGCACCAGCTCCTCGTTGACGATCTGCACGACCTGCTGCGCGGGGTTCAGCGCCTTGCTGACCTCATCGCCGAGGGCGCGCTCGCGCACCTTCGCGGTGAACTCCTTGACGACCGCCAGTGCGACGTCGGCGTCGAGCAGCGCGCGACGGATCTCGCGCACAGTGCCGTCGACGTCGGCCGCGGTGAGCTTTCCCTTCGTGCGAAGGTTGCGGAAGGTCTCGGTGAGCCGATCGGAGAGCGTGCCAAAGGTAGCCATGGTGACACCGAGTTTACGCGAATCCGGCACCGTTCTCCGCGTTCGGAGCCGCGCCGACCGCGAGCTCGGCCCGGAGCAGTTCTCTCGCGCGCGCGTAACGGCCGCGTGCGGTGGACGAAGGGATGCCGAGAAGCTCCGCCGCATGCACGAGAGACAGTCGATCCCAGTGCACGAGCCGCACGATCTCCGCAAGGTCGGGATCGAGCCGTGCGATCGCGTCACGCACCTCCAGCCCCTCGTCAGCGGCAGGTGAGCTGTGATGCTCCTGCCCCTGCAGCCGAAGCCGATCCGCGAGCGCCCACCGTCTCCGCTGCCCCCTGTCGTGGTTGGCGAGCGTGCCTCGTGCGATGCCGAAGACCCACATCCGCGCGCGTTCCGGTTCATCGGGAAGGTCGGATGACCGACGCCACGCGATCACCATGGTCTCCCCGAGGAGGTCGGCGGCGTCGTCGGGGCCCGCCCGACGCGAGAGGTAGGCGAGCAGGTCGGTCGCGCTCTCCTCCAGCACCCGGGTCAGGGCTGCGTCGCGGCTCATTCCCCGTCCCCCCAGTCCTCGCCGTCGCAGTGCACCTGACTGTGCGATTCGGTGCCCCCGAGCGCCTCGCTGGCGAAGCCGTTCGCAGCGAGCTCCGCGTGCACCAGCTCGTCGACGGCCTGTGTGTGCGCCGTCCAGGCATCGAGATCGGCTTGCCGAGGGTCGGGATCGACCGCAGGGTCGCCGGCACGACTCTCCTCCAGCTCGTGGAGGATCCCCGGAACGAGAGGCGCGGCGGCCGCTTCGACATCCGTGCTCGCGAACCAGTCGTCGACGATGCGATTGACCTCGTCGTTCGTGAACATGTCGTGCGTGTCGAGCGCGCTGAATCGCAGTTCGCACTGTCCCCAGGTCGGCGAGGTGTAGCTGTAGGTCCGATCCGGATCCTCGAGGCCCGGGCTCCAGAGCCAATCCGATGACGCCGCGGCCACACCAGCGCCGCCGACGAGGAAGAGCGCCAGCGCCGCGGTCAGCACGGCTCTCCGACGTCCGCGACGAGGTGGCTGCGTCTCCTCGCGCGCTGCGAGGATCATGGCCCGGATGTCTCCGGGTTCCGGTCTCGCCGTAGCCGGTGCGGAACAGTCGAGCATCTCGTCGAGCGGGTCGGTGGCCATCATGTCTCCTCGGTCGGGAAAGGGGTCTCTCATTCCTGACCTGTCCGGCTCGCGCGGTTTCGTCCGCGGGGAGATCAGGTTTCCGTGCCGCCCCACGGCAATCGGCCGATCGCCCGCACAGCGTCGGCGAATCGGTCCCCCACGGAACCTCGTCCTGCACCGCTCTCCGCCCACGCTCGCACGGCGGCGACCACGGCGGCGGCCCAGGTGGCCGCGGCGATGTCCGCGGTGAGAGCGGTGACCCCCGAACGGCGAGCGAGATCGGCCAGCGCCGCCGCGAGGCGAGCCTGGCGAAGCGCGGCATCCTGCTCGAGTTCGTCGTCGAGCCCCATGGCCGACGAGTTCGTCATCGCGAGAGCCAGGCTGTCCGGTGCGAAGTCCTCGACGAGCTCCGAGAGAATGCGCCGCACATGCGTGCCGTCGCGGTCTTCGGGCACGACGACCAGGTCGTCGACCGCACGGCCGATGCGGTCGTCGAGGCCGGACCAGAGCACATCGCTCTTCGAGGAGAAGTAGTTGAAGAAGCTCGACCGGCTCACTCCGGCACGCTGGGTGATGTCGGCGACAGAGGTGGCGTCGTAGCCCCGCTCGAGGAAGAGCTCACAGGCGGCCTCCGCGAGGGTCTCGCGCGAAGAGGCCTTCGGGCGCCCTGCTCGGCTCGTGCTGCTCATGCAGACACGCTACCGCGCGTCGCTCCTGCGCGCCGCGACCGTCACGGAGGAGTATTCTTAGACGCAATCCATCAATTGATCGAGAGGGACGCCCATGCTCGACATCCTCACCCCCGGACTCGCTCCGAGCTTCGTCCCCTACCCCGCCGGGTGGGACCTGCAACGCAGCATCCACGCCGACGTCGTCGACGGCACTCGCCCGGACACGCTCATCCTGCTCGAGCACGAGGCGGTGTACACCGCCGGCAAGCGGACCGAGCCGCAGGAACGCCCGACGGACGGCACACCGGTGATCGACGTCGACCGCGGCGGCAAGATCACCTGGCACGGACCAGGGCAGCTGGTGGGCTACCCGATCGTCCGGCTGCCCGAGCCGATGGACGTCGTCGCGCATGTGCGTCGCCTCGAGCGCATCCTGATCGACGTGCTCCAGCCACTCGGCGTCGACGGATACCAGGTCGAGGGGCGCAGCGGGGTGTGGGTTCGCCGCCCCCTCTCTGAGGACAAGGTCGCGGCGATCGGGGTGCGCGTGCAGCAGGGAGTGACGATGCACGGCTTCGCCATCAACTGCGACAACAGCCTCGCAGGGTTCAGGGGCATCATCCCGTGCGGGATCACCGACGCCGGTGTCACCACCGTGAGCGAGGTCGTCGGAGCGGACGTCTCCCCCGCCGACATCGTCGACTCGGTGTCCGCCGCCTTCCTCGCCGAATACTCGACAGCCGCACACGCAGGAGCACACGCATGACCGCCGCACCAGAGGGACGCAAGCTCCTCCGCCTCGAGATCCGCAACGCCGAGACTCCCATCGAACGCAAACCGGAGTGGATCAAGACGAAGGCGAAGATGGGGCCCGAGTACACGGCGCTCCACTCGCTCGTCAAGAGCGAAGACCTTCACACCGTCTGCCAGGAGGCCGGCTGCCCCAACATCTTCGAGTGCTGGGAAGACCGGGAGGCGACCTTCCTCATCGGCGGATCGCAGTGCACCCGACGGTGCGACTTCTGCCAGATCGACACGGGCAAGCCCGATGCCTATGACACCGACGAGCCACGCCGTGTCGCCGAGAGCGTCGTGCGGATGAACCTCCGCTATGCGACGGTCACCAGCGTCGCACGAGACGATCTGCCCGACACCGGAGCCTGGCTCAACGCCGAGACGGTGCGGAAGATCCACGAGCTCAACCCGAACACCGGCGTCGAGCTGCTCGCCAACGAGCACAACGCCGACCCTGCCTTCCTCGGGCAGATCTTCGACGCCCGTCCCGAGGTCTTCGCGCACAACGTCGAGACCGTGCCGCGGATCTTCAAGCGCATCCGCCCGGCGTTCCGGTATGAGCGTTCGCTCGATGTGATCACCCAGGCGCGGGACGCAGGCCTCATCACCAAGTCCAACCTGATCCTGGGGATGGGCGAGGAACCTGAAGAGGTCGTCCAGGCGCTGAACGACCTGCACGACGCCGGCTGCGACATCATCACCATCACGCAGTATCTGCGCCCCTCTCCGCGACACCTGCCCGTGGCCCGGTGGGTCAAGCCTGCGGAGTTCGTCGAGTTCAAGGAGGAGGCGGAGCGGATCGGCTTCCTCGGCGTGCTCGCCGGGCCTCTTGTGCGCTCGTCGTACCGCGCCGGCCGGCTGTGGGCGCAGTCGATGGTCTCGAAGGGGCGCGAGATCCCACCGCACCTGGCGCACATCGCCGAGAGCGCGGATCTCGGCTTCGCTCAGGCGGTCTGAGCGATACCGAGGTGGTGAGCGTCAGTCGGCGCTCATCACCGACTGCACGCTGCCGTCGGAACCCAGGTTCACCAGCAGGACGTCGTCGGTGGTGGTCGCGTCGAGCGCGTACTCCAGCACCGCGAACGGCTCCGACCCGCCGTGTTCGTCGGCGAGGATCGTCATGCTCATGAGTCGCAGCGAGCGGATGATGTCGACGGCGGCGTCACCGCTGACGTCGACCAGCACCTCTTCGAGTTCGTCTCCGTAGGCCTCCTGCTGCTGCAGGATGTACTCGGTGACCTCGCTGGTGCGGTCATCGACCTCCGCGAGCATGCCCCGCCGGGACACATCGTCGACGTTCTCGATCCCCGCGATGAGCGAAGCGGCGATGTCGAGCGCTTCGGCAGAGACATCGTCCTGGTCAGGAGCGGTGAGATCGACGGTGACGCTCTGGTCACCGAGCTCCACCGTCTCAGACCAGAAGATCGAGCCGTCGGGCCCTGAGGACAGGAGTCCGAAGTAGTCGTGTTCGATCGCCATAACGCTATGAAACCAGCCTCGTGCTCGCGGCGGTAGTCCCGTGATCAGCCGACGAGCGACTTGACGAAGACATGGGGGGTGAAACCGGTCAGATCATCGATGCCCTCGCCCTGGCCGAGGAGCTTGACGGGGATGCCGGTGCGCTCCTGCACGGCGAGGACGAAGCCGCCCTTCGCCGAGCCGTCGAGCTTGGTCAGGACGAGTCCGGTGACACCTGCATGCTCGAGGAACGCCTCGGCCTGCATCACACCGTTCTGACCCGTGGTGGCGTCGAGGACGAGCAGGACCTCGCTGATGGGAGCCTGCTTCTCGATCACCCTGCGGATCTTCGAGAGCTCGTCCATGAGCCCTCCCTTCGTGTGCAGTCGGCCGGCCGTGTCGATGATCGCGATCTCGATGCCCTCGCGCTGGGCGAACTCGATGGTCTGGTAGGCCACGGATGCCGGATCCTGACCCTCTTGCTGGGGGCGGACGATCGCCGCTCCGCCGCGCTGTGCCCAGGTGGCCAGCTGATCGACGGCGGCCGCACGGAACGTATCGGCTGCTCCGACGACCACGCTGCGCTGGAACCCGCGAAGGAACTTGGTGAACTTGCCGATCGTGGTGGTCTTCCCGACGCCGTTGACGCCGACGACCAGAACGACCGCCGGCCGCTCGGTGAGCTTCAGGGTCGTGTCGAACTTCGCGAAGTGCTCCTCGAGCGTCTCGCGGAGCATCCGCTGGAGATCCTGCGGATCGGTCGTACGGTAGCGCTCGACCTTCTCACGAAGCTCTTCCACGACCCGCTCGCTGATGTCGGGGCCGAAGTCGGCAGTGAGGAGGGCCGTCTCGAGGTCCTCCCATGTCGTCTCGTCGATAGTGGGCTTGACGAACATCCCGCGCAGCGCACGAGTGAGGGACCACGACTTCTCCGCCATGACTCCAGCCTACGGGTAGCGCTGTCAGCCGGCCGCCGCGCGGTCGCCCACGCGCTGTCCGACGACCGCCGACACCCCGTCCTGACGCATCGAGACCCCGTAGAGCGCATCTGCGATCTCCATCGTGCGCTTCTGATGGGTGATGACGAGCAGCTGCGAGCTCTCGCGAAGCTGCTCGAACACGGTGAGCAGGCGGCCGAGGTTGGCGTCGTCGAGCGCCGCCTCGACCTCGTCGAGGATGTAGAACGGGCTCGGGCGGGCTTTGAAGATCGCGACCAGCAGAGCGACTGCAGCGAGGGAACGTTCACCGCCCGAGAGCAGTGACAGCCTCTCGATCTTCTTCCCGACCGGCCGTACAGAGACCTCGATGCCGGTCGTGAGCATGTTCTCGGGATCCGTGAGCGAGATGCTTCCGGTTCCGCCGGGGAACAGCAGAGGGAAGACCTCCCCGAACGCGACCCTCGTGTCTTCGAACGCGCTCGCGAAGATCGTCTGCATGCGCTCATCGAGGTCCGCGATGATCGTGCGCAGGTCCTGTCGCGTCTGCGTCAGGTCGGCGAGCTGCTCGGTGAGGAACGCGTGGCGCTGCTCGAGCGCCGCGAACTCCTCGAGCGCGAGCGGGTTGACCCGTCCGAGCTGAGCGAGCTTGCGTTCGGCCTCGGCGAGCCGTCGCTGCTGAATCCGCCGGTCGAACGGGATCGCCGTGTCGTCGAGCAGGTCGTCCTCAGCCTGGTCGGCTCCGGGATCACGGGGAACGAGCTGATCGGGGCCATATTCCGCTACGAGAATATCTTCGTCGAGCGCGAGCTCCGATGCCACGCGCTCGAGCAGACTGTTGAGGTGCAGCTTCTTCTCGTGGATCTGCAGTTCGAGGCCGTGCACGCTCTCGGTGAGCCCGGCGAGCCGCTCGCGCAAGGAGGTCTCCTGCGCTCGAAGAGCAGTGAGCTCCTGGTTCTGCGCCGATCGCGCGGCCTCGGCCTCGGCCAATGCGACGCGCGCCTCGGTGACCGACCGATCGATCGAGTCCAGGATGCGGGGCAGCTCCTGAGCCACTCCGGATGCCGCTTCGCGCTGTGCGCGTCGGATGACCGCCCGGCGCGCAGCCTCGGCTGCGGCGTCCCGCTCCTGCTCGCGTTGCCGTTCGAGTCCGGCGACGCGAGCCTGGGCAGCACGAACACGCTCACGAAGCGTCTCGATCTCCAGACGCGCTCGGACCTCACCTTCGCGCGCCGTCTCGAGCGCCTCGAGCAGACCGTCACGCGCCGACGCGTCCAGCACCGGCCGGGGGGCGGCGATGGCCGCATCCAACTCGGCCTTCGCCGCGTCGGCCTTCGCCTCAGCATCCTGCACCGCGCTCTGTGCCTGCGCGAGTCCTGATTCGAGCCGTTCGCACTCGGCGACAGCCGACTCGTGGGTGACCGTGACGCGGTTCACCTGTTCCGCGTGGGTCGCCAGCGCGGCGTCGTGCTCGCGCAGCGCCCGGAGCGCGTCCTTCGCCTGGCGACGTGATGTCTCCACGGCCTCGTTCGCGTCTGCGCGAGCCTCGCGCAGTGAATCGACGATGACCTGCACCTCTGCCAGGCGCTCGTTCGCCGCGTCCCGTTCGGCGGCGAGCTCGAGACGGGAGCGTTCGCCGCCGGATCCGGTGCGCAGCGTCTGCGCGGTGACGACATCGCCCGCCGTCGTGACGATCGTCGTGGTCGTATCGCCCGCGAGGTCGAGCGCGAGTCGTGCATTGCGCGCCGCGTCCAGGCTCGCGGCGATGACGACGTGCGACAGGATTCCGAGGACCCCGTCCGGAGCCGTGACCGTATCGATCGCGGGCGTCACGCCCTCGAGAGCGGGCAGCTCGATCGACGGACGCGCAGCATCGGCGACGACGAAATCCACCACTCCCCTGCGCTGGTCGGACGCGTCCTGTGCCAGCTCGAAGGCGTCGGAGGCCCTCTCGACGAGGACGCCCTCGGCCAGCGAACCCAGCACGGCTGCGATCGCGGCCTCGAACCCGTTTTTGACCTGCACCGAGTCACCCACGAGGCCACGAACACCCGTGGCTCCCGCCTTCACGATCTCGGCGGCGCCTCCTGAGATCGCGAGCGCGCTTCCGAGTGCCGCAGCCTTGGCCGTGAGAGCGTCGACCTCGCGCTCGGCCGCGTGCAGGCGCTCGCGGAGCGTCTCTCGCTCGGCCTCGGCCGCCGTCGCGGCACGCTGCGCGCTCTCATATGCGGCGGAGTGCTCTGCCGCCGTGCCCTCCGGCGCCTCCGCGTCGTCGATCGCCTCGAGGGCTTCGGCGGCGTCTCGGCGACGCGCGTTCGCCGCCTCGAGCGCGTTCTCCTGGCGCAGGACCGCACCGCGCACCGCAGCGAGGGCCGACGCGGCCGCATCCGCCGTGCCTCGCAACGAGCTGAGCCGCATGTCGTACTCCGACACGAGCGCGCTCTGCTCGGCGATGTCCACGTCGAGAGTGTCGAGCTCCGCCCGCGCATTCACCACCTCGCGGCTCGCCACGCTCGCCGCGTCCTGAGCGTCGCCGAGGCCGGCGGAGATCTCGGTGATCTCCGCCTTCGCCTCGTCGATCGTGGTCTGCGTGACAGTGATGGCCGTCACGGCAGCATCGTCTTCTTCCGAGCCGAGGAGCGCGAGTCGCTGATTGGCGAGGGTGTACAGCCCGCGCATCCGCTCCTGCACCTGCTCGAGACCGAAGGCCACGCCTCTCGCCTGATCGACCGCCGCCGAGTTCTGATCCTGCTCAAGGCGTGCGATGCTCGCCCGCACCGCCTCTGCCTGATCCGACAGCACGAGCCGTTCGGTGTGCCGCTCATGCTCGGTGCGCGTGTGATCGGCCAGCGCCGTGCGCAGCGCCACCACGTCATCCGCGAAGATCCGAGCCTTGGCATCACGCACGACCGCAGCGATCGTCTGCGCCTCGCGCGCGATCTCCGCCTGCCTGCCCAGGGGTTTCAGCTGGCGCCGGATCTCGCCGGCGAGATCGCTGAGACGCGTCAGGTTGGTCTCCATCGCATCGAGCTTGCGAAGGGTCTTCTCCTTGCGACGCCGATGCTTGAGGATGCCGGCCGCTTCCTCGATGAAGCCGCGCCGATCCTCCGGAGACGCCTGGAGCACCGTGTCCAGGCGCCCCTGCCCCACGATGACGTGCATCTCGCGTCCGAGACCGGAATCGCTGAGCAGTTCCTGAAGATCGAGCAGACGGCAGTTCTCGCCGTTGATGGCGTACTCGCTGGCGCCGTTGCGGAACAGCGTGCGACTGATGGTGACCTCGGCGAACTCGATCGGCAGGGCGCCGTCGCTGTTGTCGATCGTGAGCTGCACCTCGGCCCGACCGAGCGGCCCTCTCGTGGACGTGCCGGCGAAGATGACGTCCTCCATCTTGCCGCCGCGCAGAGTCTTCGCTCCCTGCTCACCCATCACCCAGGCGAGGGCATCGACGACGTTCGACTTGCCCGATCCGTTGGGACCCACGATGCAGGTGACGCCCGGTTCGAACACGAAACTGGTCGGCTGCGCGAAGGACTTGAACCCCTTGAGGGTCAGGCTCTTCAGATGCATGCGGCTACCGCGCTCTCCGGGTGATTCACGCCCATACGCTACCGGAATGACGGCTCAGAACCGGCATCCCGCGCGGGAGCGGAGCGAACGGGAATCGGCCGCGACACGCCGGGCCAGGCCGCGCATGCTTGACGGACACGCCCGGGTTTCGCTACGGTAACCTCCGGATCGCCACACGAAAAGGAGGTTACCGATGATCACTCAGCTCAACGCTCAGGCCACTGGCCTCGCCGCGCCATTCGCGCCGCGCCTTGCGCACTCGGTAACCACCGGCGTCCGTCTCGGCGCTCTCTCGTAGAACCGCAGCCCGAGAACTCTGCCCCCACTCACCCACCGGTCTCCGATCGGTGACGGGGCTTCTCGTTCGCGTGTCTCCGCGCCCCACCCTCTGATCCTTCTCGGATCACGGATCACCGCCGACCCCGGCGATCGCCTTCCGGCGCGCTGGGCTCTCGACTCTCGCCGCGCTCCGCCGGCCGTCTTCTCGGCGCGCCGCGACAGCGCTCTCCTCACCGAACACCACCACCCATCTCGAAGGAATCACCGTGAACACCACGCTGTATCGCAGCATCCCCCACCCTCCGGATACCGAGGACCAGCAGGTCCTTCACATTCCCGCACCTGATGAACTGCGGCGCCTGGCGCTGGCAGATCGTCTATCGCTCAGGATCGGCCTCTGGCTTCTCCAGCGGGCTCAGCGCCCTCGCCCGACGCACCGCGTCACCGCCCTCGAGGCGGACGCGCTGCATCTCGATCGGCGGACCCGCAGCGAGGGCGAGACATATGCCCTGCTCACGTACGACCTGCAGCGTCAGCTGCGCTGACCTGGAGATCACCATGAGCATTCCGCTCACCGCAGATGCGTCGCTGCATCCGCTCGTGCTGCCTGCACGGGCGGATGCGGCCGACGCCGTCGAGTTCCGCGAGCTCGCCCGTGTGCGCAACGCCGTCTACCGCGAGCTCACCGGCCGCACCGAACAGGACCTCACG
>Ga0308167_1002127_pt1 | contig 19601 bp, 17 predicted proteins | sample PhyCR1_2_FD_202138 | JGI IMG/M metagenome (GOLD analysis project Ga0308167, IMG submission 202138) | Phyllosphere microbial communities from UC Gill Tract Community Farm, Albany, California, United States - DLSLRC.R1 | ecosystem: Host-associated > Plants > Phyllosphere > Unclassified | place... | reverse complement strand
TGAGGCCGCTCGTCGCCTGCTGTAGTCAGTAGTTCTCTAATTTGAAAGGGAGGCGAAAGCCTCCCTTTTTTGATCTAAAAATGACCATTCCACAACGTTGCTGGAATGCTGCTCGCATATTCTCACCAAAGTAGAAAATATCCTTTTTCATTGTTGGCCTTCACGCCTAATCTTCGCCACCAAGTTACTTTTCTAGGCTATCTCTACTCACATATTTTTAGTGCCGTGAACGATACGCTTATTGTTAGCCGCTCTATGGCTGAATCATATTCGTTCAAGTGTACATAGTACATTTACAGGTGTACTATGTACCTCCATAAAGGAACAGACTCCGTGAGTCACGCGCTTGAGTTTATCGAAACATCGATGTTTACGCGGCAAATCAAGCAGATTGCCACGGACGATGAATTAAAAGAGCTTCAAAAAGAACTGATTAGCTCTCCAAGCAAAGGCGACCTGATACAGAAAACCGGTGGCCTACGAAAGATCAGAATGGCAGCTGGCTCACAGGGAAAAAGCGGTAGTGCTCGTGTGATTTACTTTCTAGCGACTGAAGATATTATTTATCTGATCATGGCCTATCCCAAAAGCACCAAAGACAGCCTGACCGATACAGAAAAAGCAGAGCTGAAGAAGCTAACGAAATTGCTGAAAGATGAGGTGTGATATGAGCTTTTTTGACGACCTAAAAACATCTCTTGAGGAGGCTGTCGACATTAAAAGTGGCCTTAAAAACCCAGCACGCGTTACCCGCTATGCTATCGCTGATGTAAAGGCGATCAGAGAACAACTTAACGTTTCGCAAAGCGAAATGGCAAAAGCACTGGGAACCAGCGTCGATACCATCAAAAGTTGGGAAACAAAAAGACGTAATCCAACGGGTCTAGCTGCAAAAGTGTTGGCAACTATCCAGGCTAATCCCGCGTTCTTCCAAGAACTTGCATCCCATTAGTCAGTGATAGTTGTTTGCCATACTTTTTATTCCGAAACCTTTTCATTCCGAAACCCAAGATAGATTCGCGGAACAAGCCCAAAATCGAAGACTCATTCCGCCATTCTGTCGTTATCAGAGCGACAAACAACCAAACGCCCCTTGCCAGTCCTGCTCAAATTTATCTACCGCCGCATCCACGGCTGGGGAAGCCAAGAATTGCTGTGCCACATCTAGCGGCAGCGTTATCGCTTCACAACCCGCTAATAAGCAATCCAAGGCCTGACGCGGTGTTTTAAAACTGGCTGCTAGCACTTTGGCGTGCGGAGCATGCATCTCTAACAACGACTGAAGTTCCTGCACCGTTTTAATTCCATCACCACCCTGTGCATCAATGCGATTCACGTAAGGTGCGACATAATCAGCGCCCGCCAACGCAGCCAATAATCCTTGCGCGGCACTATAAACCGCAGTCCCCAGCGTTGGGATGCCTAATGTCTTCAGCTGCTTAATTGCCGCCAGACCTTCCTGCGTTACAGGGATCTTTACCACCAGCCCAGAAACCTGTCCCGCAAGCTGTTTAGCCTCTAAAACCATCTGCTCAGCATTTCGCCCCATCACCTGCGCAAATAAAATGCCACCGCCACCAAGTGCCTCCCTAAGCTGTGGCAAAACCTCCCAAACCGGTTGGCCTCCTTTAGCAACAATGCTTGGGTTCGTTGTTACCCCTTGCAATGGGAAAATACGAGCCAAACGTTTTACTTCTGCGATATCTGCGGTATCTAGATACAGTTCCATAGCCTATTTCCTTAGATTAAATATCTAGCTCACGAGCCAGTAAATTAGCCACATCGGTTGCCTCTTTGGCTTCAACCAGCGCCGAGCGAAACTCTTCATGCATAATGCGACGCGCCAATCGAGAAAAGATGCGCATATGTTGATCGCCAGCGGCATGTTTGTTCAGCGTTAACATGATGATGTATTGGGCTTCCTCGTCTCCCCAAACCACAGGCTGTGGTAGCCGCGCAACGCTGATGGTGGACTGCTCAATATGCTCGGATTTGGTGTGTGGAATTGCGAAACCAAAACCCAAACCGGTGGAAAATACCGCTTCTCTCGCCCATAGATCTGCCTCCAGCTTACGGGGATAGCGGCACCGCCCGGCCAACAGCAGGTTATCGGTCATGCCTTTGATGACTTCTTCTTTGCTGCGCCAATCATTACTTAACGAAATGCAATCTGCGCTAATCAACGGTGCGTCTTGCTGCGTCATCCTGAATTGAGCCAACAAATGCTCCACCTCTAAAGACGTACGGCAGGCCATCGCTTGATTGAGTAACAAACGGCACTCTCGGCTATCTAACTGTGCAAGGCGCGCTTTGGTGGCAGGAATTGAAGGGGCGCTCATGCTAATTTCATCAAGCCCCAACCCCAGCAGAAGCGGTAGAACAGAACCTTTCGCACCAAGTTCACCGCATAGCCCAATCCATTTACCCTGCCGATGCACTTCACGAACGGCATGATCAAGCGCCCGTAAAAAGGCAGGATTTAGGCTGTTATAGTGCTTCGTTACTTTGGCATTATCGCGATCGACGGCGAGCAGATACTGGGTCAGGTCGTTGCTGCCGATACTAAAGAAATCAATTTCCTCGCAGCATTGATCGATAATAAACATCACCGACGGCACTTCTAACATGATGCCAAGCTGGATCTTTTCATCGAAAGGGATCTGTTCTGCACGTAAGTTTTGCTTCACTTCAGCTAGTTGATCTTTAACCCATAAAATCTCTTCCATAGAAGAAATCATCGGGATCATTATCTTGAGTGAACCATGCGCAGAGGCACGCAGGATCGAGCGCAGTTGGGTATGGAATAGAGAAATAAATTCCTGATAAATACGCACGGCGCGATAGCCAAGGAACGGGTTATTTTCTGCCGGGATCTTAAGATACTCTACTGGCTTATCGCCCCCAATATCCATGGTTCGCACAATGATGCTACGCCCATTTGCTCCCTCTAACGCCTGACAATAAATATTGTAAAGTTCATTTTCTGAAGGCGCGTGCGCACGATCCATGTACAGCATTTCGGTGCGGAACAACCCTACCGACTCGGCACCGTTACCAAACGCCGGTGCGGCCTCAATGGAATGGGCAATATTTGCAGCCACTTCCAAACGCACCCCATCTGCGCTGCGCCCTTGTGCCGAAAGATAGGCTTGCTGCTGTTCGCGAATGCGCGCCTGTACCTGCGCTTCCTGCTGATAATAGCGCAGTACTTCAGGTGACATCTCCAGCGCGATCAGCCCTAAATCACCGTCAATCTGCACATTTTGCTGCACATAATCCGCAAGAGCATTGGCGTCAACGCCAACCAACGTTGGAATATTGAACGAGCGCGCCAAAATAACCGTATGCGACGTACTACCGCCGCTGTTCAACAGCAGGCCTTTCAATAGCGATTTATCCAGCTCTAAAAACTGACTTGGCGTCAGTTCGTCAGCCATGCAAATACTGTTTTGCTGCAAGGAGATTTGAGAAGGAAAACGCTGAGTACCATAAATTTGCTGCAAAAGTTGGAAGCACACATCACGTACGTCTAACGCACGCTCTTGCAGATATTCACTGGCCGATTCGGCAAACTGCTGACAGAAATACTCACCGGCAGCCACGATCGCTTGGGCACAGCTAGCCCCCCCAACAACCTGCTCTAATAGCTTGTTGCGTAGGGAATTATCACTTAATAACGAACGGTGAGCCTCGAGAACCGCGCTGGCCGTTCCGCTATCGTCCATTAATTGAAGATCCAAAGACTTCAATAGGCGACTTAGCCCAGCATCCAACTCCCTTTGCTCTTCTTCCACACCCCGTGATGCAGGCAGCTCACCCAGACGATTAAAATCTATGCCAGACAAATGCACCAAAATGCCATTCGCAATCCCATCACAAACCGAACGCGCACGCACAATTTTAGGATTTAGATTGGTCAAGGATTGCGGCAATACTTCCTCCTGCGTTTGCGCTATCTGCGGCAAAGGCGCATCGCAGTGGGGAAATTCATTCTTAATGAAGGAAGACAGGCGCTCTAATGCCTGCTCGGCATCAGCGCCCTCAATCATGAGATGGCATTCATCGCCGTGCAAAGTATCGGTACCAATCAGCGCCAAAGCACTTTTGGCATTTCCTTTTCGTCCAGTGCGTAAATTAAGCCACTCAATATGCGCGGTGAACTGATTGCACAGCGTTTCGATATGGCTCGCCGGACGGGCATGAACACCGTTCGGCAATTCACAGGTAAATTTCAGCACTTGCGACATGGCACACTCTCCTGAGCTAACGCTTGATAATGCTAGACAGGATAGAAGTAGTGCGGCCTATGCGGATATGGGACAAAAATGCCAAACACTGGACAAATGTAATCACCCATAAAAAATGAGATGCGGCTCACATCGCAAATTAACGCTAGATTCTTCGATTCATTCACCATAAGTTTGCGCTCGATCTCATTTTCACCTACACCGTACAAATATCCAGTAAATGGCATTTTTCTCCACTGTCTGCCGAACTTCAGATTGCCTATTGTGGAGTCCAGCTTCGAGTCAGATCGGCCTTGATGACTCATCCCATGCATTCACTCTCTGTACTGGAGAACGCGATGAAAGAGTTGGTTCAGATACTTAAAAATACCCGCCAGCACTTAATGACTGGCGTCTCGCACATGATCCCTTTTGTCGTCGCCGGCGGCATTCTGCTTGCTGTCTCCGTCATGCTATACGGCAGGGGTGCCATGCCCGATGCAGCAACCGATCCCAACTTAAAAAAGCTGTTTGATATTGGCGTTGCCGGTCTGACATTGATGGTGCCCTTTCTGGCTGCTTATATTGGTTATTCCATCGCAGACCGCTCTGCGCTGGCTCCCTGCGCCATCGGCGCATGGGTAGGAAATTCATTTGGCGCGGGGTTTTTCGGGGCCATCATCGCTGGGATAATCGGCGGCATCATCGTGTTTTATCTCAAGAAGATCCCTGTTCCCAAGATCCTACGTTCGGTCATGCCTATCTTCGTTATTCCGATTATTGGCACTCTCCTGACTGCGGGGATCATGATGTGGGGATTAGGCGAGCCTGTTGGAGCGCTCACCTCAGGCTTAACCCACTGGTTGCAAGGCATGCAGCAGGGAAGCATCGTCGTCCTCGCGGTTATCATGGGACTCATGCTGGCTTTTGATATGGGTGGCCCCGTCAACAAAGTCGCCTACGCCTTCATGCTTATCTGCGTCGCCCAAGGTGTTTATAGCGTCGTAGCCATTGCCGCCGTTGCGATTGCCATTCCACCTCTTGGATTAGGTTTTGCCACCCTAATTGGCCGCAAATACTACAACACGGAAGAAAGAGAAGCGGGTAAAGCCGCGCTGCTCATGGGCTGCGTTGGTGTCACCGAGGGCGCCATACCTTTTGCCGCCGCCGACCCATTACGGGTAATCCCATCCATCATGATCGGTTCTGCCTTCGGTGCGGTGACCGCCGCATTATTTGGTGCTCAGTGTTACGCCGGCTGGGGAGGGCTTATCGTTCTGCCTGTCGTTGAAGGAAAGCTTGGTTATATCGCCGCGCTGGCCGTTGGCATGGTGGTTACTGCGCTATGCGTCAACCTATTGAAAAGTTTGGCAGCCAAAAAACAGGCTGTGCAAACAGAGAATCAAGAAGACGATTTAGATCTGGATTTTGAAATCAATTAATTCTGTTTTGAGGACATCATTATGACAAAGATTATCGCTGTAACCGCTTGCCCATCCGGTGTCGCCCATACTTATATGGCGGCTGAAGCCTTAGAACGCGCAGCTAAAACCAAGGGCTGGGAATGCAAAGTTGAAACCCAAGGCTCCATCGGATTAGAAAACGAATTAACAGCTGAAGACGTCGCATCTGCAGATATGGTGATCTTAACCAAAGACATTGGCATCAAGTTCGAGGAAAGATTCCAAGGTAAAACCATCGTACGCGTCAACATCAGCGACGCGGTTAAACGTGCAGATGCCATTATGGGCAAAATAGAGTCCCATATTTCACAAACGGCCTAATCGCTGGAATGGGTATGGGTTTTTGAATCCATAGCCCCTTCCCCGCTGAATTCTCGGATCGGAGTCCACTATGACCGCTCGTATCGAACGCTTAAAAGCAGCGATGTTTGCTAACCCTAGAGAAATTTCTCTGGAGCGAGCCTTGCTCTATACCGCAAGCCACCAGCAAACTGAGGGCGAGCCAACGATTTTGCGCCGGGCACAAGCCACCGCATACATACTCGATCATGTTGAGATCTCAATCCGAGACGATGAGTTAATCGCGGGCAACCGCACCGTTAAACCGCGCGCAGGGATCATGTCTCCTGAAATGGATCCCTATTGGCTTCTCAAAGAACTAGACCAATTCCCGACTCGTCCACAAGATCGTTTCGAGATCTCAGAGGCGGATAAAGCCATTTACCGTGAACAACTATTCCCTTATTGGGAAAAACGCTCAATGAAAGACTTCATCAACGGGCAGATGGACGATGACGTTAAAGCTGCGGTAAAAACACAAATTTTCAGTATTAACCAAACTGACAAAGGGCAAGGGCACATCATTATTGACTACCCTCGTCTGCTGAAAAATGGCCTAGGCGCGCTGGTCAGCGAAATGCGTTTACTGATCGCCGAGCAACCTGATAACGCTTTTTATCAAGCAGCTTTTCTACTGCTAGAAGCCTCGCAGCGCCACATACTGCGTTATAGCGCGCTAGCGCAAGAAATGGCGTTGGCTTGCCCTGATGAGATCCGTCGTCAAGAACTCGTCAGAATGGCAGAAGTATCCGGCACCATTTCCACTGAGCCTCCACAGGATTTCTATCAAGCCTGTCAGCTGTTTTGGTATATGAACATCATTTTGCAATATGAGTCGAACGCCAGCTCGCTGTCGTTAGGGCGTTTTGACCAATATATGCTGCCCTTTTACCAATCCTCATTGAATCAAGGCGAAGACCCACTTTTCCTACGCGAACTATTGGAATCACTGTGGATCAAATGCAACGATATCGTGCTACTACGCTCCACTTCGAGCGCGCGCTATTTTGCTGGTTTTCCAACGGGTTATACCATCTTACTGGGTGGCCTAACGGAAACAGGCCGCAGTGCGGTCAACATCTTGTCGTTTTTATGCCTAGACGCATACCAAAGCACTCAGCTTCCACAGCCCAACCTCGGCGTGCGCGTGAATGAATTAATCGACCGACCTTTCCTGTTGAAAACCGCCGAAACTATTCGCATTGGCACCGGAATTCCCCAAATCTTCAACGATGAAGTCGTTGTCCCTGCATTTTTGAATCGGGGCGTTTCGCTAGAAGACGCTCGAGATTATTCGGTGGTCGGCTGCGTAGAGCTCTCTATACCGGGTAAAACTTACGGCCTGCATGACATCGCCATGTTTAATCTGCTCAAAGTCATGGAAATCGTCCTGCTTGAAAATGAAGGCAACGCTAATCTGCATTACGAAGATCTGTTGGAACAGATCCGCAACAAAATTTGCCACTACGTAAAATTGATGGCGCAGGGCAGTAATATCTGTGATATCGGCCACCGTGATTGGGCACCGGTACCGCTGCTTTCATCCTTCATTAGTGATTGTCTAAGCAACGGCAAAGACATTACCGAAGGGGGAGCTCGTTATAACTTCTCTGGTGTGCAAGGCATCGGTATCGCAAATCTCAGTGATTCTCTACATGCGTTGAAAGGCATGGTTTTCGATCAGCAGCGACTCAGCTTTGATGAGCTCATTGCGACGCTTAAGGCTAATTTTGCAACGCCAGAAGGCGAGAAAATTCGTGCCCGTTTAATCAACCGCTTTGAGAAATACGGCAACGATATCGACGTGGTGGATAACATTAGCGCCGATCTGCTTCGTTTTTACTGCAAAGAAGTTGAAACCTATCGCAATCCTCGTGGTGGGCAGTTCACACCGGGTTCCTATACCGTTTCAGCGCATGTACCGCTCGGTGCGGTAGTTGGCGCAACACCTGATGGACGTTACGCAGGTGAGCAGCTGGCCGACGGCGGGCTATCGCCGATGCTCGGTCAAGATGCACAGGGGCCAACCGCCGTGCTCAAATCGGTGAGTAAATTGGATAACTATCTGCTTTCAAACGGTACATTGCTGAACGTTAAGTTCACTCCGTCTACGCTAGAAGGGCAAGCGGGGCTGAATAAGCTAGCCGATTTTCTGGGTGCATTCACTAAGCTCAAGCTACAGCATATTCAATTTAACGTGGTGAACGCCGAGACGTTACGTGCCGCACAGGCAAAACCACAAGACTACGCGGGGCTCGTGGTACGTGTGGCTGGTTACAGCGCCTTCTTTGTTGAGCTGTCGAAGGAGATTCAAGATGACATCATTCGCCGTACGGCACATCAGCTCTAACCCGCCGATATCCGCTGGGCATTTGCCCAGCAATGTGGCACGGATCTTTAATATCCAACGTTATTCACTTAATGACGGCGGAGGGATCCGCACTGTCGTATTTTTCAAAGGATGCCCGCACACCTGCCCTTGGTGTGCAAATCCTGAATCTATTTCTAACCAAATACATATCGTACGCCGTGAAGCCAAGTGCCTACATTGCCAGCCTTGTCTGAATAATGCCGACGAGTGTCCGGCCACCGCGATGGAGCGTATTGGCCGCGATATTTCGCTCGACGATCTACTAAAAGAAGTGCTGAAAGACGAGGTGTTTTTCCGTTCGTCTGGAGGGGGAGTTACTCTTTCTGGCGGTGAAGTACTAATGCAAGCGCCCTTTGCCCGCGAATTTCTCACCCGGCTCAAATTTTTAGGCATTAATACCGCCATAGAAACTGCGGGTGATGCAAGCACCACAGCGCTTATCGAACTAGCCAAACAGTGTGATTCCATCCTGTTTGATCTAAAAATTATGAATGCGGAACAGGCAAAAAATCTGCTCAATATCCACCAGCCACGTGTGTTACGTAATTTCACTCGGCTGATTGAAGAGGGAATAACGCTGATACCACGTGTACCGCTTATTCCCGGCTATACATTAGACATCGGGAATTTTCAGGCCATATTAGATTTCTTAGCGCCATTCAAACTACCTGAAATCCACTTACTGCCGTTTCATCAGTTTGGCGAGGCCAAATATCGTCTGCTAAATCGCCCTTATAAAATGAGCGACGTGATGGCACCTGACGAGGCAGAGCTCGAACCCATTAGGCAACTGGCCATCGACGCTGGATATCGTGTTATAACGGGTGGGTAATGAGTGTGCTAGCGAGGAAACTAAAATGACAATAAAACTGGTCGCGGTCACTGGCTGTATTAGCGGCGTAGCTCATACCTATATGGCAGCAGAGCGATTGGAGAAAATATGCCAACAAGAAAAATGGCAGGTAAAAATTGAAACTCAAGGAGCGCTTGGTATCGAAAACCAGCTATCAGAGCACGACATAGCCTTAGCGGATGTCGTCTTATTAATTGCCGATATTGAACTGGAAGGCGCTGAACGCTTTACCCATTGCCGCTGCGTTCACAGCAGCATCAACACCTTTCTCCGCTTCCCTGAACGTACGTTATCAGCGGTGAAAAAAATCGTCACATCACCGCAGGAAACTCACATCAACATTCGCTAGATAGAACATTCGCTAGACCGTTTTGCTACGCCTTATCCAATAACTGGCTCCGATACTGGCGGCGATACTCCGAAGGGGAACGCTCGGTAGTTTTCCGAAACAGTCGGCAAAAGTAGTTACTATCTACAAAACCACACGCATGAGCGACTTCCTTCACTTTCATATCGTAGCGTTTCAGTAAATGCTTGGCCTGTTCAAGGCGCGTGTAGTTAAGATATTCATTAAAACCTACGCCCCCCGCTTTTTGGAATAAATGTGAAAGGTAGTTAGGCGAAATATAAAATGCCTGCGCAACAGACTCACGGGTTAATGGATCGCGATAAAACTCATCGACATGCTGACGCACCGCGTCAAACAGTGCCTGACTACGCGATGCGGTCTGAACCTGGCTGCCGAGTAAATCTAAACAATGGCTGATCAATCCCTTCACGATGAAACGTGCTGTGTTTTGATCGCGCTGATTCCACGCCAGTTCATTCAGCGCCTGCAATAAAAATGAGCCTACGCGCGGGCCACGGCGTGCCACGTTTTGCTTGCCCAAATCCTGATACTGCTCGCCATTCCAGCTCAATAGGCTAAAACCAAGCTGCTGCTTGCCGAACAACACGCTCAGCGTTGTTACTGCCGAGCCCCATTCTGGGCTATTCCAACCTCCGGCAGGTACAAACAAAGCGTCACCCGCTTGTAGAATCTGCTCAGTTGAACCGCCCTGCGCATCCTCCCACCTCATTTTTTGCTGGCCTTCCAAAACCAGTTCTAAGCGGGGGAAATTAACCTGATATGCCAACTCCGGAGCAGGTTGCTGATTACCCGTAAAATACACTTGTCCTTGTCGCTCAGGCTGCTGTAACCACAACGTCAGCGCATGGGTAAGTTCTCTCATCAGCATTGCATCCTTGATATCAATAGGCTTGATTTGGTTTTTTTGAGAATAACACAGAGATTTTAATGCCAAGAGGTTCTTTGGTTTGACCTTTTCATCACATGGCACATTATGTTAATGCTTTGTTGCATTTTGTTTGCTTTTATATTGTTAAGGAATGGATAGTTGCAAATTCATTCCGCACAAACCTTCTTTCTTTGCTCATAACTAAAACACCCTATTCGGCAGGACATCACATCGTGTGGTGGCCTCGTTATACGCAACAGCTCCATGACGGTTTGATTCATATGTTTAGCTACGTACGGAGGCAAATTATGAGAAAAATCAGATACCATCACACCTTATTGGCTTCAGCGTTGCTGGTGTTTTCTGCGTCCAGTTTGGCGGAACAGCTACCTAACTGCGAAAGCGTGGTACGTCAGGCCAACGAACAGCTCATGCACCAATCTTCAGCCACCATCAATGATACTCAGGGTTTGAGCTCGTTAATCCGCCAAATCAATCAGCACCAAGAGCTCCCCGCCAGCTATGTCACCACCGACAAAGCAAAGCGATTTGGCTGGAGTGGAAATTCACAGGAATCAATTTGGGCGAGTAATTTACTCTTAGAAAACAAAAGTATCGGTGGGGATGCCTATGATAAAAGCCCAAGCAATGCGAATGAGCGCTGGTACAGTGCTGATATCGATAGTCTGCGCGGATATCGCAGCGGTAAGCATTTAATTTATCAGCCAGCAAACGCAACTTACTACCTCACCACCAACGATGGCAGTTCCTTTGTCGCGATTCCTCAATGCCTGTAGCTGATGAGTCGGATGCTGCATTGCGCAGCATCCGAAAATGAATCCCAAGAGCCTTCTCTTAAGTTTGATTTTAGGGGAACCGTAGGGATGGGGTCGTAGCAGCTTTAGCTGCCGGAGCGCCCCGCCCTGCGGTAACCCCGTGTATCTCGATTTACTAGACGACCGATAGCCTACAAAATCTATTCCTATTAAGCCTCAAGCTCACGCAGACGCTGTGCCGCTTTAACCATGTTCGCCAATGATTGACGCGTTTCTGGCCATGCGCGAGTTTTCAAGCCACAGTCTGGGTTTACCCACAGACGCTCAGCCGGAATGTTTTGCGCGGCCTTACGTAAGAGATCTTCAATCCACTCAACGCTCGGCACATTTGGCGAATGGATGTCATACACACCAGGGCCGATCTCATTTGGATATTCAAACTCTTTAAACGCTTCCAGCAGATCCATATCAGAGCGAGAGGTCTCGATGGTAATCACATCGGCATCCAGCGCCGCGATAGAATCCATGATGTCATTGAACTCGCAGTAACACATATGCGTGTGGATCTGGGTGTCGTCTTGTGCAACGGCTGCATTCAGTCGGAAAGCGTCAACCGCCCACTCCAGATATGCCTGCCAATCAGAGCGACGCAGTGGCAAACCTTCACGCAGTGCAGGTTCATCAATCTGAATGATACCAATGCCTGCTTTTTCCAAATCTTCGACTTCGTCACGCAATGCCAACGCGATTTGCTTCGCAATGGTTTCACGCGTCACATCTTCACGCGGGAATGACCAGCAGAGGATCGTCACCGGCCCTGTCAGCATGCCTTTCACCGGTTTGTCCGTTAGCGACTGAGCATATTTAGCCCACTCAACGGTAATCGCTTCAGGACGGCTAATATCACCAATAATGACCGGAGGTTTAACGCAGCGGGAACCGTAGCTCTGCACCCAACCATTTTGGGTAAATACAAAGCCATCAAGATGCTCACCGAAATATTCCACCATGTCATTACGTTCTGCTTCGCCATGCACCAACACGTCCAGACCTAAGCGTTCCTGCTCGGCAATTGCCTGTTTGATATGTTCGCTGATGCCCGTGCGATAGTTGTTGCCATCAACGCGACCTTGTTTGAAGTCTAAACGCAGGCCACGGATCTCCGTGGTTTGCGGGAAGGAACCGATAGTTGTTGTTGGCCATGCTGGTAAATTGAAACGCTTACGCTGGGCTTCTGCACGCTGTTCATAAGGCTGGTTACGGGCGCTATCACGCGCTGTAATCGCCGCCAGACGTTGCTCTACCTGCGCGTTATGCACTCGGCGAGAGCTGCGACGCGCACGGATCGGTGCGCTGTAATCCGCCAGTGCTTGCAGATTCTCAGCAACCGGTTCGTTAATTGCCTGAGTTAACAGCGCCAACTCAGCACATTTTTGCAGAGCAAACGCAAACCAGCTTTTCACCTCTTCGTCCAAACGTGTTTCCACGCTTAAATCAATCGGGCTATGCAGCAGCGAACATGAAGAACCCAGCCAAATTTGACGCTGAGCCACCAACGGCTGAATACGCTCAAACCACTGGCTGACGTCAGCACGCCATACGTTACGGCCATTAATCGCACCGACCGATAATACCCACTCCTGCGGCAGCGCATTATGCAAGGCGTTCAGGTCATCTTTGCCGTGTACCGCATCTACGTGCAGGCCTTGAACCGGTAACGAACGGATGGTTTCAAGGTTATGGCTGATCCCTTCAAAATAGGTGGTCAGCAACAATTTCAATTGTCCCGCCAACGCTTGATAGGCTGGCTGATAAGCATCGAGCCATTCCTGCGGTAATTCGAGCACCAGCGCAGGTTCATCAATTTGCACCCATTCAATACCGCGATCTGCCAGTGTTTTCAGAACCTGCTGATAAACCGGCAAAATATCTTGCAGAAGGTCTAAGCGATCAAACTGCGCGCCTTTGACCTTACCGAGCCACAGATAGGTGATTGGCCCGAGCAGCACTGGCTTAACGTTATGACCCAACGCCAGCGCTTCATCCACTTCTTCTAACAGCTGCGTCCATCCCAGAGAAAATTTCTGTCCCTGCGTGAATTCCGGCACCATGTAGTGATAGTTCGTGTTGAACCATTTGGTCATTTCAGCCGCCGCCGCAGGCTCACCGCTTGGCGCACGTCCACGGCCGATGCGGAAAAGCGTATCCAGATCGATTGAGCCGTCAGCATTTTGATGGCGAGCCGGAACGTTGCCCAGCAACAGACTGGTGGTTAGCACATGGTCATACCATGCAAAATCGCCGACCGGCAGTAAATCAACGCCTGCTTGCTGCTGCTGTTGCCAATGACGAGCACGCAGCTCTTTACCCACGGCCAGCAGCTCGTCTTGAGAGATAGTGCCAGCCCAATAACTTTCCTGTGCTTTTTTCAGTTCGCGACGCAGGCCGACACGCGGAAAACCTAAAGTGTGATTGATTACGCTCATTATTCTTACCCCATTATGTAGAGAGATATCACCGATATAGCCGCGCTCGGCGTCGGAATTATTGTGGCTATACTTTGAATAATTCGGTTTGAAGAACGATGGAAAGTTTGTCAGCCCCTAGGAGATAGATCGCGATGTCACTAGGGTGAACAAGTCTAACCAACGCATCAGCAACTTGATTTATGATGTATATAGCCATCTAGATGTTTACACATCCATAATCCACAGGTACTGTATATCGAACAAGCGCAAATTATTCACACTCAAGGTGAAAGACTCTCATGATCGAACTGAAACACTTAAGGACGCTACAGGCTCTGAGAAATACGGGCTCTCTAGCCGCTGCGGCAGCGCAGCTGCATCAAACGCAGTCCGCCCTTTCACATCAGTTCAGTGATTTAGAGGAACGCTTGGGCTATCGCTTATTTGTACGCAAAAGCCAGCCGCTGCGTTTTACCGTGCAGGGTGAGATTATGCTGAGATTGGCGGAACAGGTTTTGCCGCAGATCCAACAGGCGTTGAAAGCCTGCAACGAGCCACACCAAAGTGCGCTGCGTATCGCCATTGAGTGTCATAGCTGTATCCAATGGCTTACTCCAGCGCTAGATAAATTCCGTGAGCATTGGCCAGATGTTTCCGTCGATTTTCACTCAGGTGTTACCTTCGATCCTCAGCCTGCGCTGCAACAAGGTGAACTGGATCTGGTCATGACGTCAGACATCTTGCCGCGCAGCCATTTGCATTACACGCCGATGTTTGATTATGAGGTTCGGTTGGTGCTTTCGCCCGATCATCCTTTGGCAGGCAAAGCTGAAATCACGCCGCAGGATTTAGCGGATGAAACGTTGCTGATTTATCCGGTGCAACGCCAACGCCTAGACGTATGGCGCCACTTCCTACAGCCAGCGGGCGTCACGCCCGCACTGAAAAGTGTGGATAACACGCTGTTGCTGATTCAAATGGTTGCGGCACGAATGGGTATCGCTGCGCTGCCGCATTGGGTGGTGGAGAATGTGGAACGCCAAGGCTTAGTCGTCACCAAGCCTCTCGGTGACGGTTTGTGGAGCCGTCTGTACTCTGCGGTTCGTGACGGTGAACAAAATCAACCCGTTACCGAAGCATTTATTCAGTCCGCCCGCCGTCATGCCTGTGAGCACCTGCCGTTCGTGCGTGATGCACAGGTCTATCACGGCAAGATTACCCGTGATGCTTTATCTCACGACGAACAATCCATCGACGGTGCACCCATAGCGAAAGCGCAATCACCGCGCCACCGGCAATCAGTCTGATCCAGTCCGGATGCTGCTGCCAGATCGCCAGATTAACCAGCAGCCCCGCAGGGATCAGCACGTTATTCATGATGGCTAACGTACCGGCATCCACCTGCGTCGCTCCATAGTTCCACATGAAGTAGCCCATACCGGAAGCCCCCACGCCAAGCCAAATCAAAATCCCCCACTGTAATCCCGTGGTGGGCATCATCTGGTGATGACCAAACAGCAGCCACGCCGGTAAAGCGATACAAAGTGCGCCTAAATAGAACCATGAAAACGCGTTACGCTGCGGCATAGGGCTGATTTCCATCACGCGCTTATAACCCACCTGCCCTATCGCAAAGCAGATATTAGCGCCCTGAATGAGAGCGAAGCCGAGTAAAAACTGCGGGCTTAACGGGTTATAGCGAATAATCAGCGCGCCTAAAACCGCCAGCAGTGCGCTGAATAAATATCCCCAGCGCAGCCGGTTTCCCTGCATCAGATCGTAGATCAGCGTGACGTAAATCGGCGTCATGATGGTGAACAGCAGAACTTCTGGCACCGAAAGGTACAAGAAGGACTGGTAGTAAAACAGATACATCACCCCGAGCTGGCAGGCACCGAGCGCCATATACAGCAAAGCCTGTTTGGCCTGTACCCCGCGCCAGCGCAAGAAGGGTAAAAAGACCAGCGCAGCAAGCGCGACTCGCACTAATACCGCAAACCAACCATCAACCTGACCGGCCAGATAAACGCCAATCAAGCTGAATGAAAATGCCCACAACACGGTGGTGAGAAGTAATAAAATCACGAAGTCTTTTGCCCATTGCAGATTTAGGCAACAATTCTACTCAAGGACGCGCGTGAATGTTGGGCGAAGTAGGTTTACAGCTGAATAATTTTCAGTCATCCGTTCAAGAGGATTTAATATAATCGACAAAGGCACGCAAACCGCAGGTCATATATTGCCGACTCGGATAATACAATTGGAATCCTGGCTGCTCCGGTAACCACTCGTCGAGCACGGAAACCAACTGGCCGCTTTCAAGATGAGATTTCACTTGGTCATAATACAAAAAGGCAATACCCGCCCCGAGCAAAGTGGCATCCAGCATCGCATCTACGTCGTCCAAAATAATATTGCTGTTGGGGGCAACCTCTAGCTTGCCTTCAGGCCCAACAAATTCCCAGTGGTAAGGCCGCCCGCTGGGGAAACGAAAGATAACGCTCTGATGATCCACCAGCTCACGCGGATGAGTAGGCTTTCCATGCTGGGTGAAATAATCCGGCGTGGCGACCACGACAAACTTAACCGGTGGGCCGATAGGAATAGCGATCATATCTTTTTCCACAATCGCACTTGGGCGAACCCCTGCGTCAAAAGCCTCACCCACAATATCAGCCAGTTTATCATCGGTGGTGATTTCTACTTTGATATCAGGATACTGGCGAGAAAAACCGACAACCAGCGGAATCAAAAACAGTTTGGCTGCCACACGCGCCGCATTAATTTTTAATGTTCCCATCGGCAAATCACGAAAGCAGTTCACTTCATCGATCATGGTATTGATTTCATCAAATGCGGGACGCATTCGATCATATAAACTCTTACCGGCTTCGGTCAGCGCAACGCTGCGTGTGGTGCGGTTGAATAGCCGAATTTTGAGCCGCTGCTCAAGCTGCTTAATCGCATGGCTTATCGCCGAAGGTGACAAGCCAAGCTCATCTCCCGCCGCACGAAAACTTTTATGCCGCGCCACAACGATGAACGGAGCAAAATCGGAAAAGTTCAGCCGCATTAGTGAAAATCCTTCATCAACCTATCTCAAATACTCACTTTTACAGAATTATCTTTCCCTCGTAAAGTGTCAGCTACACCTTAAGAGATTGGGATAACTCCATGAAATCAGTGAAAATGTATATTGTATGGGCGCATCCTCGCGTTGATTCATTAACCGCACATATTGTTGAGGCCATGCAAGGCCAAGCCGCCCACCATGCTATCGACGTTACCACGCTCGACCTTTACCGCAGAGGGTTTAATCCTGTGCTAGACGTTGAAGATGAGCCGGACTGGGAAAACCCAAATAAGCAATATTCGCCTGATGTGCATCAGCTATATAGCGAACTGGAAGGTCACGACACGCTGGTGGTTGTCTTTCCACTCTGGTGGTACAGCTATCCGGCCATGATTAAAGGATACATGGATCGCGTTTGGAATCATGGGCTCGCTTACGGCGGGAAAGGTTTTCCGGCGAAAAAAATTCGCTGGGTAGCGTTGGTTGGCGGCTCGCAATCAGGCTTTGTGAAATACGGTTGGGAAAAAAACATCACCGACTTTCTCACCAGCTGTGGCAGCTACTTAGGCGTTGAGGACACTAAAATCACCCTCCTCTACAACACTATAGGCGTTGAAGAAGACATTGCCGATCGCGAGAGTCATTATCAATCGCTGTTTGCTATCGCCCGCGAAGTGATTGACGAAACAGCAAACTAATCGATTAAACATTGCAAAAAAGGGACGCACGCTTACGTCCCTTTAGCTTCATCTCACTGCTATTTTTGCGCGCTCAAATCCACGGCATCCTCAACTCTGGCATGAAGCGCCAAGGCGGGAAAATCACGGAAAGTATAGTATTTGGCAGGCGCAGGCAGTTGCTTCATGGAACGACCAGGCCAAAGCTGAAGTTCTCCCAGCGCTTGCATCTTCAAGCCAGCCCATTCGCTGGGCAGCTGTAGGCGCAGTGGCTTCACCTGCTCACCCGGTACCGGCGTAGGCACGCGATCGTCTTCCGTTAGGTAGTTACGTTTCAACACCAGAAATTTCTCCGGCACAGCGCGATGGCTATTCCACCAGTTACCATCCAGCATATCGAATTGGAAACGCGTATCGCTGGCGTCTACCGCACCTAGGCGATGCAACGCATCCGGCAAAATTGTCTGCATAGCCACATTAAACTGCGCTATCGAAGCCGTGTGCCCCTGCAGAATAAGCGACGTTGCCAAACGAGCACCGACTAAGTTCGAATAGAGATCTTCCGGTGAAAAAGCAGAAATTCCCTCTGAAAATCCGGGAACCGACTCAAAACCATACCACTGAGCAATTTCATGCCACGCGGCCACTTGGAACGCTAAATAGCTCGAGAGATAAGCGGCCAACGTAAAGCGCTCGGCTTCGTCCTGCGGAGGCGTGAATGCAAACAGCGTGATTTTGCGTTTCGCGAGTTCTTGGCTGAGTTCGATGGTTTGTGCCTGACCCAGCTGTGGCCAAATATGGCTGAACAGATAGAGCGTCATATCCGCCGTATCACGCACATGCGCAATATCGATGAATCCACCCCGCGTGGTATACAGCAAACCGTCTTGTTCGCTGCTGATCCCCATGAGATTGGCAACCGCACCAAACAGACTGTCGTTATAGTGGTGTTCCCCCAATGAATCAGCCTCTACCACGTTATTAAGCTGATAAAAGGGAACCGGAATCCCCAGAGCCTGTGCTTTTAAGTTATAGCCAAAAGCACAGCACGGGCGTAATCCATCGGGGGCAGAAAGTCGTTCAACCGTTGGCCACACACGCGTAGCGCTCTGCTGAGGCACAGTTGATAGATCAGGCGTAATCGGCAATTTGACATTCGCTGAGCAGGCAGATGTCAGCAAGATCAGACTCGATAATCCATATTTGAGCACAATGTTCAAAATGCTTCCCCTACCTGAAAATAGAATCCCGTGCTGCCTTTACCGACACCGAGATCGAGACGAACGTTCATACGCGGTTTAAATTCAAAACGATAGCCCACGCCCACCGAGGGCAGCCATGCGCTTTGGCCTAAATCTCGCGTATTTGGCCCCATCGTGCCCGTTCCCAGCCAGCCAACGACGCCATGACGCCAATCTAGCTTTCGTCGATATTCGATTTGCGTGCTCACCACGTTTCGATCGCGATAACGTCCTTCGTAATAACCACGCATCCGATTGTTGCTGCCCAGCAATGGCAGCATATTCCATGGAACATCGCCCTGCGTGAAGCGGCCATCAATCTCCCATGCCAGCACATTTTTGTCATCTAATGCATGGTAAAGCGCATAGCGGCTGTCCAAAGAGTCAAAGCGGGTATCACTGCCAAGCCCCGGAGCATAATAGGTATAGGTTAAATTCACCAACTGGCCATGCTGGGGATTGGAAACAAAATCACGGGTGTCGTAGGTAAACGTTGCGCTAGCGCCCGAGCTCAGCACCGAAGTACCCGCTTTTTCGCGCTCTAGCGTTCCGCGATCTTTATCTTGAATTGATGCAGCATGGACAGAGGAAAATGACCAACCAAGGCCTAAATAAGTGTTTGGTGCAATTCGGTAGAGCAGATCGGGCTTAGCGCTGAATTCCTGCGAGGTATATTTCTGTTTATCGTCATTGTTGCGGCCAGCACTAAATCCCGTTCCCCAGTAATAGGTCGGCATATCGTTGAGTGCACCGCTGAGATAAAAGCGCCATGCGTCGTCAGCAAAGAAGCTGTAGTTCTCTAAACCTAAACCGAAAGCGCCGGTAGAACTGGCAAATCCGCTCAGTGAGAGCGTTGAGTTCTGGCTAACGTGATCG
>Ga0308167_1002125_pt1 | contig 19627 bp, 17 predicted proteins | sample PhyCR1_2_FD_202138 | JGI IMG/M metagenome (GOLD analysis project Ga0308167, IMG submission 202138) | Phyllosphere microbial communities from UC Gill Tract Community Farm, Albany, California, United States - DLSLRC.R1 | ecosystem: Host-associated > Plants > Phyllosphere > Unclassified | place... | reverse complement strand
GGACCTGGCTGTAGGTCTCGAAGGTCATCGAGTAGACGGCACGACCAGAGGTCTTCGACCGCAGGTCGCCGACGTAGCCGAACATCTCGGACAGCGGCACGCTCGCGCGGACCACCTTGACGCCGGAGGCGTCCTCCATCGAGGCGATCTGGCCACGACGGGAGTTGAGGTCACCGATGACGTCGCCCATGTACTCCTCGGGAGTACGCACCTCGACGGCCATGATCGGCTCGAGGATGGCGGGGCCGGCCTTGCGGGCGGCCTCCTTGTAGGCGATCGAACCGGCGATCTTGAACGCCATCTCGGACGAGTCGACGTCGTGCGCCGCGCCGTCCTTGAGGATGGCCTTCACGCCGACGGTCGGGTACCCGGCGAGGATGCCGACCTGCATGGCGTCCTGGATACCGGCGTCGACCGACGGGATGTACTCGCGCGGCACGCGACCACCCGTGACGGCGTTCTCGAACTCGTAGACCTTCTCGGCCGTGACCTCCATCGGCTCGAGCGCGATCTGCACCTTCGCGAACTGACCGGATCCACCGGTCTGCTTCTTGTGGGTGTAGTCGTAGCGCTCGACGACCTTGGTCAGCGTCTCGCGGTAGGCCACCTGGGGCTTGCCGACGGACGCCTCGACCTTGAACTCACGCTTCATGCGGTCGACCAGGATGTCGAGGTGGAGCTCGCCCATGCCCTTGATCGTGGTCTGACCGGTCTCGGCGTTGAGCTCGACGCGGAACGTCGGGTCCTCTTCGGCGAGCTTCTGGATGGCCGTGGAGAGCTTCTCCTGGTCGGCCTTCGTGTTCGGCTCGATGGCGACCTCGATCACCGGCTCCGGGAACGTCATCGACTCGAGGACGACCTGGTTCTGCGGGTCGCAGAGGGTGTCACCGGTGGTGGTGTCCTTGAGGCCGATGACCGCGTAGATGTGGCCGGCGGTCACGTTGTCGACCGGGTTCTCCTTGTTGGAGTGCATCTGGAAGATCTTGCCGATGCGCTCCTTCTTGCCCTTGGTCGAGTTGATGACCTGTGCACCGGACTCGATCGAGCCGGAGTACACGCGGACGTAGGTGAGGCGACCGAAGAACGGGTGCACCGCGACCTTGAACGCGAGGGCGGAGAACGGCTCGGAGGCATCCGGCTTGCGGATGATCTCCTTCTCCTCGTCCTTGACGTCGTGGCCGATCATCGGGGGCACGTCGAGCGGGGACGGGAGGTAGTCGATGACCGCGTCGAGCATCGGCTGGACACCGCGGTTCTTGAAGGCCGAACCACAGAGGACCGGGTAGACCTCGGAAGCGATCGTGAGCTTGCGGATCGCGCCCTTGATCTCGTCCTTCGTGAGCTCTTCGCCACCGAAGTACTTCTCGAGCAGGGCGTCGTCGGTCTCGGCGACGCGCTCGATCAGCTTGCCGCGGTACTCCTCGGCACGGGCCTGGAGGTCCGCGGGGATCTCCTGGACCTCGTACTGGGCGCCCATGGTGACATCACCCTTGGCGTCGCCCGGCCAGACCTTGGCGTGCATCTCGATGAGGTCGATGATGCCGACGAAGTCGTTCTCGGCACCGATCGGGAGCTGGAGCACGAGCGGCTCCGCACCGAGGCGGTTGATGATCGTGTCGACGGTGAAGTAGAAGTCCGCGCCGAGCTTGTCCATCTTGTTGACGAAGCAGATGCGCGGGACGTTGTACTTGTCCGCCTGACGCCACACGGTCTCGGACTGGGGCTCGACGCCCTCCTTGCCGTCGAAGACGGCGACCGCACCGTCGAGGACGCGGAGCGAACGCTCCACCTCGACCGTGAAGTCCACGTGACCGGGGGTGTCGATGATGTTGATCTGGTTGTTGTCCCAGAAGCAGGTCGTCGCGGCCGACGTGATCGTGATGCCGCGCTCCTGCTCCTGCGCCATCCAGTCCATCGTGGCGGCGCCGTCGTGGACCTCACCGATCTTGTGCGTGATGCCCGTGTAGAACAGGATGCGCTCGGTCGTCGTGGTCTTGCCGGCATCGATGTGCGCCATGATGCCGATGTTGCGGACCTTGTTCAGGTCGGTGAGCACGTCCTGTGCCACAGGGTTCCTCCGGAAGAGTTGTAGGAGAGGTTGGCGTCCGTGCGGGCGCCGGGGTTCATGACCACCGGCGCCCGGACGGTGCCGGGACTACCAGCGGTAGTGGGCGAAGGCCTTGTTCGACTCGGCCATCTTGTGCGTGTCCTCACGGCGCTTGACCGCGGCACCGAGACCGTTCGACGCGTCGAGGATCTCGTTCATGAGACGCTCGGTCATCGTCTTCTCGCGACGGGCCTTGGCGTACGAGGTGAGCCAGCGGAGCGCGAGGGTGTTCGCGCGGTGCGGCTTGACCTCGACCGGGACCTGGTAGGTCGAGCCACCGACGCGGCGGCTGCGGACCTCGAGGGTCGGACGGACGTTGTCGAGCGCCTTCTTCAGCGTCGCGACGGCGTCCTGCTGGTTCTTGGCGGTGACGCCCTCGAGTGCATCGTAGACGATGCGCTCGGCGAGGCCCTTCTTGCCGTCCAGGAGGATCTTGTTGACGAGCTGCGAGACGATCGGCGCGCCGTACACCGGGTCGGCGACGACGGGACGCTTCGGGGCGGGACCCTTACGAGGCATCTAACTCAACCCTTCTTCGCGCCGTAGCGGCTGCGGGCCTGCTTACGGTTCTTGACGGCCTGGGTGTCCAGGGCACCGCGGATGATCTTGTAGCGCACACCGGGGAGGTCCTTCACACGACCGCCGCGGACGAGCACCATCGAGTGCTCCTGCAGGTTGTGGCCCTCACCGGGGATGTAGGCCGTGACCTCGGTGCCGTTCGAGAGCTTGACACGAGCGACCTTGCGCAGGGCCGAGTTCGGCTTCTTGGGGGTGGTGGTGTAGACGCGGGTGCAGACACCACGCTGCTGGGGGTTCGCCTTCAGTGCCGGCGCCTTGGTCTTGACGACCTTGGGCGTACGACCCTTGCGAACGAGCTGCTGGATGGTAGGCAACTGTTCTCCTGGTTCTTCGCTCGTGTTCTGGCCGACGCCTTCCGTCGGCTTCCTCATCCCACGCTGATCACCGCCTGACGGCGGAGGGGAGGTCGTGGGATGGATGACCCGGTACGGTCTCGTCGAGGACGACGAGGGTGACCCGGGATTTCGGGCGCGCCCGAGAGCGCACACCCGGTAGAGACTACCCGCGTCACACGGCGAAATCAATCCGGGCGCGTCGCGCTCCGAGCGACCCGCCGACGCGCCAGGCCGGCCCCGTACCGGACCGCACCGGTCGCGGCGGAGACGGGGCGGGCCTCCCGGCCGTCGACCGCGGGTCCGGGCCGGTCCGCGTCAGGAACCCGAGTCCGACGACCCGTTGCCGACGGCGGACTCGAAGGTGGCGCCGTCGTCGGAGAAGCCCGACACGTACCCGCTCGCGTTCACGTTCATCGGCCCCGCCGTGGCCGTGCCGACACCGTCGGGTCCGGAGATGTCCGCGGTGAAGGTGGCGCGGCCGAGCGTCGTCGTCGAGATCGTCCACCCGCGCGACAGCCAACCGCCGACCGTGACCTCCGGGCGCTGCTCGAGCGTCCACTTCTGGTTGGTGTAGGTGTACGCCGGGTCCTCGCCGTAGGCGTAGAAGCTGCAGCCCGCGGGGGCGGGGTCGGTGGAGGCGATGCAGCCGTCCACCCAGCGGTCGACCGCCTGCTGCGCGGCCTGCTTGCCGTCGTCGGTGAGCTCCGTCGTCAAGGACACCGGCACCGAACCGGTCCCGCTGAACCCGGGGACACGAGCGGAGGCGCGCTCTGCCGTGAACCACTTCCCGCCGTCGACGGTCACGTCGTACGTCCCGGGCAGCGCGGTCAGGTTCGCGATGCCGTCGTCGGACGTCCGGACACGCTGGCCGGCGACCTCGACCGGGGTCCCGCCGGGGCCGCGCACCGAGACCTGCACCCGGCCGAGGTCGGGGGCCTCGAGCTCCCACACCGGGAAGACCCCCCAGTCGGTCCCCGTGCGGTCGAGCGTGAAGGTGGAGGCGACGTCCCGGCCGCCCTGACGGAGGTAGGCACGCACGGTCGCGGTGTCGCCGTCGGTGCGCGTCGCCGCGATGCGGTACCCGGTGACCCGGTCGGACGCCTTCGCGTAGGCGGCGTCGGTGAGCAGGACGTCCTCGTCGTCGTGGTCCACACCTGCCAGGCGCAGCGCGTCGTCGACGTGACCGGCGGTCAGGTCGTCGAGGAAGGCCCGCACCGGCCGGTCGGCCGAGTGCGAGGAGGACTGGAGCGCGTACCCGACGACCCCCGTCGCGAGCAGCAGGACCACGGCGGCACCGCCGGCGATGATCCCGACCAGTGCGCCGCGGCGCATCCGGCGACGAGGCCGTCGTGCAACGGGGACGGCCGCCGGGACCGGTGCTTCCTGCGTCCCGCGGATCGTGTCGACGTGCGGGACACGTGCCCACCCGTCCGGCTCATGGTCGGTCATGCGTCCCCCGTCGTGCCTGTTGCGTGCCCCCGGATCCTACCGCCGACCGGCGCCGCGGGACCGGGGCTGTGGCCGGCGCTGTGGAGCGCGGGCCGGAGTCGGAGCGGGGTCGGAGGCGCACGCATGCACGGCGCGCGACAGCCGGGGGGCGCCGAGCGCGCGGGTGACTCCTAGCGGCGGTCGCCCTCCACGCCGGGGGTCGCGCCCGCCGGACGCTGCCGGGCCTGGTAGCGGGCGGCGGAGACGCCGCCGACGACGCAGAGCAGCGCCACGACGACGGACCCCACGACGAACGGGCTCAACGCGGACCCCGCCGGGAACACGAGGAGCTCGGTACCGTCGCCCCGCGTCATCGAGTACCCGATCGCACCCGTGCCGAGCATGACGAGGTACGTACCGGCAGCGGCGACGAGCCCGGTGACGCCCGGGTTGCCCTCGCGGATGCCCGCGGCGGTGGCGAGGAACACGACCGCGGCCGCCGCGACCACCATCGTGGGGCCGAGGTAGGGACTCGCGTCCGGCTGCGGGATCGCCTCGACGTCGGCGAGCAGGGCTTCGAAGCCCGTCACCGCGATGACGAGCGCGATGAAGAGGACCGACGTCATCGTCGCGATCAGCCACCGGGACATGGCTCGATGCTACTGCCGGGCACCCTGGGTGGCGGGTTGCGGCGCCGTCACGTCACCGTGCGGCGTGCTCCTGCGCGTGCTGGGGTCCCTGCGCTGCGGGGCTGCCCTGGGTCGCCTGGTGCTGCGCGGAGTCGTCCTGGGTCGCCTGGTGCTGCGCCGAGTCGTCCTGAGCCACGTGGTGCTGCGCGGGGCCGCCCTGGGTCGCCTGGTGCTGCGCGGCTGCGACGAGCGCGAGCGCGATGGTCGCCGTGATGACGGGGACGGACTCCGTCATGGGAGCGACGGGGGCCGTCACTGTGCCGTCCTGGAGGCGCGACTCGCCGCGGTCGCGCTCCCCCGGCTCCGCCTCGTGGTCGCGCAGGGCCGGCCCGACGACCGGCAGGACCGCCGTCGTCGTCGGCGGCTCGCTGTGCAGGACCGGCGCCGTCGGCAGGGCCGACGCGCTCGGCAGGGCCGACGCGCTCGGCAGGGCCGAAGCCTGGTTCCCGGCGGCCCGACGTGCGCGGCCCATCCTGACCAGGACGACCACCGCGATGACCGCCCAGATGCCGTTCACGATCGTCGACGGGATCGCGTGGTGCGCAGCGACGTTGACGGCGACGGAGAGGCCGCCGACCAGGTTGAGGGACTGGTAGAGCGGCCCGTTCGGGATCTTGCCCAGTGAGAACAGCAGGTAACCTGCGAGAACGGTTACGGCTCCGAACCAGCCGAGGAACTCCACGATTCCGACCAACACGCGCGACTCCGGGCACGACGAGGAACGGCCGTCCTGAGGCGACCGTCCGAGAGGGGTGTGAGCAGCCGCGAGTGCGGCGTCGGGAGCATCGTAGGCACACCGACGGGTGTCGCGGAAGTGGGTGCGGCGTGGCGTGTCGCACCCACTTCGCGGGGGGCTCTGCGGAGGGGGTGTCAGCCGTTCGCCGAGGCCGTCGACGAGGTGTCCGTGAAGACGTAGACCGATCCGGAGAGCGACCAGGACTGCGACTCCATCGGGGGCGCGTCGTCCTCCTCCTCGCTCGCGGCCGCGATGCCGGAGACGAGGAAGAGCCGCGACCCGGACTGCATCGCCTTCGTGAACGCGAGCGCCTGGTCGTACGACCCCTGCACCGCCACCGTCACGGGGACGAGCGAGAAGTTCGCGTCGGTGACCGCAGGGTCGGTCGCCGGCTGCGCCGAGGGCACGTCCTCGTCGGTGCTCGAGGTCGCGGCCGCGGACGGCGCCGCGGATGCCGTCGTCTCCGCCGTGGGCTCGGTGGCGGGGGCGTAGGCGGTGGCGTCCCCGATGGTGACGTTCGTGACCTGGACGCCGGCCGCGGCGGCGTTCGCGTCGATCTGCCGGACGAAGGACTCGCTGTCCGTCGTCGACGGCACCGATGCCCGGAGCTGCGCCAGTTCGGCCTTCGTGGCGTCGAGTCCGGCGAACGCCGCGGCGAGCCGCGTGAGCTCCGCACGGTTCTTGTCGTTCGTCGCGTCGATGGTGCTCTGCTGCGCCTGGTTCGACGACGCCGCCGCGAGTTGCGGCTGCACACCGAGGATCCAGCCCCCGGCCAGGACGACCGCGCAGACCACGAGCGCGATCACGAGGGACAGGTGGTGCTTCGTCATCGGTCGGCGTCCTTCTCGTACTTGCCGTCGTAGGCCCGCGCATCGAGCTCGAGCTCGATCACGGAGGTGTACTCGCCGCGGTCCTCGTCGTACGAGATCGACGAGATCGACGAGTCCAGGTAGCCGGTGGTCCCGGACAGGCGCGAGGTCCAGTCCGGGACGGACGGGATCGTCGTCGACCGGGCGGTCAGCGTGAGGGTGGCGACCCTCGGCGTGGGTCCTGCGTCCGCCGGCTGCCCGAACGGCTCCGTCACGGTCGCGGACGCGATGGTCATCCCGCTGATCGCGAGGTCTGCCGGCAGGACGTCCCGGATGCCGCCGAGCGTGCCGTCCCAGTCGACCTCCGTCGACCCGCCGACGGCGCGGGCGGAGTCGAGGAGGTCGGTGTCGCGTTCTGCCGCACGCAGTTCCGCGTACCGCTGCTGCTGGGCGAGGAGCGTCGTGGTCTCACCCTGCGCCGCGGTCAGCGCCGCCGCCGTGGCCATCTGGTGCGCCATCGCCCCACCGCTCGCGAGCACGACGGCGGCTGCCGCCACCACGACACCGAGCCAGGCGCGACGCGTGACCGCGCGCTGCCGACGCTCGACGTAGACCTCCGCGGGCAGGAGGTCGACACGGGGCGTGCGCCCCGCGGTCGAGTCCGCAGCCGCTCGACGGCCTGCCCGACCCCGACGACCCTGCATCGCGTCCGTGCGTTCCTCTGTGCTGGTCATGCTGCCTTGCTCCCCACCGCGAGTCCGTACGCGACCGCCACCGAGTCGCCGTGCGCGAGGACGTCCTCCTCGCGCACCGCCCGCCCGAAGCCCGCACCGCGGAAGGCGGAGGGGGTCGAGACCGGCAGGTGTGTCGTGTCGGCGAGTGCCTCGCGCAGCCCGATGAGCTGCGCGCCGCCGCCCACGAGTGCGATCCCGGCGACGACCTCGTCCGGACGGGTGTTGACGTAGTAGTTGATGGTGTTGCGGAGGCTCGTCACGAGTTCGTTCACCGTGTCGAACACCGCCGCGACGGCGCGGACGTCGTCCGGTGTGCGGGCCCCCGGTCCGATGCCGAAGTGCCGCTTCACCGCCTCGGCCTGGGCGAAGGGGATGTCGAGTCGACCGGCGAGCGACCGGGTGATGTCGTCACCGCCGGACGGGATGATCCGCACGAACTGCGGTACACCGTCCGTGGCCAGCACGACGCTCGTGGTGTCCGCACCGACCTGGATGATCGCGATGGTGCCGTGCTGCGCCTGCGTCGGGCTCAGGACCCGGGTGAGGGCGAACGGGATGAGGTCGACACCGACCGGGTTGAGACCCGCGAGCCGCACGGCGCGCACGTTGGCGAGCACGGCGTCCTTGATCGCCGCGACCAGGAGGCCCTTGATCACCGGACCGGTCTCGTCGACACCCTCGCTGACCGGGTAGAAGTCGAGGATGGCGTCCCCCACCGGCACCGGCAGCATGTCCTGCACGTGGAAGGGGAGGCTCTCGCGGATCTGCGCGAGCGGAGCGTGCGGCACGGTGAGGTCACGCGAGAGGACCCGCTGGTTGCCCATGCCGAGGACGACGTCGCGCGACCGGAACCTGCCGACCGACCAGAGCTGCCGCAGCGCGGCCCCCACCGTGTTCGGCTCGAGCACCTCGCCGCGGCTGACCGCACCCTCGGGTGTCGGCACCTCGGCGACCCGGAGGACGACGGGGCGGTCACGGTCGGCGTCCCCGACCTCGACCGCGCGGATCGACGACGCGGCGATGTCGACGCCGACGATGCTCTTTCCCATGGTGCTGCTTTCGTTGAGGGTCAGGAGAGGCCGAGGAGCCCGAGGTAGGCCGACCAGAGGGGTGCGCCGAGGACGATGCCGATCCAGGCGCCGACGAGCATCGACGGCCCGAAGGGGACTCCGCTGCCCATCCGTGCGCGACCGACGGCGACGAGTGCGATCGCGACCGTACCGCCGACGAGGAAGCCGCCGAAAGCTCCCACTGCGAGGGGTCCCCATCCGAGGTACGCGAGCACGAGGCCGAGGACCACGGCGAGCTTGACGTCGCCGAGCCCCATCCCCCCGGGGACCGCGAGCGCCAGGACCAGGTACGCACCACCGAGCACGACGGCGCCGAGGAGACCGCGCAGCAGGGCGCCCCAGTCCCCGGACACCGCGGACACCGCGCCGAGGAGCACCAGCAGCACGACGGCAGCCGGGTAGACGACGGTGTTCGGCAGCCGGTGCGTGTCGAGGTCGATCAGCGAGAGCGCGACGCTCACCGCCATCAGGAACAGCAGGGCGGCGAGCATCACGGTCCGACCGAGGGCCTCGCCGACGGTGGTGGCGCCGAGCGGCTGGGGGACGACGAGGGCGACGAGCACGAACAGGACCGCGGTCGCGCCCTCGACCGCGGGGTAGCGGGCCGAGATGGGAGCGGCGCAGTCGCGGCACCGCGCGCGCAGCAGCAGCCACGAGAGGACCGGGACGTTGTCCCGCCTGCGGATCGGGTGGTCGCACCGCGGGCACGCGCTCGCCGGCGCGACGACGGAGATCCCGGCGGGGACACGGTGCACGACGACGTTGAGGAAGGAGCCGATCGCCAGACCGAGCACACCGGCCAGGGCGGCGAGGACCCAGACCGCGCTCACCGGCAGGCTCCCGTGCTCGTCCTCGCGCACGCACCGTCGACCTGGTACGCGGACTGCACCTCGACCTGCGTCGTCACGCCGTACGAGGTCGAGACGGGCTGCAGGAACTTCGGCGGGGCGGTGGTGAGCAGCCGCTGGTCGTACACGTAGTTCTTCGAGAAGCCGGTGTTCCCGGTGGTCGCGACCGGTCCGCGCCAGTTCTGCGCGATGGAGCCGACGACCTTGAGCGTGCCGAGCTTCGGTCCGACGTCGTAGTTCTGGTTCCAGAACGTCCCGGCGTTGCTGGCGATGGCACCGCTGATGGTGATGCCGTCCCCGGTCGAGCGGTTCAGCAGGGCGATCCCCGAGTTGTTGCAGGCGGTGCCGTCGGACGCGTACGAGGTGCACTTGGTCGGGTTGTACACCTCGACCGCGTTCTGGCCGACGAGGCCGAGGATGTCGGTGGTGGGGTCGGCGTACGTCACGCTGCCGGTCGCCCAGATCGTGCCCGACGAGGCGATCGTCATCGCGCCGGCGAACGGCCCGCTGACGAAGACGTCGCCGGCGGTGCACGAGTAGGTGTCCGGCGCGGAACCGGCCTGCGTCGTGTTGTTGCGGCCGGCGCTGCGGCCGTTCACCCACTCCCCTGCGGCCGGGTAGCCCATGCCGTTGCTGAACGGCTGGTTCGCCTTCGTCGTCGCCCGGCCGTTCGCCCCGACCGTGACCGTCGTCGTGCAGTAGGTGTTGGTGTACTTCGACGGGAAGGTCCCCGACCAGGTGTTCACGTTGTTCGTCGCCGACGGGACGTCCTGCACGTACACGAGGTTCGCGGGCAGCGTGGGGATCGTCGCGCCGCCCTGGCTCTGCAGGGCGTCGATCGACCCGCAGAGCGACGCTGCCTTCGCGGTGTCCGCGCTCGCGGACACCTCGCCGGACTGGCTGTCCACCCGGATCTGCGTCGCCTTCGACCACGGCGACCAGACCGTCATCTTGCCGCCTCCGAGGAAGGTCACCCGGGTCGGGCCCGTGTACAGGCAGCCGGGACGGGGAACCGTCGCCGGGATGTCGGTCCGGGTCTCCTGGGACATGTTCGAGTTCAGCGCCGGAAGCCCCAGGTACGGCACGGGTGACGGGTCACCACCGAGGAACTGGCCGCTGCAGGTCCCGCTGGACGGACGCACCCGCGTGTCGTGCTGCTCGACGCTGCCGTTGAAGGTCGTCGCGCACGCCGCCGTGAAGACGTCGTTCGTCCGGATCGGGCCGTTGAGGACGTCGGTCCCGGCGAACTGCACGGCCTGGCACCTGTTCGACACGCCTCCCTGCCACTGGTAGGCGGTCGTGCAGTCACTGCCGGAGATCGACGGACTCGACGACTCGTAGTTCGTGAAGTACAGGTAGTTGATGAAGCCGTCGCCCTTGAGGTTCGCCACGAGCGACCGGACGCTCCCGCCGGACTTCCCCGTGACGCGGACCCGGAGCACGCCCTTCGACGAGTAGTCGGCGTTGTCGACCTCGTACCGGAAGAACTGGTCCGTGGAGCCCACGACGGACGCCCACTGCGAGCCGCTGCTGGTGAAGGCGGTGTTCTTGTCGTCGCCGGTGAACGTCGACCCGCTCGTCTTGCTGAACTGGGCTGCCGCGTTGCCGTAGAGCGCGTAGCCGTTGTCGTTGGACAGCTTCGACTGGTAGTCGGCCAGGCCGGCGTACGCCGCGGCCATGGCGTTCTGGAAGTTCCGGTCCGTCGCCGACTTCACCGCCCCCGAGGTGGACACCGCGACCATCGTCGCGACGAGCATGAGCATGACCGTGCCGAAGATCACGACGTTCGCCAGGGCCATGCCCCGTTCGTCCCCGTGCGCGCGGCGGAGGGCAGCGCTGATCCGGCCGATCACGGTGTCGCTCCGGAGTTCGTGCCGTACGCCACGTTGAAGAGGTACAGCGTGTTCTGGATGTGGGTGTTGCCCGGGGTGTCCGCCGTGGGGGCTCCGAGCTCGAGGTTCACGCGGACGGCGCGGACCGCTCCGAGCTGCGTCGTGGCCAGGGAACCGTCGGCGAGGGTCGGCAGCGGAGTCCCGTTCGCACCGAGGTAGGTGAAGAGCGGGTCGCCGTCCCCGGTCGGGGAGGACACCGCTCCGCCGAGGACGGTCGAGGTAGTGGGCGGCTGCGTCGGTGCGGGGAAGGTCGTGAAGCCCTTCGTCGTGGTGCCCGTCCACCGGTCGAGCACGATGCCCTTCGCCCCGTTGAGCGAGTACCGCACCTGCACCGGGACGTCGGTGGCGTTGCCGTCGAGGTTCACGAAGGCGGTGAACGTCATCCTCGAACCGTCGGCCTGGGTCACCGCGGACGCGTAGGTGCCGTCCGCCTTCGGCAGCAGGCTCGCCGCGTGCACGTAGCGGGTGAGCGAGTTCATCACGACCGACGCCGATCGCGCGTTCTGGTCGGACCGGGTGTTCGTCGACCCGGCACGCAGCGTCGCGGTGAAGAAGCCCCCGACCGCGACGAGGATCACCATCGAGATGCTCATCGCGACGATGAGTTCCATGAGCCCGACGCCGTCGTCCTCGTGCCGGAAGCGACGGAGCACCCGCATCACGAGGTCTGCCCGCGCGGGTCGAGGGTGAGCGTGTTGTCGTAGCTGATGACGATGAGCGCGGTCTTCCTGTTGACCGTCCCGGGCGTGACCGGCGCGACGTTGGAGGCGTTCGTGGCGATCTCGTTGCGCGACGTCGACCCGAACGTCGTGCCGGACGAGATGGTCCACGTGCCGAAGGGCAGGGCGATGGTGGCGGTGTCCGCGGACGACACCGGGAACTTCATCGTCATGCCCGCTGCGCAGCCCGGATCGCCCGGACCGGGGTTCGCGGAGGAGACCGCGGTGACGTAGCGCCCCTTGACGCCCTTGACCGTCGCGACACCCATGCGCACGGAACCGCTCGAGGGTTCACCCGCGCTCGTCGTGATCACGTCGAGGGTGGCTCCGACCGCTCCGTCCGCGTTGGGCGTGGTCCACGCGGCGGGGCTCGGGCTGAGGCAGTTGACCCTGGCGTTCGGGCTGTTCGAGTAGGGGCCGGCGTAGGCCGTGTACCCGGAGGTGAAGGGGAAGACCGGGAGCGAGGGCGTCGAGGTCGAGGTGATCGCGAGCGTCGTGCTCGTCGTGTCCCAGGGCGTCACCGTGTCGAGCCCGCCGCCGGTGCTCGAGAGCACCGTGGGCATGTTCGTGGGGAGCGTCGCCCCGTAGGACTGCGCGTACCCGAGCGTCAGTCGGCTCGCGCGGTCGTAGACGAACGGGACGGGGGCGCTCGCGCCGGCGGCAACGGTGATCGGGGTCTGCTGGGAGGGCTGCTTCTGGTCGGTGTCGATGCCGCCCGCGACGCTGGCGGTGACGGTGTAGTCACCCGGCGCCACGTTGACCGCGTACGAGCAGCCCTGGGAGTCGGTCGGCAGCGGGGAGGTGCTCGGTGCGACGGCGCCGCTGCCCGAGATCGGCGTCAACGAGACGGTCACGCCGGCGAACGGCGCACCGGACGCGTTCGCGACCGAGACGATCACGGTGCCGTAGCCCGGGTCCGTGACGGCGTCGCTCGGGGCTATCGCCGAGGTCATCGACGTGGAGGACGTACCGCCGCGGGCGTTCGGCCAGGACACCGTCGCGACGACGCTCTTGTAGGCGAGCTTGCCGTTCGAGGTGCCGCACGCGCCGCTCGCACCGTCGCTCTGCACCCACCGCACCGACCGGTCGATCTGGTAGGTCACGCCGCCGAGGGTCTTCGTGTTGACCGCCCCGTCCTTGCTGATGACCTTGAAGATGCCGGCGGTCGTCGCGGCGGCCGTCTGCCGCATCGAGTCGATGTCCTGCGAGGCGAGCGCCACCGCGGTCTCGCGGCCACGGCTCGTCTGGGTGAGCTGGAGGGTGTTCGCGATGCCGTAGGCGATCCCGACGCTCATCACGGCGAAGACCATCATGGCGACCATGACCTCGATGACCGAGAGGCCCGACTCGCGGGTCGTCGGGTCGACCGGGCGCAGGACGCGCTGCAGGGTGCGGATCACGGTCACCTCCTCGGTCGTGGTCAGAGGGCGGAAGGCGCCCCACCACAGTGAGGCGCCTCCCGGAGTTGTTGTGCGGTTACTTGCAAGCGCCGTCGGTAGCAGCCGTGGTCGCGGTGATGTTGAACGGCTTGGCCGTCGCGCCCTGTCCGCCGATGCAGAAGGAGTCGGCCGACGCACCCGGCTTGTAGTCGAAGGTCGTTCCGGTGCTCTTCGTGTACCCATAAGGGACGAGCGTCGTGCCGTCGTCGAACTGCACCTTGGTCGGCAGCGTCCCGTTCTTGTCCGTCTGGAACGCGATGACCGCCGTCTTCGCGTTCGCCAGGTCGGACTTCACCGACGCGTCCTTCGCGTTGTTCTGCACGTTCAGGTACACCGGGATGGCGATCGCGGCGAGGATGCCGATGATGATCACGACGACCAGGAGTTCGATGAGCGTGAAGCCCTTCTCCTTGTCCTCGAGGAGGCCCTTGCGGCGAGCGTCGAGCTTGCCCATGAGAGCGAAGTACATGGTGGTTCCGTTCTTCTCGGGAATGCGATGGGGGTTGTGCCGCAGACTGCTCCGCCGCCGCTGGCAAGCGTATTGACGGCACTTTCCGGGCATAATCCCGAGAACGGGGGTGATCCGTGCTGCGAAATGCCCCCAGTACCGGGGGTGCGAAATTCCTGACCGGCCCCCGAACGGAGGGCGTGCGCCGTCGAGTTACTTGACGAGCGAGGAGATCTGGAAGATCGGCAGGTAGAGCGCGACGATCATGCCGCCGACCACGACGCCGAGGAATGCGATGAGCAACGGCTCGATGAGCGACGTCAGGGATTCCGTGGTCGATTCCACCTCGGAGTCGTAGAAGATTGCGATCTTCTCCAGCATGACCTCGAGCGAACCGGCGTCCTCGCCCACCGCGATCATCTGCGCGACCATCGGCGGGAAGACGTTCTCCTTTGCCAGCGGCTCGGCGATCGATTCGCCTTTCCGGACGCTTTCCGCGACCCGGTCGAGCGCTTTCTGCACGACGAAGTTGTTGGATACTTCTCCGACGATCTTCAATGCCTGCAGGATCGGGACGCCGGCCCCGATCATGTTCGAGAGGTTCCGGGCGAACCGGGCGATGACGATCTTCTTCGTCAGCTGCCCGAAGACCGGCATCCGCAGCAGGATCGGGTCCCGGAACGCCCGGAAGCGGTCCGTGTTCTTGTTCCCCCGGTACCAGAGCCACCCGACGACGACGAGTACCGCCAGGATCGGTCCGGCCCAGCGCATCGCGTGCGAGAGCTGCACGAGGATCCGGGTCGGCAACGGCAGCTGCCCACCGAGCGACGCGAACATGTCCTGGAAGATCGGCACGATGAAGACGAGCATGACGACGACTGCCAGCAGCGACATCACGAGCACCACGACCGGGTAGGTCATGGCCGACTTGATCGTCGACCGGAGCTTGTGCTCCTTCTCGAAGTTCGTCGCGATCGAGTCCATCGCCTGGTCGAGGAATCCGCCGGTCTCCCCCGCGCGGATCATGTTGATCATGATCGGCGGGAAGTCGACCGGGTACTTCGCGACGGCGTCCGAGAACGAGACGCCGCGCTCGACGTCGTCACGCACCTTGCCGAGGATCTCCTTGAGCTTCTTGTTCTCGGTCTGGCCCGCCAGGATCGTCAGCGCACGCAGGAGCGAGAGCCCGGACGAGAGCATCGTCGAGGCCTGGCGCGACATGATCGCGAGGTCCTTGAGCCCGACGCCCTTCTCGAGCCCCGGGATCTTGATCTCGGTCTGCAGCCCGGTGCCGGGCTTCGCCTCGGTGATGGCGATCGGCGAGACGCCCATGCCGCGCAGGCGCTGGACGACCGCGCCCTCCGACGCGGCGTCGAGCCGACCCTTGACGAGCTTGCCGGCGCCGTCGCGGCCCCGGTAGTCGAACGCGAGCGACATCAGTGGCCTCCGGAGTACTTGTCGCCGAAGTCGATCTCGGATGCGGCGATCGCGGCGGCGGACGAGTCGGAGGGCGACTCGACGCGCTGGACGAGCCGGTCGAAGCCGTCCTCGTCGTGCACCTTCTCCATCGCCGCAGCCCGGGTGACGGTGCCGACGTTGACCAGCTCGGCCAGGTCCTGGTCCATCGTGTGCATCCCGGCGTCTCGGCCGGCCTGCATCGCCGAGGTGATCTGGTACGTCTTGCCCTCGCGCACCAGGTTCGCGATCGCCGGCGTCGTCCGCATGATCTCGGTGGCGACGACCCGGCCGGTGCCGTTCGCCTTCGGCACGAGCGTCTGGCAGACGACACCCTCGAGTGTCGCCGCGAGCTGCGTTCGGATCTGCCCCTGCTGGTGCGGCGGGAACACGTCGATGACGCGGTCGATGGTGCCCGGAGCGCTCTGCGTGTGGAGCGTCGCGAAGACGAGGTGGCCGGTCTCGGCCGCGGTGAGCGCGACGGAGATGGTCTCGAGGTCGCGGAGCTCACCGATCAGGATGACGTCGGGGTCCTGCCGCAGCACGTGCTTCAGCGCGGCGGCGAACGAGTGCGTGTCCGCCCCGACCTCGCGCTGGTTGATGATCGCCTTCTTGTGGTCGTGCATGAACTCGATCGGGTCCTCGACCGTCACGATGTGGTCGGCCCGGGTCTCGTTGACCAGGTCGATGAGCGCGGCGAGGGTCGTCGACTTGCCGGAACCGGTCGGCCCGGTGACGAGCACCAGGCCGCGGGGCAGCTTCGCGAACTCCCCCACGTGCTCCGGGATGCCGAGCTGCTTGAGCGTCTTGATCTTCGTCGGGATGATGCGGAAGGCCGCGCCCCAGTTGCCGCGCTGCTGGTAGTAGTTCACGCGGAAGCGGAACTCCGGCGACAGGGAGTACGCGAAGTCGAGTTCCTGCTCGTGGTCGAACTGCCCGGCCTGCTCGGGGCTCAACAGGGTCTTCAGTGCGGCGATCACCTTGTTGCGTGCCCAGGGTCCCCCGGGGACCGCGGGCCGCAGGGAGCCGTCGACCCGCACGGTGGGCGGGGCGTCGGCGGTGACGTGGAGGTCCGAGGCGCCCTGGTACACGACCTGCGAGAGCGCCGTGATGAGGTCGGCGTCGGCGACCTCGCGCGCGTGGCGCGTGAAGCCGATCTCGGGGTGCGCGCCGGCGTCGACGGCGCGGCCCTGCGTCGTGGTGGTGACGGCCTGGAGGCTCGTGGTCGGTACCGCGGGCGCCACCGGCAGGTGCTCGGTCACCGTCTCGGCGTAGCCGTACGCGGCCGTCGACGCGGGGACGGCCGCCGGGGGCGTGGCCGGCGCGGCCTGCGGCTGCGCGACCGGGACGGCGACGGGGTCGCCGGCGGGCGGCGGCCACGAGGATCCGCTGGAGGTCGCCGCCGCGGACGAGCCGCCCCACGCCGCCGTTGCGCCCCACGCGGGCTCGGTCGACAGGTCGTACACGGCACTGCTCGACGTCGGCACGGGCGAGCGGTCGCTCGACGACGCCGAGGGTGCCGACGCCGCAGCGGCCGCAGCAGCGGCAGCGAGCCGCGCAGCCCGACGACCGCCGACTTCGTTGCCCGGCTGTCCGGGGTGCCATCCGGCGACGGGGTCGTCGCCGGCCTCGATGTCGTACACCGATTCGTTCATCGTCCTCGTGCTCCCGGGACTACGCGACCACGCGCAGGATCTCGTCGACGCTGGTCATGCCGAGCTTGACCTTCTCCCACCCGTCCTGTCGGAGGGTGAGCATGCCCTGCTGCTGGGCGACGCGGCTGATCTCGGCGCTCGAGGCCCGCGCGACGGCGAGCCGCTCGATCTCCTCGGAGACGGTCATGACCTCGTGCAGGGCGATCCGGCCGCGGTAGCCGGTGTTCGAGCAGACGGCACAGCCGATCGGCGCGAAGAACTCCGGCACGGCCGCGTCCGCACGGTCGAGGAACCCGAGCGCGTGCAGCTGCTCGGCCTCGTACACCGCCGGGGCCTTGCACCGGTCGCAGAGCCGGCGGGCCAGACGCTGGGCGACCACCGAATCGAGTGCGGAGCCGACCAGGAAGGGCTCGATGTCCATCTCGGTCAGACGGGTGACGGCCGACGGTGCGTCGTTGGTGTGCAGCGTCGAGAGCACCAGGTGACCGGTGAGCGAGGCCTCGATCGCGATCTGCGCCGTCTCGTGGTCGCGGATCTCACCGAGGAGCACCACGTCGGGGTCGGAGCGCAGGATCGAGCGCAGCGCGGACGCGAACGTCAGCCCGGCCTTCGGGTTCACCTGCACCTGGTTGATGCCGGCCATCCGGTACTCGACCGGGTCCTCGACCGTGATGACGTTGATCTCGGGCTTCGCGACGGCGTTCAGCGTCGTGTACAGCGTGGTCGACTTGCCCGAACCGGTGGGCCCGGTGACCAGGATCATGCCGTACGGCTTCGAGTAGGACCGCTGGTACGCCTGGAAGTTCTGCTCGAGCAGGTTGAGGTCCTTGAGCGTCAGCGACGTGTTCGTGTTGTCGAGGATCCGCATGACGACCTTCTCGCCCCACACGGTCGGCAGCGTCGCCACACGCAGGTCGATCTGCCGACCGCCGTGGCGCACCGACATGCGGCCGTCCTGCGGCTTCCGACGCTCGGCGATGTCGATGTCGCTCATGATCTTGAGCCGGCTGATGACACCGTTCTGGATGTTCTTCGGCGCCGGGGCCATCTCGTGCAGCACGCCGTCGATGCGGTAGCGCACCCGGACCTCGTGCTCGCCCGGCTCGATGTGGATGTCGGACGCGTGGTCCTGGATGGCCTGCGACACGAGCAGGTTCACGAAGCGGACGATCGGCACGTCGTCGAGCGCGCCGTCGGTCAGGTCCACCTGCTGCTGGGTCGGGGCGGCCGACTGGTCCTCGAACGACGAGGTCAGGTCGTTGAGCTCGTCGTCGGCGCGCAGGTACCGGTCGAGGGCGCTCACCAGGTCGCGCTCGTCGACCTGCAGCGGCTTGATCGAGCGACCGGAGGCGGTGCGGGCGTCGTCGATCGCGAGCACGTTCGAGGGGTTCACCATCGCCAGCACGAGCGTCTCGCCCTCGAACCCGACACCGAGCACACCGTGCCGACGGCAGAGCGCCGCGGGCAGCATCGACACCGCCGTGCCGTCGACCGGGTAGTCGGTCAGCGGGACGGTGTGCGCGTTGTTCGAGGCCGCACGCGCGGTGATGTACTGCGCCTCGCTCACCACGCCCTGGTCGACCAGGGTGCGGATCGAGCGCTCGTCGATCGCTTCGTCCCCCGTCATCGAGTCGAGGTGTTCGATCGGCAGTGCGCCGTTGAGGATGAGGATCTCGGAGAGCGTGGCCATGTGTCCCGGAGCCTCCTTCGGGTCGAGACCGGGTCGTGGGGATGCGTCCCGCAGCGGTGCGGCGCCCGTCCACGCTATTGCCGCGGTGCGCGGCGACCGCAGTCCCACAACGAGGGGGCGACGGGGTGGCGGGTGTCCCCAGTGCAGGGGTACCCGCCGGTACTGGGTGGTCCGGACCCCCCAGTGCAGGGGTACCCGCCGGTACTGGGTGGTCCGGACGATGATCGACACGGGTCGATGCTCCGTCGCGAGCGTGCTCGCGGGGTGGGCGGTCCGGCGATCGGTGGAGCACTCGGTCGAGACCCCGGGCTGTGCAGGAACGGACGCGACGGGGTCCACGCGCGGCCGCCGCCCGCACCGCCCCACGACGAAGTCCTCGACGTGCGGCGCCGCCCCGGGCCATGATGAGCCATGGACATCACGAGCGTGACCGTGGGCCTCCCCGTCTCCGACATCGAGGCGTCCTGCCTCTGGTACGGCGCCGTGTTCCAGCGTGCGGACCCCGACCTGGAGCCCGAGGACGGCGTCGTCGAGTACGAGATCGGCGGCATCTGGCTGCAGCTGTACCTCGACGCGGACGCCGAACGGCGTCCGGCGACCGTCCGGTTCGGTGTCGACGACGTCCGGTCCCAGCACGCCCGCATCGGGTCGCTCGGCATCGACGTCGGCCCGGTCGAGTGCGTCGACGGTGCCGTCGACTGGTTCGACGTCCGCGACCCCGACGGCAACGTCCTCAGCCTGTACTCGTTGGTCGACGAGAAGGGCCGCACGGCCTGAGACGCGACTGCGCGCCGGCCTGGAGGCGCGTGGCGGGCCCGTCACGAGCCTCCAGGCCGGCAGCACGCCGCTGACCGGCCACGCGCCGGCAACGAGGAAGGCCCCCGCATCCGAGGATGCGGGGGCCTTCCGGGTTCAGCTCAGGCTCAGTTGTAGGTCCCGGGCGTGAAGTCGTCCGACGAGAAGCTGTCGAAGTCGACGAAGCTCAGGTCGGCGT
>Ga0308167_1002124_pt1 | contig 19633 bp, 11 predicted proteins | sample PhyCR1_2_FD_202138 | JGI IMG/M metagenome (GOLD analysis project Ga0308167, IMG submission 202138) | Phyllosphere microbial communities from UC Gill Tract Community Farm, Albany, California, United States - DLSLRC.R1 | ecosystem: Host-associated > Plants > Phyllosphere > Unclassified | place... | reverse complement strand
GCACAGATCTAACACCAGTATCGCTCATTCGATATCATGGTAAATGTGATGTATGCCACCACCTTAGAATTAGCCGCTCAACACTTGATCGCTGGATCAGAAAGGGTGATTTCCCCCCACCGCTTAAAATAGGGAAAAAGGTTGTGGGATGGCCTCCAGAATTAATGATATGTATTAAGTATTAGTCAGAGAGCGAATAAATTAAGACAACTCGACAGGTTTATAACCTGTCGATTTCGCTCGCTCTGACGATGAACCAACATTTCATTATTTTCGATAAGACAATAAGTCGTCAGGCCGTGTAATGTCAGAAGCCAAAGCTAACATGCACTCAGGATTATTTATAATATATGGCTAGTAGCAACTCAGCAGAAACCTTTCAGGTATCACGGAAAAAACTTGGTTATTTTTTGTATCAGAATTATGCATTGCCGGTATATGAATGGTCACAATACATGATCCGTCCTGAGCCAAAAATTATGCGAAGTATTTTGGATACAGTGCTGGAAATGTTTAGTCGTTCAACTAAAGTGCTGGTGGTTCGTTTCGACTTGCATGTCAAAGAGCATAGTGAAACAAACCTTATCCTGAGCAATTTTAGTAAGATGCTAACTAAAACCTTGTATAAGAATTACGCCAAAACCTGGTTTCATCTGATATGGGTACGTGAGCATGGCCACAGTCCATGCCAGCACTATCATTGCGTATTGCTAGCGAATGGGCAAAAAATTAATCATCCTGGAAAGCTCAATAAATTAATGGCAATGTGCTGGCATGAAGTTTCAGGGGGAACATTCAGTCTGCCAGCAAACTGCTATTATCTTTGGCAGCTGGGTAATAATAAACTGTTCGGGAAAATTATCTATCGATTAAGCTACCTGGCTAAGAATACGACCAAAAAGCGTTTTAACATGTACACTAAACGACATGGAAACCGACGAATTTCAGGAGATCAAAAAAAGCAAAAAAAGTCATTAACTCAACTACTACCAATTATTGATTAAATGATACAAGCATAAATGAGAGATATTGATTTACCCTCAGCAAAGTATACTCGATCATAATAAAACCACAGGCCACTGATAATCTCATAAAAACATTTTTACTTAGAGCGCACTCCCGCAATCTGAAAAGTGATAAGGTTAGATTAATGCCATACAATCACAGTTATGAAAGAGCAAGGCAAGCCAGGCGGAAAGCTCTGCGCTCCATAAATAAAACAATACTGACCTATGAAAACCTTGATAGTCTGATTCCTGCAAAAAGAATTCAGGCCATTCTGGCTTTCAGGAGTGTTACCTTGACACAGTTTGCAAAAGCGATGCAAATGCCCTTATCTACGTGCCATTATATAGTAACTGGTTATACACGTATCACAACAGAGCTGGCGCTTCGATTAAGCTATGTGCTCGGTGGCACACCTGGAAATTGGATTCGCCTTCAGCATGAATATGAACTATCTCGATTGGTTTTTAATCCAGAAACGCTAACACGGGTTAACTGCAAGTTTGATGAACCTCAACACTGGAAACTTAAGAATTGAGACGATAAAGAAATTAAGGATGGAAATATCGATTAGCTTGGAGCTAATGGGCCAGCAAGTTTATAGAACAGGTTACGCAGCTGAAGCGGCACAAACTTCAGACAAAAAAATGGCTGATCCAACGACCAGCCACAGGATGCCATGAAGCTTAAACTGTAATGCGATCTAATCACCCTGCCAGATGTCTCCAATGCGGCCGATCACGCATCAAGCACTTCAAAAGTGATCATATAGCCAAGACATTTTCGTATGATCACTTTTAGATTGAGTTAAAAAGTGATCATCACTACTAAGCCATTGTATATGCTGTTTTTTTCATATTTCACCTTTTGTGAAAACAGTGACCGCTAAAAATATAAGGACTGCACATCAAACAGTCCAACTGTTGGATACCATTTCAGCCTGTTTCAGTATCAGTTCAACGGCATAGGGTGTTTTGTCAGGCGGATACTTGTACTTACGCAGCGTCTGACGCACCAGAATCCGTAATCTCGCCCGTACGCTTTCCCGAACCTGCCAGTCAACGGTCGTTGATTTACGAAGTTTCAACGTGACCTCGATAGCCAGTTTCTTAAGAACATCATCACCCAGTTCTCGCACTGCGCTCTCGTTTTCCGCCAGTGCATCGTAGAAGGCGATTTCGTCCGGGTTTAGCCCCAGCGACTCATCACGCGCCATTGCTTCCTGAAACTCTTTTGCCATCTGGATCAGTTCTTCAATGACCTGAGCAGTTTCTATGGCGCGGTTATTGTATTTGAGCAGCACGGCTTTCAGGCGATCTGAGTATTTCTTCTCCTGCACCACGTTATTTTTAGTACGGGCATGAATGCCGTCATTTAGCAGTTTTTCCAACAGTTCCACTGCCAGATTGCGCTGAGGCATTTCACGCACTTCTTCCAGAAACTCATCTGACAACAATCCGATATTTGGTTTTTCCAGACCTGCCAGCGCAAAAACATCATCCACTCCATTCGCAACAATAGCGTTATCGAGGATTTTACCGAGTAGCGTATTTTTCTCTGACTGACTGAATTTCTTGTCGGTTGTTGTTAGCTTGATTATTGCCACTTTCACCGCAGACAAAAATGCTATCTCTTTCTGTAGAGATTGAGCTTCATCCAGTGTGCTGCATAGTGACCATGCTTTGTTCATTGCCAGCACAACATCAAAGAAGCGCTTTTTACCGTCATCGAGACCCAGCACGTAATCAGCGGCTTTGAGTAAAAATCGTTGGGGCATCTCTGCAAAACCTGTGTAATCAAACCCGGCAGCGGTGGGTGTTTTAGCAAACATCCCATGAATTACATCCAGCTTTTCCAGCAGAATAGCGAAAGCTTCACGGGCATCGACAGTCGTCTGTCCCTTGCCTTTGGAATCGGTATAAGTTTTCAATGCCTGTTTTAGTTCATTGGCGATACCGATATAATCCACCACCAAACCGCCTGGTTTATCCTTAAAGACGCGGTTGACGCGTGCAATGGCCTGCATCAGGTTATGCCCGCGCATCGGCTTGTCGATATACATGGTATGGCAGCATGGCGCATCAAACCCGGTAAGCCACATATCGCGCACAATCACCAGTCGCAACGGATCGTTGAGATCTTTAAACCGCGCTTCAAGGCGTTTTTTAGTCTGCTTATTATAGATGTGTGGCTGGAGATGTTCTTTGTCGGAAGCTGAGCCGGTCATGATGATTTTGATTTCCCCCTTCTCAACATCATCGCTGTGCCATTCCGGGCGTAGGTCCACCAGCGCATCATACAGCTTCACGCAGATATCACGGCTCATGGCAACAATCATTGCTTTGCCATTCATCGTTGCGTTACGGGTCTCAAAATGCTGAACTAAATCGGCAGCCACCTGATTAATGCGCGGTTCAGAGCCTACCAGTTTTTCCAGGCGGCTCCAGTCTCCTTTTGTTTTCTCTTTCTGATCGGTCTCTTCGTCTTCGACCAGCTCATCCACCTGATTTGACAGTGTTTCCAGCTCTTCATGGTTGAGGTCAAGTTTTGCCAGACGTGATTCATAGTAGATAGGCACGGTTGCGCCATCTTCCACAGCATCCTGAATATCGTAGATTGAGACGTAATCACCAAACACTGCGCGGGTGTCTTTATCTTCGGAAGATACCGGTGTTCCGGTAAAGCCCATAAACGATGCATTGGGTAACGCATCGCGCATATGTTTAGCGTAACCGTACTTATAAGCGCCCGTTTCCCGATTCAGTGTGGCGTTAAGGCCATACTGGCTGCGGTGCGCTTCATCGGAAATGACGACGATATTACCGCGTAGATTGAGCGCCGGATGAGTTTGTTCTTCGTCCAGCGGAGCAAATTTTTGCACGGTGGTAAAAATAATCCCGCCTGACTCACGGGCATTGAGCATCTCGCGCAGTTGGTCGCGATCGTTCGCCTGCAACGGTTCCTGCTTAAGCAAATCCTGCGCCTGGCAGAAGGTGGCATACAGTTGTCCATCGAGATCGTTACGGTCGGTTACCACCACGATGGTCGGGTTGTTCATTTCCGCCTGTTGCAGCAGTTTACCGGCGTAGCAGCACATCGAAATACTCTTACCGGAACCTTGTGTATGCCACACCACACCTGCTTTTTTACTGCCTGGCGTGATGTTGCTGCGCAGCGGCAAGTGTTTACCGGTAGAGGCCACAATCGTCGCTGCCACCGCTTCACGTACTGCGTGGAATTGATGATAGGCGGCAATTTTTTTAATCAGTCGTTTGCCGTCACTTTCAAACAGAATGAAATAACGAATATAGTCGAGCAGCAGTTCGCGGTTAAAGAACCCTTTTACTACCGTTTCAAGCTGCCATTCAAACAGTGGTTTGTCGTCTTCATTAGACAGCGTTTTCCACGGCAAGAAGCGCTCTTCGTTCGTGGTGAGAGAGCCAATACGGGCGTTGTAGCCATCGCTGACCACCAGCGCTTCGTTGCAGATAAACAGGTCGCTGAGTTCGTTTTTATAGGTCTGCAACTGGTTAAATGCCGCCCAGATATCGGCATTAGCATTAATTGGACTCTTTAGTTCGATAACCGCTACTGGCAGACCGTTGATATAGCAGATGACATCCGGGCGACGAATCTGCTTCGTTCCCTGGATGGCCACCTGATTCACCACTGTAAAGCGGTTATGCTTCGGATGGTTAAAATCCATCAGCAGCGCTTTATCGTGAATGACTCTGTCATCCTGCTTGTACTGCACCGGCACGCCGTCGAGCAGCAGGTGATGGAAGGCTTTGTTACTGACGACCAGATCCGGGCTTTGCGCATGGGCGATACGCTGTATCACCTCATCCAGCACGGTAACCGGGAGATGTGGGTTAATCTTTTGCAACTGCTCCAGTAACACCGGGCGCAAAAACACATCGTGGAACGAAGCACGCAGCGGATGGTTGCTATCTGGCGCAATATCCGGTCCGTGCAGTATTTCCCAGCCCAGTTCAGCAAACCATTGCAGGCTTTGCTGTTCTAAATCGTCTTCGCTCAGCATCAGGCTTCCTCTGTCTCGGTGTCTTCCATTTCTTCCGGCGCGTTTGAAATCTCTTTGAGCGCCATATTCAGTGGAGCAATAAAGGGAGCGAATGCTTTTTCAAACGCCATCAGGTTTACCAGCAACCAATCGAGCATCTCAGGCCAGTTAGCTTCATCAAGACTGATGGCCGGGCTGGCATAGGAAATCCGACACGATTTTTTACCTTGTAGAGGATCCCACTTAAGCGCATGGCCAAATGCGTTTTCAATTGCCTCTTTTCGCTCAAGCAGCCAGTTAAAAGCAAAGGTATTGCTCTCTGCGGAGGCTTTGGCAATCCACAGCTCAACCCGAATCTCTTTTTTACTGAAAATCAGGCTATAGGATACGGCGCTAATACCAGAACCTGCACTAAGCCAATGATCGGTGGATGGATTGATATTGTTATATAAATTACAGGTGCTGGATTTGAGGCGCTCCAGCATCCTTGTCCAGAAGGCTTTTCGCATCAATTGAACTGGTTTTATCCCGCCGCTAACGGATTGTTCTTCCGCCTCTTTTTGTGCCATGCCGATCATGTAAGATTCAGCTTCCGGCGTGGGGATCACCTGGCGAATATCAACAAACACATCGTCGTTGAATTTATAGGGTTTAACCTTAAAGCACTGGACCCGTAAACCAAACTGCATCAGCCACAGGGCGGTGTTGGTCACCTCTTTGCGAAAACTGGCTGCGACCATGATGATTCGCTGGGTACGGCTCTGGTTGATTAAAACTTCATCCAGCGTTTCATATTCGAGGAATTCAGCAAGCAACTCTGCCGCCGGGCGGTTTTCCTCTGACTCATATTTATCCAGATAAAGCTGGAAGATCTGCAGAATTTGCTCTTTTCGAAGGTTGGCACAATACCCGGCATATTTGAGCGCTTGCCAGACAACGTCGCGACCAGAATCATCAAGCTTGTTCTCAATGATCACCAGATTACCTTTTTTGTCGATAGCCAGCAGGTCAAGGCGCTCTTTGGTGTCGTCAAACCCGGCGAATTCTTTCTGTATAATCAGCAGCTCATCGTCATTATCACGAGTTAGCGCTTGTGGATTTTGTGCCAGCCATTCCTGCAGATTGCCCCGCTCGGTAAAACCCAAACTGCTGAAAGAGACTTCCTGTAAGGAGTGCAGGCTGTTAGTGGGCGTATCAACTTTATACATTTTCCACCTTGCTTACTGCCTGCTCGGCTTCTGGCAGGGTGATTTCGCCAGAGAGGAGTCTGGGGAGAAGGGTGTCGCGGAGTTGGGTTAACGTTTTATTTTGCGCATTATTAATTTCAATGAATAAATAATATTCACCAACTGCTTTTGAGAAAGCGTTTGAAATTTTCTTATCGGGATGTACGCACTGCCAGCCCATTATCGATTTTTTATCACCACGAGGCATTTTGACACCTTTAGAGGTCAGCATCATGAAATTAAAGAAAGCCTCTTGATAAAGGAGATTGTAAACATATTCTATAGTGACTGCGTCTAATGCTTCAAAAGCTAGCACATCCGCCGAACGCCCTCCGTTGAAACGAGCTAACCAAATCTTCATAAAATAAGGACGAATATTGGAAATTAGAACGTGCCCACATCTAAATTCAGGAACACTATTTGCTGAGGGAAGTGAAGAGGCTGTAGAAATACCAGCGCGATTTTCCAGCATGTTTTCAGTAGAAATATACGTTTCAGGTGTCAGAGAACAAACATCGATTTTACCGTTGGCAAAAGTAGCAATATTGCTCAATGGGCCATGACGCCATCCCTCAGGAATCTCCCCCAATTCACTTTCCTGCATCGCAGACGGGAACAGCTCTGCCGTGGCTTTTAACTCGGTATATTGCTCAGGGTGTTCATGCTCAAACACCATCAGCGCATCAGCGCCTTTCCCGGAAATCGTACTCATCGCCGCAAAGGTCGCGTCTTCCTGCGAACCGCCCGATCCCAGCACTGCCATTTTTGCTCTTACCGGTTCAAAATCAACAAACCAGCTTTTGAACAGGGCTTGTGCCATTTGTTCAAGGGTTTGTGTTATATTCTGATTAAGAATGATTTTATCATCGAGAGCTTTACTAAATAACTCCAACCGTAATAAATCTGCCTTTGGAGGCACTGGTACATCTAACTCTTGTAATATTTTTGTATCTAATTTACCTGCACCAATTCCGGTATTTTCAACCTTACTCAAAAGAAGCTGTCTCGACGAAAGTAACCATGCGAGAAGGTAATTAGGGGTTATATCTTCACTTTTGGGTACTAATGCTTTCACATCTTGATTAAAGGTTACATCGCGTGTCGTGATACCAACTGGGATTTTATTATGGAGAGCTCCACCGCGGACTAACAAAAGAACGGTCCCGGCAGGTACTTTACGAGTACCATTGTTGCTTCCTAATGAAGTTACCCGTAGCTCTGAATCATGGTATCTCGTTGACTGCATGGAAGAAGCACTAATCCATGGTATTTCTCCATTCCAGTAATCTTTATTACTTTTAGATGGTGTCCCTCCGGAAAGAAAAGTAACAAGGTCGCCCAGCTTCTTGACTGGCCAATTAGAACTCATAACCTAACCCCTCCAGATTCACTTTAATCTGTGCTTCCAGCTTCGCACTCTCTTCAAGCTGTTCTTTAAGCTGTGCCGTCAGTCGCGCCATCTTCTCGGCAAACGGCTCACTGTCTTCTTCCTGCTCGGCTGCACCAACATAGCGTCCAGGCGTTAACACAAAGTCATTTTTCTGGATATCTTCCTGCGTTGCAGAGAAGCAGAAGCCTGCTTCATCCTCATACCCTTTATCCGTTTGCCAGGCGTGGAAGGTCTCGGCAATTCTGGCGATATCCTCGCGGGTAAAGTCGCGCAGTACGCGGTCTCTCATAAAACCAATCTGACGTGCGTCGATAAACAGCACTTCGCCTTTACGGTGGGCTTTGCCGTTGCCGCCTGACTTGTCTTTGGTCAGGAACCAGATACAGGCCGGGATTTGGGTATTGGTAAACAGCTGTCCAGGCAGCGCCACCATACATTCCACCAAATCGGCTTCGATAAGGTTACGACGGATTTCGCCTTCGTTGTTGGTATTGGAACTCATAGAACCGTTAGCCAGCAGCAGCGCCATTGAGCCTTTTGGCGCAAGGTGATGGATCATGTGCTGCATCCAGGCGAAGTTGGCGTTGCCCTGCGGTGGAGTGCCATATTTCCAGCGCACGTCATTTTCCAGCTTTGCACTCCACCACTCCTTCATGTTGAATGGCGGGTTAGCCATCACGAAGTCGGCGCGCAGATCCGGGTGTTGATCGTCCAGCAGGGTATCAGCGTTTTTGCCACCAAAATTAAAGTCAATGCCGCGAATGGCCATATTCATCGCCGCCAGCTTCCAGGTGGTAGGATTGGACTCCTGGCCGTAAACGGAAATATTGTGCTTCTGCTCGGCGGCGTTGTAGTGCTTCTCGCCGGCATGCTCTTCAATAAAACGGTCGCTGGAGACGAAGAACCCGCCAGAACCCATCGCCGGGTCATACACGCGCCCATTGTAGGGTTGCAGCATTTCGACAATCAGGGTCACGATACTTTTAGGGGTGTAGTACTGGCCACCCTGTTTGCCTTCCGCCAGTGCAAACTGCCCGAGAAAATATTCGTAAACGTGGCCGAGGATATCTTTGCTTTTTAAGTTGAGTTTCTCACCGTTGTATTCCGGGTTGCTGAAGTTAGCATCAGAGAAGGTGTTAATCAGCCCGGTCAGCACTTCATTGCCCAGTTGGTACTGACTGATGCGGTTCAGAATGCCTTTTAATTTCGGGTTGGTTTTTTCAATTTCATCCAGCGCATTGTCCACCAGCCAGGAAACAGAACGCAGCTTGACCTCCTGCCCGGTGGTTTCATTCACCCACAGCACCGTGCCGGTCGGCAGCATGGCTTTGTTTTTCAGCGTTTCCCAGCGGGCAGCTTTCGGTACCCAGAAAACATTTTTCTCGGTGTAGTAATCTTCAACTTCCAGCTCGTCCCGGATAGCCTGGGCGTATTCTTCGTCGGAGTCGTAACCATCACGTGATATGGCGTAGATGTTGTCAGGGTTGCCGACATCGCGGAACAGGGTGATCAGCTCTTGCTGGCGGGCCTCAAAGGCATCGGAAACATACTTCAGGAAGATGAGCCCCAGTACCACATGCTTGTAGTTGGCGGCATCCATGTTGGCGCGCAGCTTGTCAGCCGCCTTCCAGAATTTGTTATCCAGCTCAGTAAGAAACTGTCGTTCAGGGTTCTTCATGAAATCCTCGGGGTAAATCGTAGCGAAAAGCAGTCACGCTTATTACAAATGCAGATTTGGAATGCAGTTCGCAAAATGATACCCGGAACGTGAGCGATTACAAACGACACAGCATGAAGAAGTTTGCTTTTGCAGGGTAAAAAATAGGAAACTAGCTCACGGTCTCGCCTGCTTATTCCTCTTATACCGTTCATCTTTTGAACGACAGGACTATTCAGGGTTAGCCTAGAGACATACTAAAAACTACTGCATATCAATCAACGGCTTATTGATTTAATTGCTGATAGTTACTCTTATTATGGATAATATTTTAACGGGTAAAACAATGTCCTGGCTTAATTCCCTTTTAGTGACACTTACATCTGTGGAACCCCATAAGGTACCTGTCACAGTCATCGGCCTCGTTACCTTTGCCGTCATATGTTTTATTTTCTTTTATTTAGTCAGAGCCATCAGAATTTTTAGTGGCCTGAAAAAATACACACGATTAATCAACAGCATTGAAAAAAGCGAGCCAGAGGTTCAGATAGCTCATCTGCAAAGCCTGTTTCAGCGGCCTGAACTCAGGCATGCGTGGAACGAGTTCGAAGAATCATTGCACCCACAGCGTGAACTTGAGAACGGAGAAGAAAAAATTGTTCGAGTCCGCGCTACAGCACCAAGCGCAAGTTTTTTCTCAGAACAACAACTGGTTGATATTCCGCTAAACACTGAGTTCTTTAAACATCTGCCCGGTATTCTGACAGGTGTGGGAATTATCGGCACCTTTTACGGACTAATGATTGGGCTCAACCATTTCGATCCCACTACACCTGAGCAGGTCACCAGTAGCGTCAATAATCTGCTGCACGATGTGCTATATGCCTTTCTGGGTTCGGCATTTGCTATTTTTGCTTCCATTCTGGTCACCTGGCTGGAAAAGCTATCTATCGCTAAATGCTACAAGTATCTGGAAAAATTCACTGCGGCCCTGGACTCTCTCTATGACAGCGGAGTGGGCGAGGAGTACCTTGCCTCGCTGGTCAAATCCAGTAGTGAAAGCGCAACTCAGGCACGCCAATTGAAAGAGAGTCTGGTTACCGATTTACGCGATATGTTACTGGGTCTGGCCGAAAGCCAGAAAACTGAAAATGAACGACTGGCGAATACATTAAGTAACACCTATCGCGAATCGGGTGCACATTTTGCCGACCAGGTGAGTGGTGCAATTGAAAATAGTCTGAAGTCACCGCTGGAAAAAATCGCCGGTGCAGTTCAGACCGCCAGCGGCGATCAAAGCGGAATGGTGCAGAATATGCTGCAGGATGTGCTGACCGCATTTATGGCGAAACTTGATACCACCTTTGGTCAGCAGTTTACAAATCTGAACGACATGATGGGGCAGACTGTTGGCGCTATTCAAACAATGCAAACCGGTTTCGCCACGTTATTACAGGACATGCGTCAGGTTAGCGATGATTCCCGTCAGGGCAGCGCGCAGCTCATCGAGCAACTGTTATCAGAGATGAAATCTGGCCAGCAGGCTATGCAGACTGGCCTGAATGACATGCTCACTAACCTTCAGGCCTCGGTGGCTAAAATTGGCGCAGAAGGTGAAGGTGCCGGTGAGCGGATGGCTCGCCAACTGGAAAAAATGTTCGCTGATAGCGAGGCGCGAGAAAAAGCCCAGGCAGAACATATGACCGCTTTTATTGAAGCCATTCAGAATTCAGTACAGCAGGGGCAAAGCGCCACAATGGAAAAAATGGCAGCCTCTGTCGAGTCGCTTAGTGAACAACTGGGTAGCCTGTTTGGGCAGATTGATAAGGGTCAGCAGCAAATTTCAGCGACTCAGCAAGCCAATCAGCAGTCACTGCATGAACAGACACAGCGTGTGATGAGTGAGGTAGACGATCAGATCAAACAACTGATCGACACTGTTGCCAGCCAACATCAGGGAACGACAGAAACACTTCGCTTACTCGCAGAACAAACCAACCGACAAATTCAGGATATGCAAAACGGCGCAGACAAAATGCGTCTGGCTGCCGAACGCTTTGAACATGCAGGTGATCGCGTGTCGGAAGCAAACCACCTTACCGCTGACGTGCTGAATAAAGCGCAATCTGCAGGTTCATCACTCTCCCTTGCCACCAGCGAACTTACTTCCGTTGTGGCTGATTATCGTAACAACCGGGAAGCTATTAGCAAATCCATTGCCATGCTGGAGCTGCTCGCCGCAAATACGCAGTCTGAACAAACCACTCGAAACAAATTCATCGACGATCTTCAGCTACATGGTGAGCGTCTTCAGGGCTACAACCGTGAAGCACAAGCTTTTATGGAAAATGTCAGTGGCGTACTCGGAAAAGGTTTCGAAGACTTCTCTGAAGGTGTTTTACGCAGCCTTGATAAAACGCTGGGCAAACTGGACGTGGAAATGGCGAAGGCTTCTACTCTGCTCGCGGGTTCTGTTGAACAGATTGGAGAGAGCGTCAGCGAGCTTGATGATGTTCTTTCACGCGTTCGTGCCTAAGGGGTGACAGCTGATGTTTGGACATGCATTTGGCGTTAAAAAACGCCACAGCGATGAAGCTGAGAAACCCTTCTGGATCTCCTATGCCGATTTGATGACGGCCATGATGGTATTATTTTTGGTGGTCATGGTAGCGTCATTGAGTTCTGTCACACAGCGTATTCAGCGTGCGGAGGAAGGGGAAAAAGTCAGGGGACAGGATATCGCCAGATTATGTGAACGCCTGGAGCTTCATGCCCGAAATGTGAACAAAACCATCGTGGTTGACTGCCATGATAACCGCATCAGCTTCGGCGAGGCAGGTCGTTTCGACCACAACCGGTTTTTCCTTAACGCTGAAGGACAAAAAGCGTTGCAGGATGTCGTCCCCCTGGTGCTTGATGCAGCCGAAAGCGAAGAAGGCAGGAAGTGGTTTAAGCAGATCGTCATTGAAGGGTTTACCGATACCGATGGTTCGTATCTTTACAACTTACATCTTTCCCTTCAGCGCTCTGAGTGGGTTATGTGTAGTTTGCTCGATAGTCGCAGTCCTCTTCAAAACAGCATATCTGCAGAGCAGCAAATCCAGATTCGTAAGCTTTTTCTGGCAGGTGGCGTTTCGTTTAATAATGCGAAAGAGAGCAAAGAAGCCAGCCGACGTGTTGAGTTACGCATGCAGTTCTTTGGGCTTAAGGATAAACGCGATGGACTTAATGAGTTAGATTTCCCTTCGGTGGTTAATAAAGAAGTTTGCCAGCTGGTAATGCCACTATGACGCCTGCACTAAACTCTCTTTCTCAGCGCATTGCCTCCAGACTCTCTTCCGGACAACAGGATGATCATTATCTGCATAATGATTTCCACGCGCTAGCCTCTGCTGCTCTCGATATGGAAAAGCGTTTTGATAAGGCAGATAAAATCCCTTTACCGCCGCAAGAAATGCGGCTGGCGGCCCTGCGTCGCCTTCGCCTTGCACAAGAACTCACAGAACGAGAGTGGCGGATGGTATTTTATGGACTCGCCGATAATGATCCGTCATATCCCGATCAGCCAATACTGCTTGAGGATGATGTTTTTTTCCCTGAAGTAAATAATGCAATCAAAAAGCGGCTTGAAACTAAAACCCTGAAACGCCGAGACTGGGCCGCACTCTGTTCAAGCTATTTTGCTTACCAGAACCCATCACCTGAGACAAATCCACACTGGTGCATACTACGTAGTCACATCGCTCAGGGTTATCTGGTAGTGAAAGCGGCTATACGACGAGAAAAATCGTGGATGAAAACTATTGAGTTTTATCACGATATTTTTACTCCTCAGGCGGGAGGCGTGATCTCCAGGCAGTTACTTGCGGGGGAGAATAATTCACTTTCATCATTAGAAAAAATCGCGCAAATCCCTGATAGCAGTTGGTTGTGGAAACGTATTTTCACTGTGCTTTTAGCGCAACTGGACACACTCGACGACCCCCAGTTTTTGGACAAAATTAGCTGGTTATTAGGTCTGGCTTCGCAGTGGGTACGTTTTCGTGATGACATCATCACGGCAATTCTTACTCGCTATTATCATTCTATCTATCGCGATCAGGCTCATTCAGCTTTGAAGCAGGCCGCACTGGAGTATTGGGATAATCCGCAACTAAAAAGCCAGCAGAATAAATGGCATCAGTATGTCTCTGAGCCGGTGGCTGCGATGGTCCGGGGCTGGCTGGCTAAACAAGATCTGATGCATTTCTTTGAATTGCTGCGGGGTAATGGCGATGTTGATCAGGCACGATTGCACTATTGGCTGCGCTTCGCCAACCAGATGGGATTTACCCGTATCGTCATGGGACCTGATGCCTGGCAAGATCGTGGCAGTGATTTCGTGAAATTCCGCGCAGATAACAAGGGACGTTTGAGTTACTTACGAGGCGGACGCAGCTTTGATAACGCCATGATTATGCAGATCAACGATCATCTGTTCGTTGAGTTTTCCGGGACAGGTAATGCAATGTATGCCTATCGAATAGGTCACTCGCCGTTTAATCCTGAATCAAGTACCCTTGATATCAATATTCATTTAAAAGATCAGGGACGCTGCGCACTCAGGCTGCCTCATGCACCTCGTGCTGAAGGATATAACAAAGTCCGGATAACCGGCTGGATGTTGAAATACGACGATGAGCTACGCAAGTTGGGCATTCGTTGGATGGCAGAAGAACCCGTCAAGTTTATCGATAAAAAAGCGTCCTCTACCCCTTCTATGTCTGAGATCAAAATCGTCAACCCTTTGCGTGATACAGCTATACAGCACCTAGTTGAAGGTAGTTCATGTATCGTCAGCGATAATCGACAAAAAGGCGGAGTGCTGTCCATACAGCTCAAGTTGCCTGACGACACTATAGAAAGAGAGCTGTTACGGCTAGGCTTTGCGCCCGTGGCTAAAGAACCGCATCGTTACTGGATAAAATAATGCTGAAACGTCTGTTAAGTAAGCTGGCGGGAAACCGTCATCAGATAGAACGCCACCTAAAAAATCAATACCAGGTTGAGGAAAACGGACTCAGCTTTCCGCTATCGCTGGTTGATGATTCGCAGCTTTGGGCGCTGGCATCCTGGCTTGAACAACTGGCTGAAGAAGACTATCTGATATCACTTACAGACCGGTGGTTATTGAGTTGGGACGCGCTGTATCGCCTGCTGAAGGATGAGGAACATGCCAGCAGCCTGCCGCTTATCGGTATACCTGACATACTGCCTTTACGCGCAAGCCTGAGTTCACGAGGTGCATTAAGCGATAGCGATTTTCGCGTCTGGATTGCTGAATGGGCCACGCTTCCAGCCCGCAAGCCGATCCGTTTCAGTCGTACCGGTGCCATTTTAACACATGAAAATCAGCAATATCTGTTATCGCCGGAAAACTGGGTACTAATACAGACAACAGAACAACTTAGTGCACAGCAGAATCAGACTGCTGGTGAAACCACTAACCAGTTGGGATGGGCCGCTATCCGCAAATGTGCGAAGCAAGCAGCCGCAAAATTTGATGATTATTTAGAGAAAACGCACGTCGTCAAACCAACTTCATTGTCATTACGTCTGCGTAAAGCAACGGTTGCCGATACTTCGGTTATCGAAATTGAGCCTCATTTCGAGGACCAGCCAGTTAACTGGCTGGGCAGTTTTGACAAGAATTCGCAGGTTCACGATAGCTATCGTATCCCTGGCGAGAATGGCGAACTCAGCCACGTCATCATCTCTCCCGAAGTGAAAGAAGTCCTGAATTCAATACACTCGATCCCAGGCCGTCGAGTGGCCGGAAGTGAAGCGCTTTCCTTTGTTCGCAACCCTTATACCTTTCTTGGTGAAGATGCCGCCAGTGTCATTGCTCCTGAAGAACATGAAAAGGCGCTGTTTGATGCCAGGATTTTCTTTCATCATTTCAAGCTTCAGCCTCGCCTAAATGATGAGCACAAAATAGAGGACATAACGTTATTTTTGGAACCTGTCTCGCCAGTACCACAACCGGAGGTGTCATTCCTCTTCTCCGCCCCATGGGAGCTGGAGAAATTTGTTCAGGCTCTGGGTATCAGCTTCGCGGCACAGATGCCTGCAGGTTCATGGCAAGGTTACGAGCTGGAATTAAGTCAGTTCACTGAACAGCAGTGGCTCGATTGCCAAGCACTTCTAACTCGCTGGCAGCAAGAAATTGAAGGAAAAGAATTTAGCGATGTGCTGGATATTACGAAGTATGGCGATCGCGTGATTGGCATCGGCGAATTTGAGAAAATCTCTTCTCCCTGGCTGACCAAAGCGCAAAGTGAAAACTGGCTTCCTGATGACATCGATTTCTCCGCGTTTTCAGTCGAAACGTTGTCTGGCTGGCACCCTGAAAATCTTCACCATTTTGACGAACTGCAGGTGAGAATTACTCAGGCAGAAGCCGCTGGTGAAACGCATGTCACCGCACCATGGAATGACAGCCAATTAACGTTAGATACTGCCAAAACCTTCAGTAAGAGCTGGGAAAAACAGCAAAGCACTGCAAATGAATCTCAAGGCAACGTTGCAGATAGAAGGGCCCGAGCCGTACTTAAAATTGAGCAGAATATTGAAGAAACGGCCTACATCAAACAGCGCCGCAATTCACTTCTCAATGCGCGTCATTCAGAACCTGAAATTCCTCTGAGCCTTAAAGAGCATATCCGGCTCAAAGACCATCAGCGTGAAGGCTTAGCCTGGCTCCAGCAACTCTTCCTTCGTTCGCCTGAGGAAACAGCAGGTTGCCTGCTGGCGGATGATATGGGGCTTGGGAAAACGCTGCAAATTCTGAGTTTCCTAGTATGGTTCATTGAAAAATTTCCGCAAGAACCACCGAGTCTCATTGTTGCTCCTGTCTCTCTTCTGGATAACTGGGAACGTGAACTGGACAATTTTTTCTATACCGCAGGAATACCGGTATTGAAATTGTATGGTGAGACCATTAAAGCGGTGAAATATCCCAAACAGGCTATACCTGCTCATCTGCAATCTCAGGGAATCAAAAACCTGCTTAAACCTGGCTGGCAAGGTGAGGCAAAAATCATCCTGACGACCTACGAAACGCTTCGCGATCAGGAGTTTTCTCTGGCACGCCAGCCGTGGTCCATTATGGTGTGCGACGAGGCACAAAAAATAAAAAACCCAGCTGCGTTAATCACACATGCGGCCAACGCGGTACAAGCCAGGTTTAAAGTGGCATGCACAGGAACGCCAGTCGAAAACACACTTGTCGACCTGTGGAGCTTATTTGATTTTGCCCAGCCAGGATTGTTAGGGGCACTAAATGAATTTGGTAAACACTATGTTCGCCCCATCGAGAACGAAGATGGCCGCGATACGGAACGGCTGGAAAGCCTGCGAGCGCTGATAGAACCTCAGACTTTACGCCGCACTAAAGAAGAGGTTGCGCGTGATTTACCGCAGAAAATTGAAGTGGAAAGCTGCAAACAATTGACGTTGTCTGGCGTGCAAAAACAGCTCTACCTTTCGTCTGTTGCAAACTGGCAACAGCAGCAAGCCCTGAGCGAAGGGATGCAGCAGGCCGGAACCGGTATGTTAGGTTTGTTACACCGACTGAAACTCATCTGTGCACACCCTGCAGTAGTTAATCCAGAGCCACGTTTTCGTGATAACTCACCCAAGCTTAACTGGCTGCTGAAAATACTCGCAGAAATAAAAAGCACCACGAAAGATAAGGTCATTATTTTTACGGAGCTTCGAGATTTACAGCGCGAACTTCAACATGCTATCCATCAAAAGTTTGGTTTCCGCCCTGTCATTATCAACGGTGATACCAGTACTAAAAGTCAAAACCAAAACAGCCGCCAGCGCCTGATTGATGATTTTCAGGCTCAGCCTGGGTTTGGGGTAATTATTCTCTCTACGGTTGCTGTCGGGTTCGGCGTTAACGTCCAGAAAGCCAATCATGTTATTCATTTCACTCGCTGCTGGAATCCAGCCAAAGAAGATCAGGCAACGGACCGGGCGTACCGAATTGGGCAAACTAAAGACGTATATGTCTATTACCCGACGGTAAGGGACTCTGAAATCATTACTTTTGAAGAAACTCTGAATGACCTACTGCAGCGCCGACGTGCATTAGCCAGGGATATGCTGTGTGCAGCTCCTGATTTGAGTGGTGCTGATTTTGAGGCTGTTATTGCCAGGAAGCCTTCGATTTGAATACCGCTAAAGACTAACCACGCCACCAGCCCAATGAGCGGCTGGTGTCTCCACGTAGTACTATCGGCCTTCCATCAACCTTGCCAGCACATTGCAGTACAACTACAATCCTGAAAACATGACGAGGACTTGCTAATGAGACAAAAAACAGCACCATCTGAGATTACCAAAGCACAGATATACCGTTCTGTTGCCAGCTCAACCGCTATTGAGACAGGTGTTTCAGTGCAAAAAATTGAGAAGCAACTTAAACAAAATCAAGCACAGGCAAAAGCTGTTGGCCTCGCACGCTAGTTTGGCAAGATGTCGTCCACCAGTTGCATCATCGGGCTGTAGTTCCCTGATACACCAGCCTGTATTGCCTTGAAGTAAAATGCCTTGTGCTCATCCCACAGGCTGTAATCCAGTAAGCCTTTCCCCGCCATAACCGACAGCACATCACAAAGCAGTCTCGACAGACGCCCGTTATCTTCTCACTACAAAGCCACCTTACTCTGATACCGGCCATCTTTGCGGTTTTTACTATGAATCGCATCCAGCCTGACGGAGGAGTAAACTCTCTCCCACGAGTGTTGCTGCCACTTATTAAGTTCAGGCATAACTGAATCGGTTAAAACATGGCTGTTGGTAGTATGCGGAGTCGCTGCTCCGGACACTGAAATATGTGCCTCGATAGCCGTCATGGGGGTTCAGAACGCTGGAAGATACCTGCGGATAAGTTTATGGGTTGGTAAGAGCGGCGTCATGTGTAAGACTGTGACTTACTGAAACGACGTGATGAACTGTATAGTCGGGCGTAGAAAGCGCATCCTGAATGCGAGTCAGGGAGAACAACAAACTGGCTACCGGAAGGTCCTGTGACTTTGAATCCGTAGCGGGAAAAACAGACAGCTTAAATTAACTAATGAGTGTCAACTACCTTGACACTTACCGGAGGTCGCTGCGATCTTTTCGATTACATCAAAATGCTTTGTAACAGTAAGTGTAGGCATGCTTTGAGCGATAAGATGTCACCGATCGAATATTAAAACCAATATCATCAATGAATGAGATATATCTAAGTTATCAGTGGCGATTCAATCATGGCTTTAGAACAAGTTATCTATGATCCTGAAGAAGTTAAAGGATTCTCTGATGAAGAGCTTTATCGACGACTGTGTGAGAGCTGGGGTTCAACTAGCGGAAAACTAGCTGTTTGGGGCAAGATTAAAAATCGAACAAACTTTGGTGACCGAAAGCTCCCGACACTTCTTCTAGATATAAAATCTCTCCAAACAGGGCTGCACCTTGAATACCCCATCAATGTTCGTTTGGCCATGGTCAAAGGTGTTTTTATTTCTTTCAAAAGCGTCGAAGAGTTGTTTGGTATAGATGATGAGAGTTTTATCTCATGTGAGCTTGCTTTAGCGCCTCAATCCGAGCGTGAAAAACATGAAAACCCATTTGAATGCAATGTGGTGGTGAGTTCAGTTCGTCGACTTATCAAACTTCCTGAATATAGGGCGAATGACATCATCAACGGCGATGAAAGTATCTTCTTAGATGATGCTGTTTATAAACTGCATTTACAGAACATTCAGTCAAGAATTGACGGCGAAGTCAGTGCGCTAAAGGCAGAATTCGAGCGAGAAGAATCTTCATTAAAGGCGCAGATATCATCATATGAAGTTCTGCTTCAGCAAACACAAGAAGAATTAAATAAAAATAATAACATTCTTTCTCAAGCAAGAGTTAAAACTCAAGAGTTGGAAGAAAAAAATACAGAATGGCTACGCAAAATCGCGTTGCAAAAGAAGGTAGAAGAGACGATGTCAAAAAAAATTGAACGCTTGAAAGCTTATGTCGAGAGTAAGGCTCTATTCCTTAAGAGCTTTGAATTTCTGGATGATGAAGATTTCGATATTTTTGTAGGCAATCGTTCATCTGCAGCACAGCAAGGAAAACATATCTCCTTTTCACAAACTCTTGACTCTAAATACAGTAATGCAGTTTCTTACATTCAAGCACACTTGAAAGAACGAGACATTCTGTACCCGCGCCATATCATCGAGAATTTCCTTACCCTAATTCGCACCAATGACCTTATCATTTTGGCAGGCGATTCGGGTTCAGGC
>Ga0308167_1002123_pt1 | contig 19641 bp, 21 predicted proteins | sample PhyCR1_2_FD_202138 | JGI IMG/M metagenome (GOLD analysis project Ga0308167, IMG submission 202138) | Phyllosphere microbial communities from UC Gill Tract Community Farm, Albany, California, United States - DLSLRC.R1 | ecosystem: Host-associated > Plants > Phyllosphere > Unclassified | place... | reverse complement strand
ACCGGACTTTTAATCCGAGGGTCGTGGGTTCGAGCCCCACGGGGCCCACACCCTCCCGAACGCCGGCTTTTCATCCGAGGGTCGTGGGTTCGAGCCCCACGGGGCCCACACCCTCCCGAACGCCGGCCTTTCATCCGAGGGTCGTGGGTTCGAGCCCCACGGGGCCCACACCCTCCCGAACGCCGGCGAGTCCCACGGGGCCCACACCTTCGCGAACGCCGCTGTGTCAGGCAGACGCTCCACCGGCGGCGATGCGGATGGCGGTGGACAGGATCGCCCCGGCCGTGGTGCCGGTCGCGACCGTCGGGTGGACGCCGTCGGAGTCAGCCGCACCGGAGGCGTAGGTGCCGTCGAGGCGACGGACCGGGAACCAGGGGTCGACGAGCAGCCACCCCCGATCGGCCGTGAACCGCGCGAGGTCGCGGTTGTGGGCGAACCCGCCGGCGGCACGGTCGATGTGGTCGGCGCCGTAGTCGGTCAGGTTGGACGGTGCGACCTGCCCGATGACGACGTGGTCGGCACCGACGACCTCGACGATCGCCGCGATGTTGTCGCGGATGGTCGACCGACCCACGCCGAGGCGGATGTCGTTGGTGCCCACCATGACGACGAGGACGTCGGCATCCACGGGGGCCACGGCGTTCCGCACCGCCGCCGACGTCGCGCCGCTGATGCCGACACCGCTGACGAGCCGCAGATCGGTCCCGGTCAGGAACCGGGTCCAGGAGAACGAGTTCTCGGGGTTGGTGATGCTGTCGCCGGCGTAGGTGACGGTCGTCACGGGAGCTCCCAGGGTCGGTTTCGGTCGCGGGTGTCCAGCCAACCACGCCCAGGACAGCGCTCCGCGTGCCGCCAGCGGTGTTCGCGGACACTCCTCACCGGTCAGCCGAGGTGCGGATCGGGCCGCGTAGAATCCCGGCCGTGGCCCGACGAACCGACGGCGGATGGCCGGACGGTCCCCGTTCGCTGCTGCTCAGACGACGACGCCGGAGGCGACGCCTGGTACCGGCTGTCGCCCTCGGCGCGATGAGCCTCGGCGTCGCCGGGCTCCTCGTCCTGCTCCCGACGGTGTCGGACGCGTGCCAGCCGGATCCGGGAGCGCCGACCGTGTCGGCGAGCGAGGCGGCATCGGCGATCGCCGCCGGCTCGGACGTGCTCATCGTCGGCGACTCGTACACGACCGGGCGAGGCTCGTACGACGGCATGCACGGTTGGGCACAGGACCTCGTCGCGGAACGCGGCTGGGACGCCACCATCGACGGCGTGCCCGGGAGCGGCTACGTGAACACCGGAAGGTCGCACTCCTCCGCACGGACCTACATCGCGCGGATCGAACGGCACGCGTCCCTCGATCCCGAGCTGGTCATCGTGCAGGGCAGCCAGAACGACTGGCTCGTCGACGCCGCGACGCTCGAGTCCCGCGTCGAGCAGACCCTGCGGACCGCGGAGCGACAGTGGCCGGACGCGGTCGTGGTGGCGATCGGCCCCTCGGCACCGCAGCCCCGCGCGAAGACCACCGTCGCCATCTCGGCGGCGGTCGCCGCCGGCGCACGAGAAGCCCGGGTGCCGTTCATCGATGCGATCGACCGGCAGTGGTTCACGTCGGCCAACAGCGCGAGCTACGCGGCGGGCGACGGGCAGCACCTCAACGACGACGGGTACCGCTACCTGGCCGACAAGATCGACGGGGCGCTCGAGGAACTCACCAGGGCCGCGCCGAGCGAACGCTGCTCCTGACGACGCGACCGGGCGCCGGGGGCCGCGGCACCGGGGTACAAGTCCTCCTCAGCTGGCTCATGGCGGATCCCCTGCACAGCCCAGCCCGCCCTCAGCGGATTGTTGGCATAGCGCCGATAGTGTCGTTCCCGGATCCGATCGACGGATCCTGCAGCACAGCACCACCACGAACGAACGGGGTACACCGTGATCGAGCCCATCGAAGCCACGCAGACCAGCACCACCGGTGACGCGCGCCGCATCGTCGAGCTCGCAGCAGCGACCAACACGACGATGAGCAACGAGCTCCTGCTCGACACGCTCCGCCGCAACGCCCAGGTCACGACCCGCCACATCCGCAAGGACTTCATCGAGGTCGCCACGGCCACCGCCGTGCTCGGGTACGTCTGCCGGCAGCGCAAGGACTTCATCGCGCTCCGTGGCGACGACCCGGCGTGGGCGCACGAGGTCGGCCGGTACGCGACCGAGTCCCTCGCGGTCGAGGCGCTCCGGATGCGCCGCGGCTGACGCCCGGCTCCCGACACGAACGACGAAGGCCCCGCCGGACACCCGGCGGGGCCTTCGTCGTGTCAGCGGTGCGCGCCGACCGGAGTCCTCAGGACCAGACGCGGCGGATCCCCCACGAACCGGTCCAGGTCTCGTCCGGCTCGAGCCAGCGCAGACCCTCGCCCGAGTTCAGGGCGTTGGCGGGTGCCGTCATCGGTTCGACCGCGACGGCCAGGCCCTTCCCGTCGCCTCGCGGGTACTCGCGCGACGTGAAGACCTGCACGTAGGGGAACGAGGCGTCCTGCCAGAGCTCGACCCCGTCGCCCTCGGGCCCGTGCATCGTCGTCCGGCGGATCCCCTCGGCGTCCGGGGTGACGTCCTTGTACGCGGTGTCGAGGTCCGAGTCCCCGGCCCGCCGCCCCTGGCGCAGGTCGTAGGGCGTGCCCTCGACCGGCACCGAACCGTTCGGCACCTTCTGCTCGTCGACGGTGAAGGCGGTCGCGGCGTCGAGCGTGACGACCAGGTCGTCGGCGGGGGTGTCACCGGCGCGCAGGTACGGGTGCGCACCGATCGCGAAGGGTGCACGGACGCCCGAACGGTTCGTGACCTCGTGCGTGACGCGGATGCCGTCGTCGACGAGTTCGTGCAGCACGCGCGTCTCGAGGGTGAAGGGCCACCCGTGCTGCGGGTGGATCGTCGCCTCTTGCTGGATCGACGTCTCGGTCTGCGAGACCACCCGGTACGGGGCGAACCGGAGCAGTCCGTGCGACGCGTTGCCGTACTTCGGCTCCGAGACGTCGAGTTGCTGCCGCTTGCCGTCGAGCTCCCACACGCCACCGGCGACACGGTTCGGCCAGGGTGCCAGGACGATCCCGTTCGCCCCCGGCGGCTGCTCGGTCACGGGGAACGGCTCGGTGATGTCGAAGCCGGCGACGCGGAGTTCGCGGATGCCCGCGGCGACCTCGGTGACCACGGCTTCGACGACCCCGTCGGGCCCGGCGTGGTGGAGGCGGTACTGGCCACCCGTGGGTGCTGCGGTCATGGGGTGTTCTTCCTTCCGGCTGGTTCGGTGTGCTGCTCGCCGTCGGCGACGATCACCTGGGCACCGGCCGCCCGGATCGTGGCGACCGCGGCGGCGTCGGCCTCGGCGGTGACGACGACGTCGATGTCCTCGAGCGCGCGGACGACCCCGATGTGGGCCCGGCCGAACTTCGACCCGTCCGCGACCACGACGGTACGCCGGGCCGTCCCCGCGAGCATCCGCTTGGCCTCGGTCTCGGGCAGGTTCACGTTCGTCAGGCCGTGGTCGACGTCGAGGCCGGTGCCACCGAGGAACACGAGGTCGGCGGCGATCATCGGCAGGACCGCGCCGTTGAAGGGCGCGACGAGTGAGTGCTGCAGGGGCCGGAGGGTGCCGCCGGTGACGATCACGGTGAAGCGCGGGACGGCTCGCTCGAGCGCGAGCGCCGTGGTGAGGGAGTTCGTGACGACGGTGACGCCGGTGAGTTCGGTGCGCGCCACGAGCGCCTCGGCGACGGCGGCGGGCGTGGTGCCGACGTCGAGGACGACGCACTCCCCCGGGCGCACCAGCGCCGCCGCCGCACGGCCGATGGCCGCCTTGGCCACCTGGTGCTCGACGGCGGTCTCCTCGAAGGGGCGCTCGGTGGACCCGGCCCCGAGGCGGACCGCCCCCCCGTGCACCCGACGGATCCGGGCCTCCTGGTCGAGGACGGCGAGGTCCTGGCGGACCGTCACCTCGCTGGTGCCGAGGGACGCGGCCAACGCGGCCGTCCGGACCATGCCCGGGGCACCGTCGACGATCGCGACGATGCGGTCCTGCCGCAGGGGCGCGGGCAGCGCGCCGGCGAGGAAGGAGAGGTCGGCGTCCGTCATGTGGACAGTTTCGCTTGCTTCCGATGTCCTTCGCAACGCTTCGGATCGGCGCTAGGCTGTTCCGGTGATCACCAAGCGCGTGACGAAGCTCGCGGACGGCCGCGACCTCTTCTACTTCGACGACGCCGACTCGACGCTGCCCGCAGAACGCAGCATCGACGAGCGCGTGCTCGACCCGCGGCCCGAGACGGCGCGGATGCGGCAGGACGTCCTGACGGGCGAGTGGGTGTCGATCGCGGCGTCCCGGCAGAACCGGGTGTTCCTGCCGCCGGCCGACCAGGACCCGCTCGCGCCCCAGAGCCCGGCCAACCCGTCCGAGATCCCGAGCCGCTACGACGTCGCCGTGTTCGAGAACCGCTCGCCGTCGTTCGGCCCGCTGCTCGAAGCCGACGACGCTCCCGAGTCGCTCGAGTCCCTGAGCGACGTCGGCCTGAACCGCCAGCTCCGCTCGGTCGGCCGGTGCGAGGTCGTGTGCTTCTCGCCCGAGACCTCCGGGTCCTTCGCCTCCATCTCCGAGTCGCGTGCCCGCACCGTCGTCGAAGCCTGGGCCGACCGCACCGCCGCACTCTCCGCGATGCCGGGCATCCAGCAGGTGTTCCCCTTCGAGAACCGGGGCGAGGCGATCGGCGTCACGCTGCACCACCCGCACGGGCAGATCTACTCGTACCCGTACATCACCCCGCGCACGCAGCGACTGCTCGCGAGCATCGAACGGTTCGGCCCGGACCTGTTCGAGCAGCACCTGGCGAACGAGCGGGGTTCCGAGCGGGTCGTCCTCGCCGGCGAGCACTTCACCGCCTTCGTCCCGTTCGCCGCGCGCTGGCCCATCGAGATCCACATGCTGCCGCACCGTCACGTCCCCGACTTCGCCGGCCTGACCGACGCCGAGAAGGACGAGCTGGCGCACATGCACCTCCGGCTCACCCGTGGGCTCGACGCGCTCTACGGCGACCCGACGCCGTACATCGCCGCGTGGCACCAGGCACCGGTGCACACCGCCCGCGACACCGTGCGGCTGATGCTGCAGATCACCTCGCCGCGACGTGCGGCGGACAAGTTGAAGTTCCTGGCCGGCAGCGAAGCCGCCATGGGCGCCTGGATCGGGGACCTCGTGCCCGAGAAGGCGGCCGAGTTCATCCGACAGGGAGTCGAGCGCGCATGACGTTCCAGCAGGTCTACGGGTACGAGCCGACGGTGCGGTACTCCGCCCCGGGTCGCGTCAACCTGATCGGTGAGCACACCGACTACAACGACGGGTACGTGCTGCCCTTCGCGATCGACCGTCGCACCACCGCCTCCATCGCGCAGCGCGACGACCGGACGATCCGCGTCGCCTCCGCCTTCGACGCCACGAGCGAGCCGGTGGCGCTGTCCCTCGACGACCTGTCGCCCGAGGCCATGAACGGCTGGTCGGCCTACGTCTTCGGTATCGCCTGGGCCCTGCGCGAGCAGGCCGGTGCCGATCTGAGCGACAAGACCGGGTTCGACGTCTTCATCGAGTCCGACGTCCCGGTCGGCGCCGGCCTGTCGTCCAGTGCGGCGATCGAGTGCGGTGTCGCGCTGGCGTTCAACGACCTGTGGGAACTCGGCCTCGACCGGAAGACCCTGGCGCGCGTCGGGCAGTACTCGGAGAACCACGCCGTCGGTGCCCCCACCGGGATCATGGACCAGTCCGCCTCGCTGCTCGGCGAGCAGGACGCCGTCGTGTTCCTCGACTGCCGCACGCTCGACACCGCCGTCGTCGACCTGGCGCTCGAGGCGAACGGGCTCGAGGTCCTGGTCATCGACACCCGCGTCGAGCACGCCCACGCGACCGGTGGCTACGCGGCTCGTCGGGCCTCGTGCGAGAAGGGTGCGCGGGTGCTCGGTGTCGAAGCGCTGCGTGACGTCAGCGTCGAGGACCTCCCTCGTGCGCAGGAGCTCCTGGACGACGAGACCTTCCGCCGCGTTCGGCACATCGTCACCGAGGACCAGCGCGTCCTCGACACCGTCCGCACGCTGCGCGAACAGGGCCCCCGGGCGATCGGATCCCTGCTCGTCGCGTCACACGAGTCGATGCGCGACGACTTCGAGATCTCCGTGCCCGAGCTCGACCTGGCCGTCGCCACGGCGGTCGAGCACGGTGCCGTCGGCGCCCGCATGACCGGGGGTGGGTTCGGCGGCGCGGCGATCGCGCTGGTCGACCAGGAGTCGCGCGGTGCGATCACCGCCGCCGTCACCGCTGCCTTCGCCGACGCCGGGTACCGCGAGCCGAACGTGTTCACGGTGCACGCCGCGCAGGGCGCCCGGCGCGACTGACGGCTGCGGCGCGCGCGGGCGCTCGGGCGCTCGACGTTTCGCGCTCAGCGACAGCTCACGCGGCGATCAGCCCGTGGGCTGTCGCTCAGCGCGAAAGAACGGCAGCACCCCGACCGCCGCGACCGCGCGCGTCCGCCTACTCAGCCGAGGTAGTCCGCGTACCGGACGTACTCCATGACGTTCCCGAGCACGAACGGGTGCGTCCGACCGTGCTCCACGGCCCACTCCACCCACGCGGTCTGCGCCGGCATGAGCAGCCACACCACGACGGTCGTCCCGAGCACGGCAGCCAGGGTCAGGCCCATCACGGTGTGCTCGTCGAAGCGGGCTGCACCACGGCGGGCGATCGCGACGACGAACCCGGCGACCGCGAACCCCACCGTCGCGAGCGTCCACCCGAACCAGGGGCCCGACGTGAACGTGTACTCCTGGCCGGCGTGCGCGAGTGTCATCGACCAGGTCGACCCCGGAGCCTGGAACAGCACGCAGAGCGCCACGATGACGATCAGCCACCGGGCGTCCTTGGTCAGTTGCGACGGCTCGGGCCGGGGTCGCATCACCGGCGCCGTCTGCAGTCGTTCGTCCCCCATGCCGCGACCGTAGCACCGGCGGAGTGCACTTCGTGAGCAGCAATGGTCGGGTGCGATGACGCCACCCGACCATTGCTGCACACCATCGGCACGCGACCGGCACGCCGCACGCTCCCGCGCGCTACGACAGCTGGCGCTCGGCGGCCTCGACGACGTTCTTCATGAGCATCGAGCGGGTCATCGGCCCGACACCACCGGGAGTCGGCGACAGGAAGCCCGCGACCGATGCGACCGCGGGGTCGACGTCGCCGTGCAGCTTCGCCTTGCCGGTCTCCTCGTTGACGACGCGGGTGATCCCCACGTCGATGACGGCGGCACCGGGCTGCACCCAGTCGGGCTTGACGAGCCCGGCGACCCCGGCCGCGGCGACGATGATGTCGGCGCGACGGCACTCCGCGGCGACGTCGGCGGTCAGCGAGTGCGTCAGGGTCGCGGTGGCCTCGAGCCGCGTGAGCAGCAGGCCGAGCGGCCGTCCGACGGTCAGCCCCTGCCCGATGATCGTGACGTGCGCACCACGGATCGGGATCTCGTACGCGTCGAGCATCGCGACGATGCCCCGAGGGGTGCACGGCAGCGGTGCGTCGATCGTGCCGGCACCACCGGGCACGGCGAGCACCAGCTCGCCGAGGTTCGTCGGGTGCAGGCCGTCGGCGTCCTTCGCCGGGTCCATCAGCTCGAGCATCGGCGTCGGGTCGATGCCGTGCGGCAGCGGGAGCTGCACGATGAACGCGGTGACCCGGGGGTCGTCGTTCATCTGCAGGATCGCGGCCCGGATGTCGGCAGCGGACGCCGTCTCGGGCAGGTCGATGCGGTGCGAGTCGAGCCCGATCGACGCCGAGTCGCGGTGCTTGCCCGCGACGTAGGACATCGAGCCGGGGTTCGAGCCGACCATGATCGTGCCGAGGCCCGGACGGATGCCGTGCTCGTGCAGGCGGTCGATCCGGCCCCGGAGTTCGTCGAGCGTCCGGGCGGCGAGGGCGGTGCCGTCGATGCGGACGGCACTCCCTTCACCGGCCCAGAGCTCGCGCGGGAGCGCCGCGCTGACCGAACCGCTCACGCGTAGAGCGGGAACGCGTCGGTCAGGACCTTCACGCGGGCCGAGAGCGCTGCGACGTCCGGGTTCGGCATGAGGGTCAGCGCGATGATGTCGGCCACCTCGGTGAACTCGGCGTCGCCGAAGCCGCGGGTCGCCAGCGCCGAGGTGCCGATGCGGACACCCGAGGTGACCATCGGCGGGCGCGGGTCGAACGGCACGGAGTTGCGGTTCACGGTGATGCCGACCTCGTGCAGCAGGTCTTCGGCCTGCTTGCCGTCGACCTCGGACGCGCGCAGGTCGACGAGCACCAGGTGCACGTCGGTGCCGCCGGTGAGCACGTCGATGCCCGCGGCCTTGGCGTCGTCGGCGGTCAGGCGGGCGGCGAGGGCCTGGGCGCCACGGATCGTGCGCTCCTGACGGTCCTTGAACTCCGGGGTGCCGGCGAGCAGGAACGCGGTGGCCTTCGCGGCGATCACGTGCATGAGCGGGCCGCCCTGCTGGCCCGGGAAGACCGCGGAGTTCAGCTTCTTGAACAGGGTCTCGTCGTTCGACAGGATGATGCCCGAGCGGGGGCCGCCCAGGGTCTTGTGGACCGTCGACGAGACGACGTGGGCGTGCGGGACCGGCGACGGGTGCAGACCGGCGGCGACGAGGCCGGCGAAGTGCGCCATGTCGACCCAGAGCTTCGCGCCGACCTCGTCCGCGATCTCGCGGAACTTCGCGAAGTCGAGCTGGCGGGGGTACGCGGACCAACCGGCGATCAGGACCTTCGGCTGGTGCTCGATGGCCTTGGCGCGGATGTCGTCGTAGTCGACCTCGAACGTCTCGGGGTCGACGCCGTACGCCACGGCGTTGTAGATGCGGCCGGAGAAGTTGAGCTTCATGCCGTGGGTCAGGTGCCCGCCGTGCGCGAGCTCGAGGCCGAGGATGGTGTCGCCGGCCGAGGCGATGGCGTGCAGGACGGCCGCGTTCGCCGTCGCGCCGGAGTGCGGCTGCACGTTCGCGTACTCGGCACCGAAGAGCGCCTTGGCACGGTCGATGGCGAGCTGCTCGGCGACGTCGACGTACTCGCAGCCGCCGTAGTAGCGCTTGCCCGGGTAGCCCTCGGCGTACTTGTTGGTGAGCACGGAGCCCTGCGACTCGAGCACGGCGCGCGGCACGAAGTTCTCGGACGCGATCATCTCGAGGGTGTCGCGCTGGCGGCCGAGCTCCTGCTGCAGGACGGCGGCGATCTCGGGGTCGACCTCGGTGAGCGGGGCGTTGAACGCGGCGCGGGCGGCGGCCTGCTCGGCCACCTCGGCCGAGTCGGAGACGAACGGGGGCAGATCGGCAATGGACACGGGACTCCTACGGTGTGCGGACGACCAGCTGGTCGCACTCGGACGGTCGGTCGGTGCAGCCCAGGCGTACGGCCGCGCACCGTGTCTTTGTCGCTCCCCGATGGTGACCCATCCAACGCCAGTCGCGACCTGACGATCGTACCGAGCGACCCCGCCCTGTGTCACCCTGGATGCATGACGCTGCTCTCGCCCGACGTGGACGAACGGACCACCACGGACGAACGGACCAGTGCGCGGGCGGACACCCCGTGGGTCACGGTGGTGTGGGACGACCCGGTGAACCTGATGTCGTACGTCACCTACGTCTTCCAGCGGCACTTCGGGTTCTCGCGCGAGCAGGCCGAGCGACTCATGCACCAGGTGAACGACGACGGTCGGGCGATCGTGGCGTCGGGTCCGCGCGAATCGATGGAGGCCCACGTGCAGTCCATGCACGGCTACGGGCTGCAGGCGACCGTCGACAAGGCCCCCGAAGCGTGATCCCGTTCGTCCGCCGCGCCGACGGCGTCCACCTCGGCCTGTCCTCCGGCGAGCGCGACCTGCTCGCCTCGCTCACCGAGCAGCTGCGGCAGGTGCTCGGCGGCGACCTGTCCACGGACCCGATCAGCGAGCGGATGTTCCCGGACGCCTACCCCGGTGACGACGAGGCGAGCGCGGAGTTCCGGAAGTACACGCAGTCCGACCTGCTCACGCAGAAGACGACGAACGCCTCGATCGTGCACGACTGGCTGACGGGCACCCGCGACGGTTCGCTCGACGCCGAGGACGAGCAGGCGTGGCTCCGCACCCTCACCGACCTGCGGCTGACGATCGCCGACCGGCTGGGCATCGAGGACGCCGACGACGAGGAGCGCTCCGTCGAGGCCGACGCGGGCGTCGGCCTGCGCGACGTCTACGACTGGCTCGGCTACGTGCAGGAGCACCTGGTCGTGACGCTCACGTCGCGCTGACGGCCCACGGCCTGGAGGCCCGGATCACCTCCGGCGCGACGGGTCACCCCAGCAGGTCGTCGCGGTGGGCTCGCGCCCAGTCGGTCAGGCTCCGGGGTGCGGTGCCGGTGATGCGCAGGACGTCGTCGCTCATCACGTCGACGCCGTCGAGGCCGCGTCGGACGACCCGGCCGAACTGCTGCCGGAGCCCCTCGGCCTGCCAGGCGGGCACCCCGCTCAGGCGGAGCACACCGGCGTAGACCCGGCTCGGCAGGTGCAGGGCGCGCACGGGTCGGCCGAGCCCTGCGGTGAGCGCGGCGGCGACACCCCGCGCGTCGAGCAGGTCCGGCCCGGTGAGCACCGGTTCGGTGCCGTCGTGGCCGTCCTCCGTCAGCACCCGGGCGGCGGTCCGGGCGATGTCCTCGGTGTCGATCCAGCCGATCACCCCGCGGCCCGTGGTGTGCGGGAACCACCCCCGTCGGATCGCGGGCGCCGAGGGCTGCACGTTCGTCATGAACGACGAGGGGTGCAGGATCGTCCACGCCAGCCCGCTCTCGCGCACCATCCGGTCGATGTGCCAGGCGGCGCTCGCCCACGACATCGGGGAGTGCTCGGCGGCGTCCCCGCCCGACAGCTGCACGATCCGGCCGACCCCGGCCCGCTGCGCCGCACGGACCCCGGTGGTGCCCTGCTCGCGCTGCCGCTGGCTGACCGGCGTCACGAGGAAGAACCGGTCGACCCCGTCGAGCGCCGCGGTGAGCGCGTCCTCGTCGTCCAGGTCGGCCAGGCGGCCGTCGATGCCCCGCGCCCGGAGCGCGTCGACCTGCTCGGGTCGTCGGACCACGGCTCGCACCGTCACCCCTGCCGCCCGCAGCAGCTCCGCCGTCTTGCCCCCGACGTCCCCGGTCACGCCGGTGACCGCCACGATCTCGCCCATGTCTGCTCCCGTCCCACTGACCCGTTCTGGTATCAGTTTTCTGATACCAGAACCTACGCCGGTACGATCGCCCCGTGCCCCAGGAACTCCCAGCCCCGCGTGACGACGTCGACGGCATCGTGGCCTGGACGGTGATCCGGGCCGCACGGACGCTCTCCCGCCGACTCGCGGCCGAGCTGGCGCCGCTCGGGTTGACACCCGTCGAGTTCGGGGCGCTCATCCAGCTCGCAGCGGCCGGCGAGCTCAGCCAGGCCGACCTGGCGCGGGCGGTCGGCGTCCGACCGCAGAGCATGACGACGCTCGTCGGGGGGCTCTCGACGCGGGGACTCGTGGAGCGGGGTGCTGCACCGGGCCGGGGACGGGCCTCCCGGATGCGACTGACCGACCAGGGCGAGGCGCTGCTGGCACGCGCCCACCCGATCGTCCGGGCGAGCAACGCGTGGTTCGGCGACGGCGCGGAGCCGATCTCGGCGACCCTGCTCCCGCTGCTCGAGCCGGACGCGGGCGACGTCGGTTCCGCCGTTCCCTGACCGGTATCGGAAGGCAAACTTGCAAGGTGGGCTGGTGAGGAACTAGCCTCCGGGGCGTGACCGACGCACCGGAGACCGACCCGACCGACCTGGCCGACGCCGTGCTGACGATGCACGGACGACTGCGGCGGTCGTTGCTGGCCTCGAAGTCGGACGACGTCACGGCGTCGCAGACCGCCGCCCTCGGACGCCTGCTGCGGCACGGGCCGGCCACCATCGCCGACCTGGCGCGAGCCGAGGGTGTCCGACCGCAGTCGATGGGCGCGACCGTCCAGGCCCTGGTCGACCTCGGCCTGGCCGAGCGGCAGGCCGACCCGACGGACGGCCGGCGGGCGATCGTCAGCGCGACGGCGGCCGGTCGGGACGCGCGCCAGACCGCCTGGGCCGCGCGGAACCACGAGCTCGCCGAGCGGCTCGCGACCCTGCCCGAGGCGGACCGCCGCGTCGTCGCGCGGGCGATGGACCTGCTCGGGCCGATCGTCGATCCCTGACCCGCACCCCTCGCCCAGTCCTGCAACCGGAAGAAGCGCTCTCACGTCCACCACCACGACCCCCGACACGACCACGGGCAGCGGCTTCGGCCCGAAGCTCCTCATCCCGGTGCTCGTCGGGCCCCTGCTCAACCCGATCAACACCACGATGGTGTCGGTCGCCCTCACCCCGATCTCCCGCGACCTGGGCATCGGTGCGGCGCAGGCGATCTGGCTCGTCGCGGCCCTGTACCTGGCGAGTGCGATCGCGCAGCCCACGATGGGCAAGCTCGCCGACCGGTTCGGCCCGAAGAAGGTGTTCCTGACCGGGCTCGTCATCGTCGGGATCGCCGGGGTGGTGCCCGAGGTCCTGACCGGGTTCGGCGGCGCCGTGTTCGCCCGGGTGCTCATCGGCATCGGGACGTCGTCGGCCTACCCGGCGGCGCTCACCACGCTCCGGCAGCACTCCGCCCGGATCGGGAAGCCGACGCCGCCGCTCGTGCTCGGGGCGCTGTCGATCACGTCGCTCGTGTCCGCCGCCGCCGGCCCACCGCTCGGCGGGGCGCTCATCGCCGCGTTCGGCTGGCACGCGATCTTCCTGGTGAACGTGCCGCTCGCGGTGTTCGGCATCGTCGTGGCGACGCTCTGGCTGCCGTCCGACCGGCTGCGTCCGCGCGACGACGCCGACCTGCCGGTGCTGCAGGCGCTCGACCCGCTCGGCATGGTGCTGATGACCGGGACCGTCTCGGCGCTGCTCGTCTTCCTGCTCGACCTGTCCGCCGGGCTGTGGTGGCTGCTCGCGGTGGCCGTCGTGTTGCTCGGCGCCCTGGTGGCGTGGGAGCTCCGGGCCGTGCGACCGTTCGTCGACGTGCGGCTGCTCGCCCGGAACGGCGCGTTGTCCCGCACGTACGGCCGCCTGTTCCTGACGTACCTGCTCGCCTACACGATGACCTACGGGTTCTCGCAGTGGGTGCAGGACGTCGCGGGCTACCCGAGCGACGTCGCCGGGTACATCCAGCTGCCGGCCGCGATCGTCGCCGGGGTGGCCTCGTTCGTCGTCGCACGGAAGACCGCGATCCGCGGGCCGCTCGTCGTCGCCGCGCTGGTGCCGATCCTCGGCGGTGTGCTCCTGCTCTTCCTGCACACCGGGTCGCCCGTCGTCCTGCTCGCCCTGACCCCGGCGCTGTTCGGGGTGCCGCAGGCCCTGGCGTCGGTGTCGAACCAGGCGGCGCTGTACCGGCTCGTCCCCGCGGAGTACATCGGCACCGCGGCCGGGCTGTCCCGCACCGCGGTGTACATCGGGGCGATCGCGGCGTCCTCGCTCATCGGCGGCGTGTTCGGCCAGGCCCCGACGACGCCGGACCTGCACGTGCTGGCGTGGGTGATCCTCGGCGTCGCGGTGCTCCTGACCGTGCTGACCCTGGCCGACCGTCGCCTGCGTGACGCCGACGCACCGGCCCCTGCGCGTGCGCCCGACGCCACCGCCGCTGCGTCTGACGCTTCGTGAGCAGGAACGGTCGAGTCGCCGCTGCCCACTCGACCGTTCCTGCTCACGAAGCACATCCCCCGCGGCCGGTACCCTGATCCGGTGACCGACCCGACCCCCACGCACTGGACCCTGACGCTCGTCTGCGACGACCAGCCCGGGATCGTGCACGCCGTCTCCGGAGCGATCGTCGCCGCCCAGGGCAACATCACCGAGTCGCAGCAGTTCTCCAGCGCCGACACGAACACGTTCTTCATGCGCCTGCAGGTGATGGCGCCGGTGGACCGCGCCGCCTTCGAGGCAGCGCTCGCCCCCGTCGCCGCCCGCTACGACGCCCGCGTCCAGCTCGACGTCGTCGGGCGTCCGCTGCGCACCCTCGTGCTGGTGTCGAAGGCGGGCCACTGCCTGAACGACCTGCTCTACCGGCAGCGCGGCGGACAGCTGCCGATCGAGGTCCCCCTCGTGCTGTCGAACCACGCGGACCTGTCCGAGCTCGCCGCGTTCTACTCCGTACCGTTCGAGCACCGCCCGGTCACCGACGCCGATTCGAAGGAGCAGATGGAGCGACGCGTGCTGCAGGCGGTGGAGGAGCACGACATCGAGCTCGTCGTCCTCGCCCGCTACATGCAGATCCTGTCGCCCGAGCTCTGCGCCGCGCTCGAGGGCCGTGCCGTGAACATCCACCACTCGTTCCTGCCCGGCTTCAAGGGCGCGAACCCGTACCGGCAGGCGCACGCCCGCGGGGTGAAGCTCATCGGTGCGACCGCGCACTTCGTGACGAGCGACCTCGACGAGGGCCCGATCATCGAGCAGAACGTCGTCCGCGTCGACCACACCAAGGAACCGGCCGAGCTGGTGTCCATCGGGCAGGACGAGGAGTCCCGCACGCTCACCCAGGCGGTGCGCTGGATCGCGGAGGACCGCGTCCTGCTCGACGGCGCCCGCACCATCATCTTCAAGTAGGCAGCACCATGACCAACGCCCCGCAGTCCCCCGTCGACTGGGAATCGGTTCCCGACCCGGCCGCCGTCCGGCAGCCGCGACGGCGGTTCGAGGCCTGGATGGTCCTGCGGATCGCCGTGATGGTGTTCGGCCTGCTGTCCCTGGCCTTCTGGGGCTACTGGTCGTGGCAGCTCCCGCTCCCCGGCTACCTGTTCATGGTCGGCGCCCCGCTGTTCGCCGCGGTCGTCTGGTACTTCTTCCGGTCGCCGCGGTCCCCGATCGAGACCGACATCGTCGGCAAGACCATCGTCGAGGTCGCCCTGGTCGTCGCCGCAGGCGCGACCTGGATCTCCATCGGGCACCCGGTCGTCGGGATCGTCTTCATCGTGATCGCCGCCCTGAGCGGCCTGATCGCGTTCCGCAAGGAGACCGCATGAGCACCACGGGCCTCCAGACCGGCCAGGAGGCCCAGCGCACGCTGGTCCGCGCAGCCCGCGTCGTCGACGCGGCCGGCACCACGGCCGACGGCTGGGTCCTGGTCGTCGGCGACACGATCCACGCGACCGGTTCCGGCCCCGAGGCACCGGCGGCCGACCGGGTCGTCGACCTGGGCGACGCGATCCTGACGCCCGGCTTCGTGGACCTGCACGGGCACGGTGGGGCGACCGAGGCGTACGAGGACGACTCATTCGACCGTTCGCTCGCGATGCACCGTTCGCACGGCACGACCCGCTCCGTCCTGTCGCTCGTCGCGAACCCGGTCCCCGCCCTCGCGGCGTCGCTGGCCCACGTCCGCGCCGCCATGGCGGCCGACCCGCTCGTGCTCGGCGTACACCTGGAGGGACCGTTCCTGTCCCCGCACAACAAGGGTGCGCACAACGAGTCGTTCCTGATCGACCCGACGCCTGCCGCGGTCGACGCGCTGCTCGGAGCGGGCGAGGGCGTCATCCGACAGGTGACGATCGCGCCCGAACTGCCCGGAGCCCTCGACGCCGTCCGCCGGTTCGTCGAGGCCGGCGTCACGGTCGCCGTCGGGCACACGGTCGGCACGTACGACCAGGCCCGCGCCGCCTTCGATGCCGGGGCGACGATCCTGACCCACGCGTGCAACGCGATGCCGGGGCTGCACCACCGCGCACCGGGGCCGATCGGCGCTGCCGTGGCGGACGACCGGGTGACGCTCGAGCTCATCCTGGACGCCGTGCACGTGCACCCGGTCGTGGCGGACACGCTCTTCCGGGCGACGCCGGGTCGTGTGGCGCTCATCACCGACGCGATGGGTGCCGCCGGCGCTGCGGACGGCTCGTACCGGCTCGGGTCGCTCGACGTCACGGTGACCGACGGGGTCGCGCACGTCGCGGGGACCGACACCATCGCCGGGTCGACGCTGACGCAGGACGTGGCGCTCCGCAACGCGGTCTCGCTCGCCGGGCGGACCCTGCCCGAGGCCGTGGCGGCGCTGACGAGTGTGCCGGCCGCGGCGCTCGGGCTCGGCGACCGCCTGGGTCGGCTGGCGCCGGGGTTCGCCGCGGACCTCGTGGCGTTGTCGCCGTCGCTCGAGGTGCAGCGCGTGTGGGGCGGCGGGCGCCAGCTGCGCTGAGGCGCGCAGCGCGTGTTCAGCGGTCGACCGGGCGCCCTCGCTCGCCGCTCGCCCACGACGTGTCCGCCGTGTCCCCGACCCGGAGCGACAGCGTGCCGCCCCGCGTCACGAAGGACGCCGGCACCCACGACTGCTCCAGCGTCCGCCCGTTCAACCGGGCTCCCTGCACGTACGGCTCGGTCCCGGTCGACCGGATGACGATCCGCTCGCCGCTCGCGCGCCGGATGTCGACCGTGCTGAACGTCGGGCTGCCGATGAGCATCTCCGCTCGCCCGGGCGTCTGCGGGAACAGGCCGATCGAGGCGAAGACGTACCAGGCGCTCATCGTGCCGAGGTCGTCGTTGCCGGGCAGGCCGCCGGGGCCGGTCGAGTAGGCGTCGTCCACGACCTGCCGCACGGTCTCCTGCGTCTTCCAGGGCTTGCCGAGGGCGTTGTACATCCACGGCGTGTGGATGTCGGGCTCGTTCGTCGGGTCGAACTTCGTGGCGTCGCCACCGGTGACCGCCCAATTGCCCGAGGCGTCGTGGAAGAAGTCGTCGAGCCGTGCGACCGCGGTGTCGTCCCCGCCGAGCGCACTGGACAGCCCCTGCACGTCCTGCGGCACGAGCCAGGTGTACTGCGCGCTGGTGCCCTGCGCGAACCCGGTCCCCGTCGACGGCGACCAGCCCGGCGTCCACGAGCCGTCGGCCTGCCGCGCGGCCTGGTACCCGACGGCGGCGTTGAAGGTGTTCTTCCAGTAGGTCCCCCTCTCGGCGAACATCCGGGCGTCGGAACGAAGTCCGAGGGAACCCGCCCAGTACCCGAGCGCGCTGTCGGAGATCGAGTCCTCGAGGGTCTCGGCAGCACCGCCCCAGCAGGAGCAGTCGTCGTTCGCCGCGTACTGCCGCTCCAGGTACTCGTCGAGTGCGGGCCGTTGCGCCAGGCACTGCCCCGGGCACCCGATGTCGCTCTCGGCGTCCGCGTTCTCGACCGTCGCCTGGCGTTTCAGCGAGGCGTAGGCGGCCCGGACGTCGAAGTTCCGGACGCCCATGGCGTACCAGGTGGCGAGCGTCGCGGCCGAGGGGTCGCCGGTCATCACGTGCGTCGGCGCTCCGAGGTGCAGCCACCGGTCCCACACCCCGCCGTTCTGCTCGGCGAACCGCAGCATCGACTGCGCCATGTCCCCGGCGACGTCCGGCCGCAGCAGGGCCAGCAGCTGGATCTGCGCCCGGTACTGGTCCCACCCGGAGTACGTGCCGTAGACGGCCCGGTGTCCGCGGTCCATCCGGTGCACCCGCAGGTCCGGGCCCAGGTAGCGCCCGTCGCGGTCGTTCAGCGTGTTCGGCTGCATGAGTGCGTGGTAGACCGACGTGTAGAGCTGGGTGGTCCGGTCCGCCGTGCCGCCGCCGACGCGCAGGCGCGACAGTTCACGGTTCCAGGAGGCCCGTGTGCCGGCCGCCACGCTGGCGACGGTCGAGCGCTTGGTCACCTCGCCGTCACGGTTCGCGACCGCCCCGGCCGCGCTCACGTACGAGATGCCGATCTTCGCCTGCACCGTCGCTCCGCGACGCGCATCGAACCCGACCCACGCGCCGGAGCCGCGTCCGGCGCGGTCGGCCCCGGTCAGGTAGCCCTCCCCACCGGAGGAGGACGTGCCTCCAGGCTGGACCGTGCCGTCCTTCCAGGTGCCGGTGCTCGCGAACGCCGTGTCGAAGGTCGCGGTGAAGTAGAGGCGGTAGTAGCTGCGGCGGTCCGGGTTGGTGGCGCCGCCGCCGTTCGCGCGGCGGCTGCAGAAGCCGCCCGTCAGGACGCTGCCGCTGACCGTGCGGGTGCGGGGGTCGACGCGGGTGATCGCGGCCTCGCTGCCGTTGATCGAGTTCGACGTGCGGAACAGCAGGTTCGCGTCCTTGCCGGCCGGGAACGTGAACGCGCCGACGCCGGCGCGCGTGGTGACGGCGAGGTCGGTGCGGACGCCGTTGTCGAGCGTGACGCCGTAGCGGCCGGGGCTCGCGGACTCCTGGTCGTGGGAGTACCCGGCGGCGTAGACAGCGTCCTTCGAGTCGGCCGACGGCGAGGTCGTGACCGGGGTCGTGACCGGCATGATCGGCACGTCTCCCGCAGCACCCGGAGCACACCCGGCCCCGTTCAGGTGCGTCAGGCTGAAGCCGCGCAGCCGGTTCACGTCGTACGAGTAGCCGTTCGCGACCGGGGTCGACGTCTGGTCGCCCGCGGTCCCGGTGGGACTCCACTGCACCATGCCGAACGGTGCGGTGGCCCCGGGCCAGGTGTTGCCGTTGTTGCTCGTGCCGACGAAGGGGTCGACGTACCGGGCCGGATCGCTCACGGTCCGCCCGGCCTGCGTCGACGGCGAGGCCACCGCCGGCGCGGCGACGATCCCCGTGCCCAGCAGTACGGCGATCGTGGCCACCGCGGCGAGCGGGAGCGGACGGACGAGCGGGCGACGGTGCACGCGAGATCGGTTCACGTTCGTGACGCTAGCCCCCTCGGACGGGGGACGCCGCTCTCGTCACCGAGCGCTCTCCCGCTGTTCACGTCGGGTTCGGCGACGGGCCCGGCGCCCTCCGGTGCCGGCTCGGGGTCAGCCGCCGTACTCCGCGCAGCTGTCGGTGCCGCTGTAACAGGCCGGCGCCTCGCGATCACGCCGGGTGTCCTGCTCCGTCTGGTTCCAGCGCCCCTGCGGGACGGCGAGGACGTAGGCGGCCACGAGCACGATCGGCACCATGACGACGGCGGTCACCACGACGCCGGTGCGCCCCGTCCGGACGCCGAGGAGCACGGCGACGAAGCAGGCCAGGGGTCCCAGGACGAGCAAGAACTCGTAGGTGTGGACCGCACCGGGACTCTCGACGTTGTCCCCGAACAGGCGCAGTGTCGAGACGATCGTGGCGAACATCGCGACGGGAACGACGCAGAGCACCAGCACCGCGGCGAGCGCGACGCGGCGCTCGACCCGGACGCCGCGGCCCTTCCGGCGCTCCCGCTCGAGCCGCGCGTACTCCGCGCCCACCGGGTCGTCCGTCGCTGCGTCGTCCACCCCCACCATCGGGTGAGTGTCGCACGGAACGGTGCCGACCGGTACGTGATCAGGCCGTCGTGCGCGCGGCGACCTCGTCGACGAAGGTGCGGACCCGCTGCCGGAACCCCGGGTCGGCGGCTGCCCCGCGGACGGGGACGACGTGCAGCCGCCGATCACCCCGACGCAGCGCCGGCCCGACGAACACCCCCTCGGCGACGTCCGGTGCGGTGGCCGACCAGAGCGTCGAGCGAGCGCCGTCCTCCGCGGTCCGGGCCATGCTGCGGGCGACCAGGCCACCGAGGCGCTGCGTGAGGGTCTCGGCCTGGTCGTTCATCCCCGTCGCTGCGATGC
>Ga0308167_1002122_pt1 | contig 19645 bp, 19 predicted proteins | sample PhyCR1_2_FD_202138 | JGI IMG/M metagenome (GOLD analysis project Ga0308167, IMG submission 202138) | Phyllosphere microbial communities from UC Gill Tract Community Farm, Albany, California, United States - DLSLRC.R1 | ecosystem: Host-associated > Plants > Phyllosphere > Unclassified | place... | reverse complement strand
ATGCTTGAGCACAAAGAAAATCTGGCTCAAATTTTAACGGCTGAGCAAGGTAAACCATTGGCAGAAGCACGTGGTGAAATTGGTTATGCAGCATCATTCATTCGTTGGTTTGCTGAGCAAGCTCGCCGTGTTGATGGTGAGGTTTTAACACCGACACTGCCAAACCAACGCTTGCTCGTGATTAAACAGGCGATTGGTGTGACTGCTGCAATTACGCCGTGGAACTTCCCAGCTGCCATGATTACGCGTAAAGCGGGTCCGGCAATTGCTGCGGGGTGTTCAATGTTGGTTAAACCGGCAGAGCAAACGCCGTTAACAGCTTATGCACTTGAAGTATTGGCGTTACAAGCAGGCTTACCAGCCGATGTTTTAATTAACATTAGCGGTGATGCGGCTGAAGTGGGCAAAACTTTATGTGAAAGCGATATCGTTCGTAAGCTCAGCTTCACGGGTTCAACACAAGTTGGTCGTATCTTGATGCAACAATGTGCGCCAACCATTAAAAAGCTTTCACTTGAACTTGGTGGCAACGCGCCAGTTGTAGTATTTGACGATGCCAATCTTGAACAAGCTGTTCAGGGCATTATGGCAAGTAAATATCGCAATAGCGGTCAAACATGTGTTTGTGCGAACCGTATTTATGTTCAAGACGGTATTTACGATGCATTGGCAGAGCGTCTGGTTGAAGCGGTGTCTAAACTTAAAGTAGGCGACGGACGTCAAGAAGGTTCAACTCAAGGGCCTTTAATTGATGAAGATGCGATTGCAAAAGTTCAGTCTCATATTGCAGATGCAACTGAGAAAGGCGCAACAATTCGTATTGGTGGTCAGCGTTCAGCACTGGGCGGTACTTTCTTTGAACCAACAGTTTTAACTGGCGTAACGCAAGACATGAAAGTGTCGAAAGAAGAAACATTTGGTCCACTTGCACCGCTATTCCGCTTTAAAACTGAAGATGAAGCAGTAGCAATGGCGAACGATACCGAGTTTGGTTTAGCTGCTTATTTGTTTACCCAAAGCACAGCTCGTCAATGGCGAGTGGGTGAAGCGCTTGAATACGGTATGGTCGGCATTAATACGGGCGCAATTTCAAATGAAGTCGCTCCTTTTGGTGGCGTAAAACAGTCAGGTCTAGGCCGTGAAGGTTCAAAATTCGGCATTGAAGAGTATGTCGAAATGAAATACCTCTGCGTAGACTTATCTGAGTAAGGAACAAAACGAGTTAGTTTTGTTCTGAACGAAAACATGCGGTTATGCTGTATGTGATGTTTGATAAAAAACCGGTCATGCCCATTCATGACCGGTTTTTTTTAAATAAGATTTCGAATTAAGACTTAGCGTGCAGAGTCTAAAACTTCGCTATTTTTAATCACTTCTTGAGCTTTGGTATAGCTTTCAATCAGTAGCTGATAGGCAGGGAAAATTTGAGTATAAACTTGTGCCCATTCAAGCGCGTCATCTCGATTCCATGTTTTTTGAATTTCAGAAGCAACTGCTGCCGTATCCATAGGAACTACACCAGCTTGAACAACACGCGCTAACGTAATTTCTTCCGCCATTTTGCTATAAGTTCCTGAAGCATCAACCACTGCAAAAACTTTATATCCTTCTGCAACCGCACTAATAGCTGGGAAAGCCATACAAACGCTGGTAATTGTCCCAGCAATAATAAGAGTCTTACGGCCAGTCGCTTTTACTGCGGCAACAAATTCAGGATTGTCCCATGCATTGATTTCACCTTTACGGGCAACATATTGTGCATGAGGTGCATTTGCGTGAATTTCTGGAATAAGGGGACCATTTGGACCTTGTGGAACAGAAGCGGTTGTAATTACCGGAATATTCGACAAGCTTGCGATTTTAGCCAATGCTGCTGCACGGGTACGTAATTCGGTCATAGGCATGTCTGCTACAGTTTGAAATAGACCACTTTGATGATCGATCAAAAGCATGACTGAATCATCTGGATCGATGACTGGGCGTTGACCATTGAAGTTTGCTGGAGTTGTCATTTTTATAGGCTCTCTTTGATGAGTGTGTAATTCATATTACAAATAGGATAAAGGGTGAAAAATATCTAAAATAGAAATCATTGTCATATACAGAAAACAATATGGTATGTTTTATATTCAGCTTGCTGAAATGCACTGTAATTAATATGTGATATGTCAGGATTACAAAATGAAAGACTTAAATGACCTCTTTTTTTTCGTAAAGATTATTGATTGCGGTGGTTTTTCGGCTGCGAGTCACGAGTTGATGGTGACCAAGTCTTTATTAAGCCGACGTATGGCAGAGCTAGAAAATCGGCTTGGCGTGAAGCTACTCAATAGAACAACTCGCCAAGTCTCGATTACTGAGGTGGGCAAGATTTACTATCAGCACTGTAAGGCAATGCTGATTGAAGCAGAGGCAGCAGAAGAGGCGATTGAATATTTAACATCGGAACCACGTGGCCTAATTAAATTATCTTGTCCCACAAACTTGCTGCACATTAATGTAAGTGAAATGCTTAACGAGTTTCTGGCGCTTTATCCTAAAATTAAACTACATGTAGAAGCGACAAACCGAAGAGTCGACCTGATTGATGAAAGATTTGATTTGGCCATTCGAATCCGTCCTTTGCCTTTACCTGATAGTGATTCTATTGTTCGTGAGCTGGCTTTGGCACGGCAGTTTGTTGTTGCTAGTCCTAATTTAACCAGTCGATATTTTTCAATCTCACGACCTGAGCAATTAACCGATTGGCCTATTTTAATGATGGAATCTTTTGCACCTGAATATACATGGCATCTCGATTCGCAAGATAAGCAAAAAGTCACAGTAAAATGCCACCCTCGCTTCACCACTACGGATTTAACAGCTTTAAGAAATGCGACTCTACAAGGTTTAGGGGTAGCAAAATTACCAGAACTTGTGGTCTATGAAGATCTCGCTAAAGGAACACTCGTGAACGTATTGCCTGAATGGCAATTTCCTCCTGAAATGATTCATTTGGTGTATACAAGCAGGCGTGGATTGTTGCCTTCAGTAAAGTTGCTCATTGATTTTCTTGTAGAAAAATTTAATCAACTTAAACAAGATGCATCTGTTCTTTATTAAAAGAAGTATTCAATGCATTATGAAAATGAATAACCTTGATTACTTTCAGGCAAACGTCGCAATTCATCAATCAGCGTTTCAATGAGTTTTTCGACTACAAGACGCTGGCCTTTTCTGGACACATAAACCAGTTGTAGCATGCCAATATTCGATTTCCACTCAGGAAGAAGATGAATAAGTTTGCCTTTACGAATTTCAGATTCAACAGTTAAAAAGGGTAAATCCGCAATTCCTAAACCATCCATAACGGCATAGTAAACACCTGCTAAGTCATTACTTTTTATTCGTGGTTGATAAGGCACATCAACCGATTCGCCATTGCGTGTGTTACATAAATGCCAGACATGATTTTGCTTTTGAGTACCCAAGCTAATACTTGGAAAGTCCTGTAATTCTGAATAATGTTCAATCGTGCGGCCTTGGAGCAATTCAGGCACGGCAACCAGACAGTGATCGGTTTTAATCACATCGCGAACAATAAGATTTGAGTCTTCATTGGGTTCGAAATTGGTCCGAATGGCAAGATCAATATCATCATGCAAAATATCTACTCGACGGCTTGTCAGCTCAAGAGCAATCTCAACTTTTGGGTAGATTTTTAAAAACTGATTTAAAATTTTTCTAATCTGAAAATGCATCATTAAAGGTGGGCAGCTTACTTTCACTAACCCTTGAGGTTCACTTTTTTGCTTTAACAAAACGTTTTCTGCACATTCAACTTGAGCAATAACTTTGCAGCATTCCTCATAAAACTCTTGGCCCAAATCGGTCACTTTAAAATGGCGGGTTGTCCTTTGAATCAGGCTCACATTAAATTTATTTTCAAGGTCAATAATACGTCTGCTGAGCTTTGACTTACTAATATTTTCGGCTTCGCTGGCCGCACTAAAGCCGCCGTGTTTTACGACCAAATAGAAATAATAAAAATCATCAAAAGAGCTTATCAATTTCAGATCAATCCATTTAAATGCAAGATTAGAATGCTTAAGCATTCTAATCTTGATTATGACTTTATTTTTGCGATGTATTAAAGCTATAGCTGGTCATCAGGTTACGATAATCAGGAATATGATTTGAGAATAATGCACCTAAACCTTCTACATCATTACGCCAGTCACGGTGTAATTCACATGCCATCCCGAACCAAGTCATAAGCTGGGCACCTGCTTTTGACATACGATCCCAAGCAGCATCACGTGTTAATTCATTGAAAGTACCAGAAGCATCAGTAATCACAAACACTTCAAAGCCTTCTGCTAACGCAGCTAAAGCAGGGAATGCCACACAAACTTCGGTTACCACACCCGCAATAATCAGTTGTTTTTTACCTGTCGCTTTTACAGCTTTTACGAAGTCTTCATTGTCCCATGCATTGATTTGGCCAGGACGTGGAATAAAAGGCGCATCTGGAAAAAGTTCTTTTAACTCTGGAACTAAAGGACCATTTGGACCGTTTTCAAAACTTGTGGTAAGAATAGTAGGTAAATTAAAATATTTCGCAGCATCTGCAAGTGCTAATACATTATTTTTAAATTTATCTGGATCGATATCTCGAACTAAAGAAAGTAAACCTGCTTGGTGGTCAACTAAAAGAACTGCAGCATTATCCTTGTCTAAACGCACGTAATCTTGAGCCATTTTTTATTTCCTCGTGTTATCAAAATGAATAATTAAAAAATTATTAAGTAGGTCATCATTGCCTAAAATTATGCTAGTTGAGTTTTATGTTGTGATTAAGTCTAAAAAATAGGATTAAGAATTTTAAAAATAGGACGATAGCCGAGACATGTTCTGAAAAGGCATGATTGTCTCATAGATGAAATAATGTGTTGCTAATCCTGATCTATAAACTGCAATTATTGAGGCGTAAAATCAATCCCAGTTCAAGAAAATCCTACATATATAGGAGAGATCAGATGAAGAAATTTCTTGGTGCATATCAAAATAACCACATGCATTGGGTTGGTGATGGTTTCCCTGTATATAACCTGTTCTCTTATGACCGTTTAGGCCAAACCCTAAGCCCATTTTTGTTACTCGATTATGCAGCGCCTTATACGTTTTCACCAACTACTGATCAGCAAGGTGTAGGCTCACATCCTCATCGTGGCTTCGAAACTGTAACGATTGCCTATGAAGGTGAAGTAACTCATAAAGACTCAAGCGGCGGCGGCGGAACCATTAAAACAGGTGATGTGCAATGGATGACTGCTGGTGCAGGCGTGTTACATGAAGAGTTCCATTCTCCTGAATTTGCAGAGCATGGTGGTCTTTTTGAAATGGTGCAATTGTGGGTAAATTTACCTGCTCATTCAAAAATGACGCCTGGAAAATATCAAGCGATTGAAGCTAAAGATATTCCAGATATTGTACTAGACGAGCATGGTAGCCATTTGCGTGTTATTGCTGGTGAATATGCAGATGCACAAGGTGCCGCAACTACATTTAGTCCGTTAAATGTATGGGATGGTAAATTGGTTAAAGGCCAAAAACATACCCTTTATGTACCTGAAGGTCATACCACACTTGTTGTGGTGTTAGATGGTGCTGTTGTGGTGAATGACGCAAATCGTCTTGAAGGTAAAACCGTTGCGATTTTATCTCGTGAGGGTGTTGAGTTTAGTCTGAATGCAGAAGAAGACACTAAATTCTTGGTGCTAACAGGTCAGCCACTCAATGAACCAATTGAAGGCTATGGCCCATTTGTCATGAATACCAAAGCCGAGATTATGGAAGCGATTGATGATTTTAATCGTGGAAAATTCGGTTCAATCATGCAAGAAGGTTAGATCTTTTAAGTCTTATTTTTCGTCATTTAAAGTAATAAAAAGCCCGCTATCAAATGTGAATAGCGGGCTTTTTCGCTGTAAAGATTCTGTTTTTATGATGGTTGGCATTGTTGTTGCGGCATTGTTTTATGTGATTTGCTTCTCATTATTGTGATGTCATGATATCGCAAAAAATAATAGTTGTAAAACGAATGATATAAATATAGTTAAATTATCTTATTTTATTTAAAAGATTTTTTTTAAATTTTCAAAAAATTTAAGGTTTTATGAGCTTCCATGTGATTGTAAGGAAATATAAAAAATGACTTTGCCAAAAAGCTAAATATTTTCTATATAAATTGATGCAAAAAATAAAAATCTGGTAGTTTTTAATACGGTGTTTTTTTGGGGTATGAGTGATAATCAAAAAAATTCTCAAAGAATGGGACATCATTTTGAATATCGCAATTATTGGCAGTGGAATGGCAGGTCTTGCAGCAGCAAGAATTCTGAAAGATGCAGGGCATACGATCACGATATTTGAAGCACTTCCTGGCAGGGGAATGGACAGCCATAGCATTGAGTTCGATGGTGGAATTATTGATGCGCCATTGCGTGTTATGAACCCGCATTTATGGAAGAACACGCTTAGCCTTGCTGCTCATTTAGGCATTAAAACCTTTCCAGTTCGTACTTATATGTCATGTAGCTGGTTATTTGAAGACCGTACTGAAACATGGTTAACCACATCTCGTAGCCGTATTGGTAATTTCCCGATTATTAATAACCGTAAAGGAATCCAGCAATATGGCTGGCGCTTGGTTAAAGGGATGTTGCAATTAAAAACTGCGATTCATCAGTTCTTTAAATCTAAAAATCAAGATATTACCCTTGCTGAATTTATTAATCAGAACGATATAGAAGAAGTATTCTGGCATGGCGTAGTAATGCCAGTGCTATATACCATTTGTACGTGTAATCCAAAAACAATTGGCGACTGGCCTGCAAAAAATTTACTTGAGTTTTTACGTCACTTAACTGATGGCGACATGTTGTTGCGTATGAAAGGTGGTACACCTGCATTTGTAGACAGCTTAATTAAAGATATCGACATCCATAGCGGATCCGCGATTAAGAAAGTTGAATTACAAGGCGAAAAAGTGCTGGTTGAAAACAGCCAAGGTGAACAGAATTTATTTGATCGCGTGATTGTTGCAACACCAACATCTAAGATCGATGAGTTTTTAAACCCTGAACAATTTGCTGAAGATATGAAGCTGCTGAAGCAATTCCGTTTTGAGCAAGGTGATCTTGTAATCCATACAGATGCCACAGTAATGCCACCACGCCGTAAAGACTGGTCAGTGCTGAGCTATATGATGGATCGTAAATTTACGCGTCAGCAATTCACAGTGTGGATGAATGCAGTTGAGCCAACACTCGTTGGTAAAAATCCTGTATTCCAGACTTGGCGTCCAGTCACCGATATTGACCCTAAAAAAGTTATTTCAAAAGTGACCTTAACGCGTGCAGTTGTAGACTCACAAACAATTGCTTTAAATAAAGAATTGCAACAACGTCATTTAGACTTAAACCGTAAAGTATTTTACTGTGGTTCATGGTCATGTGATGGTTTGCCAATTTTAGAGTCAGCAGTAACGTCAGCAATGCATATTGCTGAAATTTTAGGTGCACCTTTACCATTTGTAGGTTTAAAACCTCAGGTTGAAGTTGCTCCTGAGCTCGGTTACTAAAATTGTGAAAACAAAAGTTCGAGCAGCTCTTTCTCGATTGATTCCCCATAAATATGCAATTGATGCATCAAATTTGGGGGATGATGGAGAGCTTGCTTGGACAAATTTGGGTTTTTGGAAAAATACCCAAAACTACCGTGAAGCTTGTTGCCAATTGGCCGACCATTTGGCACAAGCTGTCAATTTAAATTCAAAAGATCATCTATTAGATTTAGGCTGCGGGCAGGGTGCAAGTTTAATGCACTGGTTACAACACTATCAGCCCAAAAGCCTTAGTGCAGTTGAACTACAATCTAAATGTGTTAATAAAATTCAAAAACTTATTCCAGAGATAAACCAGATTTACAGTGGTTCTTTTTTAAATTTAAAACAATTTAAATTCAAACAATTCTTCGATGTCGTGCTATGTATCGATGCGGCTTATCACAGTTATTTAAATTCATTTCTTGATTCAGTTGTTCCAGTTTTAAATTCAAAAGGACGATTAGGTTTTCATTACCTAATGCGTGCCGATTCATGTCAAAACATGACGGTGTTGCAAGAACAAAAGCATCGTTATCTACTCAAAGCGGCAGACGTGGTTTGGGACAATGTGCCAAACGAGAAAACGCTAAGAAATACCTTGGAACAACAAGGTTTTGTTGATGTTCAAATTGAAGATTTATCCGAGCAAGTATTACTCGGTTTTTCACAATATATTCAAAATCAACAAGAGCGAAATCAAAGTCGAGGGTTGGCAAACTTTAAAATTCAAATGACTGCAAAGTTATGCCGACAACTCTACCAGAACGGATATGTACGTTATATTCAGATAACAGCAATAAAAAAATAGAGTGAACTATGTCAGCCAAATATCAAGGATCGTGTTTGTGTGGAGCTGTAAGTTATCAAAGTGAAGCAGAGCCACGTTATAGCTTTAATTGCCATTGTCGAGATTGCCAGAAGGCAACGGGTTCAGCTTATGCACCAATCGCTTTTTTTCATCAATCTGAATTGAAGGTGAGTGGCGAGCTTAAATATTTTGAGACTTTAGGTTCTTCTGGTCGTTCTATTAAAAGAGCATTTTGCCCGACTTGTGGTTCTCAGCTTTTTGGCTTACCTGAAATTGCCCCTGAAATGATTTCAATACGTGCAGGCACTTTAGATGATCCAAGTCTCTATCAGCCTAGGGCGGAAGTCTTTGTGAGCCAAGCCTATGCTTGGGATACGCTCAACCCAAATCTTCGACACTTTGAAAAAATGATAGAGAAGAAGAAAGAAGGTTAATAAATATAGTCAAAAAATATGATTCCTTTTTCTTTTAACTATCTCTGGATTTTCTTAATTGCTTCCTTAGGGAGTTTCGTTTTTTTTCTATTTGTAGTGGGCATGATTTTTAGTACTAAATTACGCTCTGTGATTAGGAATGGAAATATATTAATTCGACTCATTTTTTTAATGAGCTTTTTATGTGTATTGTTGAATATCGGTTTAGGTATTCTCTCAATCATTATTGATAATAAAATTAAAAAAGATCATGAGGCTTTAAATAACGTACTTGTAAAAAAAGAAAAAATTTTAGGTATTCAGATGCCTAAAGGTACTCAACTTGAGTTATATCAACCTGATCAGCTTGATTCATTTAGAAGAGCAACTTTCCCTCAACCTATTCAATTTGGAAATTTTCATGTCAATTCTATTAAAATTGCGAGAGGATTTGATCTTGAACTATTTAACGATAGATCTATAACCTTAGAGGGCGATGGCACCGATCTAATTGAAGGATGGCCATGCAAAATTTCTGTTTATATACAAGTTTACCTAGATAGAAATGGAAAAATTAACGGACTGGAATACTGTTCACTTGCCCAGCAGATTCATTTAAATAATCTGGAAATTCAGCCAGTAGCTAGTATCGAGCGTTCAAAAGACCAGAAATATCCAGATGGCTTTGTTTCAAAGGATTATTGGGAAATTAAAAGCGCTTCTATAAAATATAAAAATATTTCGATGAGTTGGGCTGATATTTATTTAGACCACGATAAGAATTTAGTAGGTATTGAAAATGCAAGACTGGAAGAAGATTTAAAATTAGGCAATATTAAGTATCCTAAAGGTACAGAGTTCAATTTATTAGTTCGCCCTTTAGCTAAGCAAGAAGCATGGTTATTCATTCCCCCTGAAAAGTTGAACGCAATAGATGAAAATGGAAAAATTTATACCCATCAACAAGCAATTCTCCAAAGCCCAAACGGAGTAGTAAAACAGGTTTTTGATATATCCGATCCTAATATTATGATGAGAATGATGAATTAATTGGTTTTAATGATGAAAATCTAAAGATGTAGTTTGTGTATTCGGTATATGACCAAATATATATTCATCTTTAGTCTGGAAAAAAATATCAAAGCTTTCGCTCATTAACTTGTCATGTTGACTTTGTTTTCTGAAAATCTCAGAAAGTTGTTGAATGTAGTAATTTATCCAGTCAGTTTGATTTGAAAAAAAAGAACAATCTTTAAGTCCAGCATAGAGCGATTGTAGATTACTTGCGATCACATCAATATTGGGTTGAAAAAGCCAAATAAGAATTTCGTTGGTTTCTAATGGAGTAGATAAATAATCTTGTTCAGGAGAAAATTTTTCGATTTTATAGAGTTGTGCTCTATGCTCAGTATAGCTTGAACATAATAACTTAGTATTCTTTATTTGATAGAAGCCAGTTCCCATTTCTGCCTCTCTAATAAGTTTAGAAATAAGTAAGCAATTTGGTAACTCTTCTAATGAGGGAATTGGAAGATTTTTAAAAAGATTAACCGCTCGACTGATAACCTGATATTCACCTGTACCTGTAATAATTCCATTCTCCCATAGATGTATCTTTGAGATCTTTTCATGAGAAAATTGAATTATTCCATCTTCTTGCTGGCTAACTTTCTTATTATCTGAAGCAACAATAATGCTATCGTTTAATTGAATAGCAACAATAAAGGTCATGTTTAAATAGTGAGAAAGGTCTAAAATATTAGACTGATTATAGGTTAGTTTTAATAAAATAATAGGTAAATCATGGCTGGTGGTTCACAAATCATTATTAATAAGAATGGTATTACGGTTATTACTCCCGCAAAGTTTGAAGTAAAAGCGGGACAACATATCTTTAAAGGTGGCGCAGAAGTTGGAGTAAATCTGCAAGGTTTACCTGCATATGAAAAATACGATGAAAAGTTTAATTTATTTCTACCTTCTGGCAAACCTTTAACTAATGTGAGTTATAACATTCATTCTAATAATCAGAGCTTTATGGCAACCACTGATATGAAAGGGAAAACTAATAGGGTTAATACTAAAGAAGCGGAACAACTTGATGTTGATTTAAATTGGTTGAATTTTGAACCCGATGAAAATGACCCTGTGAAATAATTATTTCTTCTCATCATTTAAAAGGATAAATTTTAAAATGGTTGGTTCTCTTGATTGGGCTGGAACTACAAATAATATTGAAAATAGTTGTAAATCAGTAAATTGTGATTGCACTACAGTATGGGAATATTACCAGCAAATGGCAATGTCCCTTTTATCTAATAAAAAAGATAATCAAAATTATCGTATAGAACCTGGTTATGAAGCTCGTGCTAGACGAATTGCATCAATTTACGCCCGTATTTATTTGGAAATGTTTCCTTTTACATCGAATCAATCTCTTACCGCATCAACCTATAGCGGGAGATTTTACTGGATGGGGTTAGGTGCTTTTGCATCAAAAACAGTTGCTGCAGTATTTGATCATATTGTTTCTAAGACAGGGTCAAATGCAGATGCTTTAATTAAATCGATTAGTTCTGATCATTTTAATTTAGATAGGGTTGGCGTTGCAGGTATTCATACCTTTGCAAAAGGTAATCTATGGCTCTATATGGATATTAGCGTCTGGCATTTTGTTTGGGCTAAGTCATCTGCCGATTTTAAAATTTGCGTAGGCAACAGAAATACAACAACTTATAAAAAAGTTAAAAGCTCTTTATATAATTTTCCATGGTCTGGGTGTTTAACAAAGATTAATAATCTTAAAGCAACCACAGAGATTCATAATGCATTTGAACAGACTTTACCCAACATAGAAAAAGTTTTTGCGGCGAACGCTTTAAGGCAAGACAAGTTCACCCTCGCTGCTAAAGACTTGTTATATCACTTATTACAAATTGCAAATCAAGAACAGATCAATATCTTACAGAAAATCGTTTGGGATGATCCTATTGTACAAAATGGTGCAGATGTTCAACGTAAGGCTGGAATCCCCAAAGCTGAACTGATTCTTTCAAGTGAATATGATGGAACAATAAAAAAAATACATACTGTTCGTGGCAATGTTTATTCGTATGAAACTGAATTTGGGAAAAAGATCAAGTCATTACCCGAATCTCCAATCAGTACACCGCCGAGTGGCACCAAAGTTGAGAACCAAGATAGCCGTATGCGTTGGATTAATTTGGCAGCTCAAAAATATCATCGTTTAATGTTGAGTGATGTTGGACGACCTTATTTAGAAAAAGAGTTACGCACAATTGCTGGTTGGAATACCAGTAAATGGGATGACGGTCTAAGTCAGTTCGATAAATTATTTATTAAAATAGGAAAAGATTCAAATGATGGAAAGGGCGGTTAGTTATATATTCCTAATTTTTATTTTTTTAAATTTACAGGCCTGTCATGCCCAGCAAAAGGAACAAAAAATGTCTTCTCAACCTGAACTCTATACCTTGAATTTTGGTATAGAGGGTGAAAAAAAGTTTAAATCTTATATGCAAACAGGTGTAGACCAGCAACCAGCTGGGATGTCTTTTTTTGACCTTACGTGGGAACCACCGCATTTAGCAAATATAAAAATAGATTTAGGTGAAAATAGTTTTGTTATCAAGAATGCATTTTCAGCAATGGGAACCCGGATTGACTATGCACAGCAAAATGAAGGTATCCAAATTATTGATGTAACTGCAGGGTTAAATAAAGAAGAGTTTGTTAGTGAAGAGCAGGCTTATATGGCCTATAAGGAGTTATTTAGTCAATTACAAAAAGCAGGGTGGGAACAGTATTTTTTTCCAAGTACTTCTAGAACTGCAAAAAAAGATAATATGAAGTCTATGATTGAAGATGGCCTTATTATCGACCCTTATAATCTTTTAACGCTTACAGAGTGGAGTAACTTTTTTAATAAAAAACCAACAGTGACAGTACGATTATATACTCATGGTGTATCTTTAGAAATCAGTATAGATAAAACAAAATCAGAAAATGATAAAAAACAATATATGCTTAGGTATTCAATAGAAACAATTAATTACAGTACAAAAAATTCAATTAAAGATGGCTATAAACTGTCAGGTCAGGAACTAAAAACTGCTTTTGATGAAAGAGTGAAATATAATCAAAAACAGAGAGCTAGAGTTGAAAGTCAAGCCAAAAAAGAAGGTTTTCATATTGATGATTCATACCAAGACCCAGATATTTGGCAGTATGTAAAATAGAGATTAAGAAAAATACATGATTAGGTTTTCACTGCTCAAAGCAATAGATGTAGCATGGGATACGCTAAACCCAAATCTTCGACACTTTGAAAAAATGATAGAGAAGAAAAAAGAGGGATAAAAGTACTCTGACAGGTTCGTACGCTTTTTCGTACATTCATTCAGGAAATTTGCGTCTTTCTATGATCTCATGAATTGCCTATGATGAACTCATCAGGAACAGGAAGTTCCGAAACGTAAAACAACAATAATAAGTTTAAGCATCAGGACGTGAGGTATTACAGGAAGTGTACCTAGTAACGAAATACGAAAAAAGCCCAACAGGATGTTGGGCTTTTTTCATTTTGTATTAATAAATTTGTTTTCCACCTAAGGCTGCACAATCAACAGGCGTATTCCATTTCACGGCAGTTCCTGTAAGTACAGGACGAACAATACGCCACGGCCAAAAACCAAATCTTTGGCTTTGATGATAATTAATCACCACATCTGCACCATATTTACGGGCAACAATGGCTAATTTAGGTTTTATTTCTTCAAACCCACCATATGTTCCTTTTGCGACTTTGACTCGTTTAATAGATTTATAGTGTTCGGCTGAAGGAGTACCCTCAATTAAGCAAATTGGTGGGTTTGCAACGTTTTGAATTTGAGATGTGGTGTCTTGGGCATATGTTGTTAAAGGCAACGTTAGAAATAAAGCAGGTAAAATAAAACGGAGTTTCATATTTTTCCTTGTTGGTATCGTAATGAATTAAAGTTTATAAATAGGTCTTATTAACATGACCTTATTTGGTGGCGCATTATAATCATATCTTTTTCATATCTTTTTCATATCTTTTTCATATCTTTTTCATATTTTTTTATTTTAAAACCTATTTTTTTAATAAATTAGAAACATAATTTTTGTCTTTAAAGGAATAAATTGGTTTTTATAACATCATTTTTAAGCTTAGATTTATAATAATTATTTATCAAATTTAAAAACAAAGTTTTTGACAAGAGCTTTTTCTCGAAAAGATATTCTTTAAAACTATTATTAATATGTTTTGCCTAAAATTATAGCAGCGGCAAAAGAGATGGTTACTGAATTGCAGAAATACCAAAAATAATTTGAAGGGTATAGATCAATAGATCTGCACCCTTCAAATTATTTTTGGTAATAACTATAAATCTTTGAGTATTTCAAAACCTACAGGCAACAAAAAACCCCATAAATCAAATATTCATGAGGTTTAATGATGGTGCCGGCACACGGATTCGAACTGTGGACCTACTGATTACAAGTCAGTTGCTCTACCAACTGAGCTATGCCGGCGATGTGGAATGAATTTTACAGTTTCTTAAAAAAAATACAAGCCAAAAAATGAGCATTTAAATTTTTTCTATCAATTTTTAAATGCTTGTGCGCTTAAGCTTTAGAAATTACTTAAGACTTCACACATAAATAAAAGAATCAACACGTTCGCCACTATTTAAAGTGACCTGAACAGATACTCTTTCATATTCTTCGCCTTCAAAATCATCAAGCAATTTCCAATTCGAACCTAAATGTTCCGAGCTAAAAATAAAACCTTGAACTTGATTAGCACTATCATCAAGCACAATTCCCGGATAACCCAAATCTGCGCCCCAACCTTCGTTACACAAGGTTCCATTTACCCAGCCTTCTGTCCATTGTCCACCAATATTTTCAAGGATATGAGCGTTAGGTCGGTCCGGACCTAAAGTGCCATAAACAAATAAACTCGACATGTGAGGTTCCTTTAAATGAAAAATTAATGAGCTTTTGCGTGTGAGGTATAAACCGCTAAAAATATTCCAAGTAATGAAAGTACAACGGTTAAACCTACAATCGCGCTCCATCCGCCATGTAACCAGAACCAGCCACCTGCCGAGCCAACAATGCTCGAACCCATATAGTAAAACAGCAAATACAGCGAACTGGCGTGGGCTTTGGCTTGTTTGCTTTCAGCACCTACTGAGCTGCTTGTGAGTGAGTGGGTAATGAAGAAACCCGTTGTAATAAACGCAATACCAATAATAATGCCGAAAAGGGAGGTGAGCAGCGTCATGAGGCTGCCTACAATCATTAAGGCAAAGCCACTCATCATCATGGTTTTTTTACCGAAGCGATCGGCTAGACCACCTGCTAATGAGGAAGACACCATACCGAAACTATACGACAAGAAAATAAGGCTAATTTGCGTTTGGCTGAGTGAATAAGGTGCTCCACTTAAACGGAAAGTGGCGTAGTTAAACAAAGTGACAAACACACTGGTGAGCAAGAATCCAATGGCAAATAGACGTAGCAATTTGAAATTACTTAAATGGGTACGCCACATTTGCATGTGAAAATCTAAATTCAAACCTTTTTTCTGTACGAAATTACGCGAAGCAGGCAGTAAATTCAAAAAGGCAATCGAGCAAATAAAACAGATTGCCCCAAGTAAGCCTAAAGCAGTGCGCCAAGGAAAATATTCAATCAAAACGCCCATGCCAACACGGCCCATCATTCCGCCAAAGGCTGTACCTGCAATATATAAACCCATGGTTTTACCGAGGTGTTCAGGTGCGATTTCTTCAGCAATCCAAGCCATAGTTACGGCGGGCACTCCACCGAGTAACAGACCCTCTAGTGCTCGCGCTATCAGTAAACTGTGCCAGTTAGGTGTAAACATAGCCACAATATTAAGAATAGCTGCACACAGCATTGAGCTGAAGATCACACCACGGCGGCCAATCGCTTGTGAAAAAGCGCTCGATAGTACAATTGAAATCGCTAAAAAGGCAGTCGTTAAAGACAAAGCTAAAGAGCTGCTCGCAGGGCTAATCTGGAAGCTTTGGCTAAACGCTGGTAACAACGGCTGTACGCAATAAATCAGAGAGAAACTAGCAAAGCCTACCAAGAATAAAGCGAAGCCTGCGTGCTTATAGGCTTTAGTACCTTTGTGAATCCACTGGCGGGAAAGAACAGAAGTTGCTTCAGCGCTTAAGGTACTAGGTGTAGATGAAGAACTCATATCATGACCATGACAGAAAGAAAGAGCAGTGCCTGAAGGCATGCTGCATCGAGAAAATTCGATAAATTAAAATTAGCAATTTGAGTGGTATTTTTCTAATATATTTAACAATGGGTCATGATATGTTTTATATATAGCGATGGAACTAAGACATATACGCTACTTTTTAGCAGTAGCAGAAGAAAAAAACTTTACCAGAGCGGCGCATCGCTTAAACATGAGCCAGCCGCCTTTAAGCATGCAAATACGAGACTTAGAAGAAGAACTCGGCGCGGATTTATTTATTCGTTCACCACATGGGGTGGAACTGACCGAAGCTGGACTTGCCTTTTTAAATGCCATTCAGCCAGTACAGCAGCGTGTAGAAGATGCAGCGAACTTAGTCAAACAAGTGGCAAATGGTGAAGTCGGCCAATTGCGATTAGGTTTTACAGGCACTTCAATGTTGAATCCTCTAATTCCTAAATGCGTTCGTTATTTTCAGCAGCAATATCCTAAAGTGAATTTAAAGCTTGAAGAAGCTAACACCTTGCTGCTCATAGACTTACTGCTTGAAGATCGTTTAGATGTTGCGATTATTCGGCCTCCACGCCATATTCCAGAGAGCTTAATCGTTCAAGAGTTATTGGCTGAACCTTTAATTGCAGCTTTGCCTTCAGAGTCTTTTAAACTAGATGAGTCATCAAAAGAAATTGATTTAGCTTCCCTTCGAGAGCTTGATTTTATTGTCTCTCCACCTTCAATTAGTGCAGGACTTTTTGATGCGATTAGACAAGCATGCCAAAACTGTGGCTTTGAACCTAAAATTGGACAAAATGCTCCGCAAATTGTGTCAATTTTATCGTTAGTATCTGCAAACTTGGGGGTGTCTTTGGTTCCAGAGTCGACCAAACAATTGCAAATACAGGGTGTGGCTTATCGGTCATTGCAAGCGCCAGTACCTACGGTGGGTTTAGCGCTTGCATATAAAAAACATGCCCCTTCACAAATGGCGATTAATTTTGCCAGTGTGGTGCAAGTGGCTTGCCATCATGCAGAGCAATATAAATGAAATTAGCCAAATTATGATTTAGGCGCTCTATTCATTAAAAAGATGCCTGAAATAATGAAAATCGCGCCATATAAAAAAGATAAAGTCGGTTGCTCATGAATGAAGACCCAAGCCATGAGTGCCGCAAAAATTGGCTCAGAAAGCTCAGTCACTTGTACTTTTGCGGCTGGTAAATATGTTAATGCTTTCGTGGTGCAATAAAATCCAAGAATGGTAGGCAGAACAGCCAAGCCAATTAAACCTAAAATAATATTGGTGCTAAAGTTTATGTTATGAAAGTTGATTAAAAAGGGCACGGCAAGATAAACACTACCAAAAAGTAGTAAATACTTAGTGAGAAAAATTCCGCCGTTTAATCTGAATTTTTTGATTAATACTGAAAATAGACCATAGCCAATACCTGCAATAGAGGCATTGATAAGCATTAATAAACTATTTTCACCTTTCCATGAAATTACACTAATACCCGCTATAGCTAATAATGTTCCAGCAATAGAATGAATATAAATACTTTCTTTTAAAACTAACCTACCAAAAAATAAAGCTGAAATAGCGGCTGAAGCCATTAATACCACAACTACATTGGCCGCAGCACCATGGTTGTAGGCAATAGTTTCAAAAAAGAATAGCGAAAAAATCCCTAAAAAAGCACATATGGCAATTTGTACAAAGACACTCAGTTTGCTAGGAGTTTTGCTAATAAAAGCAATTTTTTGGCTGACAGGTACTTTAAATAAAAAAACACTTAAAAAGAAAAAGGCAATAATGGTTTTTAAAAAGGCAATGTCTTGTGGGCTTAAACCACTATGCATAAGCAGTTTACTAATCACACCAATAGAGGCATTGAGTGCAGCAGCACAGAGTGCAAATAGGGTTCCAATAATCAGATTATTCACTTTTCTAATTTTTCCATATATTTCGCCACAACGAGTCTATATTATTTTTTGTAATAATATAGTCCTGTTAAATTCCTTCTTTCCATGAAGTGTAAGTTATTTAAATTTTGTTGGTGATGGATATTAATTTGAATTAATCCATTTATTGAGAAATATTTGTTGTTTGATTGTTAATTAATTTTTTATTTAATTTTGATTAGAAATTCTTAAAAATAATATTTTGTTGACATTTTATAAAATATATTCAAACATAATATTTGATTGTTTTTAAGTTTAATTAATAACAGTCTTAATTCTAACTAAATAAGTATTTAATACTTGGATAATAATTTAAATATAATGGAGATAAAACGTGTTTTTTTCACAGGAAAGTCTGAAAAAATTAGAAAGTGCGGTTGATCATGCTATGCATAGCGAGTTTAAAAAAGACGAAATTATGCATAAATTTCATAATGAAGACTGGTTCGATGAAAATTATTATAAACGACATATTTTAGAGTGCGTTATTCGCATTCATATGAATAATGAGTTAGATGCAAATGCTGTACGCGTTGCTGCAATCAATAATATCTCTGCTGCAAAACAGCTTTCATATTATTTATATGATGAATTTGGACACGATGAAATGTTTGGTCAAGACTTGACTAAATATGGATATTCTTCAGATCAGATTATTTCAAAAAATGCATTTCCTGAAACATGGAAACTGATGGGATATTTAAACTTTTGTGTAGAGAAATTTGGTGCATTGCCAGCAGTCGTTTGGGACTGGTTCCTCGAATATTATGGCGACAAATTTAATAATTTTATTACGCAAAAAGCGGGTGTCCATATGGGGAATCAGGCTGTATCGGGCGCGGCTTCGCATGTTGCATTTGATGAAGCTGAAGACCATAGCGGCATGATGACAGATATGCTTTCTTCTGTAATTAAAACACAAGAAGACTTTGATCTTGCAATCAAGCATATCAATAGTTTTGTTCCGATGGTGGGAGAGTATTTTCAGGCTGTGCGTGCTGAAACCCTTTCATAGCAATGGAATTAGAATATGCCAATGGTGAATATTCGCATTAAAGAGCATATTTACATTGCTGATTCTGAGCAGCCTCTTATCAATGCAGTGCCTGATAGCACAGTGATGAAAGGCTGTTTAAAAGGTGTGTGCCGAGTTTGTCGATGTAAACTAAAAGGTGGAGTCGTATATGAATCGGGAAACCAAGTTGCCATAGATAAAGAGTTCTTGCCTTGTGTTAGCTATGCTCAGAGCGATGTCGAAATCGCACCATTGGTGAATAATTTTAGTGTGGCTCAATTAATAACTAGAAATTTTCTTTCTGAGAATATTGTTGAGCTCACATTTAAAATTAAAAGGACCTTCTTTAGTTCTAAAGCAATTGTAAATATCAAACACCCATCAGAATCTTTAATTCGAAGTTACTCTGTGGTTTCACTGGGTGTGAAAAATTATGATTTTTTTGTTTTGCACATAAAATTAAGACCAAATGGAATATTTTCTAACTTATTTGAAAAGCTAGCGATTGGTGATC
>Ga0308167_1002121_pt1 | contig 19649 bp, 13 predicted proteins | sample PhyCR1_2_FD_202138 | JGI IMG/M metagenome (GOLD analysis project Ga0308167, IMG submission 202138) | Phyllosphere microbial communities from UC Gill Tract Community Farm, Albany, California, United States - DLSLRC.R1 | ecosystem: Host-associated > Plants > Phyllosphere > Unclassified | place... | reverse complement strand
TGACCATTCTCCATTCTCATGACTCGGTGGACGTTCCGTCACGTATGCAAAGCTCGGTTGAGAATGGCACCACCGCGCCGGGCATCAACCCGACGACGGCAGGTAAGCAGTTTGCCGGTGAGACCAATGACCGCCAGGTTGAACCGCGACGCACCTCACTGACCGGTGATGAGAGCGAAGCTGACATTCTGCGTCTTGCCGAAGAGCAGGTGGAAGTGGGTAAACGTCTGGTGAGCGAAGGCTCTACCCGTGTTCGCCGCTATACCGTGACCGATACCGTATCTGAAGATATCTCGCTGCATGAGCAGCACGCTGACATCTTCCGCCGTTCGGTGAATGAACCCGCGCTGGCTGGTGAAGTGGACTGGTCAGAGAAAACCGTCGAGGTCGCTGAGACGCATGAGCAGCCGGTAATCAACAAAACGACCCACGTGAAAGAAGAAGTAGTGGTGCGTACCGACGGCAGCGATCGTACCGAGACGATTAACGACACGGTGCGTCGTCAGGAAGTGGATATCGACCATGCCCGAGGTGGTCTGGAGCGCAAACTGCCGGGTACGACCGCAGGGGTAAAACCTGCGACCGCCGCAGCAGGCACGCAGTCACCAGGTGCACATAACCGTGACCACAAAGAGAGCCTGACTGAGAAGGTGAGTGAGAAAGCCAGCGAAGTGAAGGATAAGGTCGGGAACAAACTGCACGATCACTCGCATTGAGGCGCTTATCCTGACAACAACAGGCGCTAATGGGCACCGCTGATGCCCGATGCTGAGCATGCAAGATGCAAGAAGGAGCCAACCGTGAGGTTGGCTCTTTTGCGTTTGTGGGGCAGTAAAAACGGACAACGGCGTCATATCTTCTTCGGTATAATCAGGTGCTATCTGCGCAGGCCGGGCAGAAATAAAACCTGAGGGAATAAAGTGAACTGTAAACCGATGCTTTTCGTGCTGGCGGCATTCTCCCTGTCGGCTCAGGCCGCCCAGAGCGGAAAAACGCTTGAGCACAAAGACTGGGAAGTTGTGTGTGATAACACCCTGACCTGCCGCATTGCAGGTTATGCCAAAGAAGAGGATCCCTCCGGCTCCATTCTGCTCACCCGTGCCGCTGGACCTGCAACGGAGCCAGTGGGAGAAGTGACGCTGGGCGACACCGAAGATGACAGCGAACCGGCAGAAAAGCTGACGCTGTGGATCGATGGTAAATCAGCAGGCGATCTGGTGGCGGCTGACGATAACTGGCGGCTTTCGACAAGTCAGACCGCTGCGGTAATCAGCGCCGTCAAAGGCAGCGGTAAAGTCGAATTTAAAGGCGGCACAAAGCCTTTCCTGCTTTCCGGCGAGGGCGCTTATGCCGTGCTGCTGAAAGCGGACGACGTGCAGGGCCGTATCGGCACGCCAGGTGCACTCACTAAAAAGGGCAATAAACCGGAGAGCAGCGTGGCTAAAGCTGTGCCCGCACCGGTTATTCAGGCGGCAAAAACCCTCAGCGGCGAACCCCGTTTGCTGACCGCTGCGGAAATCGACGCGCTGAAAACCCGACTGCTTTCAACGGTCAATCATAATGACGATGACACGTGCGACAGCCTGTATTCACCTGCAGAAAACAGTGATCCGGAAACCGACGGACTGACTCTTACGCCACTGGATGACACACACGCTTTGCTTTCGGCGCTCTGCTGGCGAGCCGCTTATAACGAAGGATATGGCTACTGGGTCATTGATAACCAGCTCAAAGGCAAGCCGGTGCTGGTGACCATCTCCGGGTCGGATTACGACAAAGGTGAGATTACCAATGTGCAGAAAGGCCGCGGTATTGGTGACTGCATGAGCCAGGAAAGCTGGGTTTGGGACGGCAAGGCTTTTCGCAAAAGCTATGAAGGCGGAACCGGCATGTGTCGTTATATCCATGCGGGCGGTACCTGGGATCTGCCGACGCTCGTAACGGATGTGAAGCCTGTTTCGGGTTAAGCAGGTGAACCTGAGAACCCAAGAGGCGGTTTTTTCAGCAGTTACACATTCGCCTGCTGATAAGGGTTGCGGAAACAGGGGGTAACGGTATAATCCTCAACGTTTTCCGCATACCCTTCAGTGCCGAAGTGGCGAAATCGGTAGACGCAGTTGATTCAAAATCAACCGCCGCGAGGCGTGCCGGTTCGATTCCGGCCTTCGGCACCAGGTATGGAAATTAAAGTCGCTCAAGGGCGGCTTTTTTTGTGTCTGGGATTTGAATACTGAAGGACTTTGCTTGCTGAGCAGTAGCCTGATTTAATCGATGTATGTAGAAAAATATTTTATCTTTAAGTTAATTAATATTTAACTAAGCAGTTTAATTATTGGTATGTTGGATAACTGACAACCTATATTAAAGGATGCTTCTTTGATTTTATTTAAATTCCGTATTCAGCTTTATGAATCACTAATGGTAAAATATTTCTCTCAGCGTAAGTGAGGGAATTACGCTGAGAGAATGTGGTTATTTAATGTCAGTAGCGACAACGTCGTTGTCAATTAACATGCTGTCCTGTTTTGAGCAAATGAACTGTTTTAGAAACTGATCGATGCGAATATTTAGCTTAAATGGGGGTAAGGTTAAACCGTCTTGCTTTTCAAAATATATTCTGGCTTTTACTTTATCTACTGATTCTTTTAATGCGTCAAATCGACCGAACTCGTTGATGTTTTTATCATTAACATTATCAACCATTAATGCTATAAGCCGCTCCTTATCTAAACCAAGAGCATTAACAACAGCGTTTAATTTCGCATTTTCAGCATCGTCTTTGTAGGTATTAATGTAGTCTCTAAACGTATGGCCTTCGATTAACTGCGCATCGCCGCGCTGCAAATCGTGCAAGAAAAGTCTGGCGTACTTTTGCTCGCCTTGGGTAAGCGATGCGAACGACTTATGTAGCTCATTTAATGTGGTTTCAATGCTCGAAGAGTCCTGATGTTTGTTCAGCTCTTTAAGATATTTATCAAAACGACTATTCATATAGTCGGCATCGATTTTGCCAGTATCTATCTCAGTTAAATAACCACTGATATCGAAAGGCACATCGCCACCACTTGCTTCATCTCTTTCACTTTTTACTGCTAATTCTTTATAACGAAGAACCAGGCTTAGGTAAGTTTGTTCGTCTATGGCCAGCGTTACATTATGCTCTATGTCATTCTCACTAAAAGAATAGTCTGACTGTTCCCAATGCATACCTTGTACCTTAGCCGCTTCCATGTGCTGGCTAAAAGTATTAAATAATTTTGCAAATTGGGCACTTGCTTCAATATCATCAGGCAGCTTTTCAAAGCTTTCAACACCGGCTCTGATAAATAGCTCGGTAATGTCAGCCACTAATTCATTCATGGCTTTAAGATTGTTTTCTAACCTGTCAACAAACAAACCAATAGGTTTATCACCAGAATAGAGTTTTACTGCAGCATCTATGTGTTTCTCCATGGTGTGTGGATAGCGGTAATAACGGATAATGCCGTGGGGTTTGTCGGGGCCAAACAAACGGTTGGTGCGCGAAAACGCTTGAATAATGTTTTGGTATTTAATCACTTTGTCTAAATACAAAGTATTAAGCCATTTAGAGTCAAAGCCAGTGAGCATTTGATCTACCACGATCAGTAAATCTAATTGTTTTGATGGATCGGTGTGAATTCGCTCGTAAGGTTTTTTATGGGCAAGGCGCTTGGCTACATCTTTTTTAAACGCTGCATGCCGCGCAAAATCAAAATCCTGACCATAACGCGTGTTGTAGTCGGTCATAATTTCTTCTAAGCCATCAGCTTTAAAGGTTGGGCCACGATCTCCACTGCCATCATTATCAATATGAGGGTCAAACAAGGCTGAAATTTTTAGCTCAGGTTTGGCCGCTTTTAAACGACGGTAATAGTCAATTGCTTCAGCGATACTATGAGTGGCTAAAATGGCATGGAATTTATTGCCTTGGCTGAGCACATCCCATTTATGCAGAATATCTTCCACCACTTTGGCTTGGTGAGTTTCGCTTAAATATTGGCTTTTAGGCACATAATCTTCAATGCCTTTGTGGTATTTGCCAGTGTCATCTTTATAGCCAGCCATAGGTACATCATTCATAAAGTGGTTAAACTTTTTCTTTTTGGCCGGGTTATCCATGGCCTCCATCACCGAGTCGGCTTTGGCTTGCTCTAATGCCACCGCTTGTCTTAAATCACTGTCTCTAAAGGTGGGCACTTTGTAAGGGTCGAAGCCCAGTACGTTGCCATCGCGTATGCCATCGGCAATGCTATAGCGGTGTAGCTCGTTGCCAAATACGGTACTGGTGGTATTACCGTTTTTTTCGTTTTCTTCTTGAATCGGTGTACCGGTAAAGCCAAAAAATAAGGCGCGCGGAAAGGTACGTTTAATAATAATCAGCATGTCGCCAAAGGTAGAGCGGTGCGCCTCATCGACAATAAACACCAAACGCTTAGCGCGAATTTTCTCAATATCCGCAGAGTTTGTGGCCGCGCCTTCGTCGTCTACCGCTTCAAAAACATTACTCATTTTTTGAATAGAGCTAACAATTAAGGTATCGGCGGGGGCAGTGCTTTTTAATTTGGTAATGAGTACGTGAGTATTTTCGGTGGCTTGAACGTCTTCGCCATCGCCAGCAAAATTGCGGTATTCCGCGAGCGATTGGGTGCCCAGCTCAATCCTGTCCATTAAAAAAATGACTTTATCGGCATCTTTGGATTGTGCGATCAACTGCGCCGATTTAAAGCTGGTCATGGTTTTACCCGAACCGGTGGTATGCCACACGTAACCCCCGAGGCGATCGGGATTATTGGCCGCGCTACCCAGTTGCTGCCAGTTGGTTTTGGCCACTTTGTCAGATATCGCATTGGCGGCGTAATACTGATAACTGCGCATTACCTTAAGCACGCCGTCGGTATCGTCGGCGACAGTATAAAAGCCAATCAACTGGTGCGCCATAGGGATGGAAAGCAAGGTAGAGGCAATGTCTTTCCAGTGGTTCATTGGCTCGTTATTAAAATCGGCCCAGTTAAACTGATAGTCGGGGTTAAACTTGCCATCTAACCCTGGGTTTGCAAAGTATTTCGCCTCGTTGGGCTCCATGGCCACAAACACCTGGATGAGCGAAAACAGGCCGCTAAATACGCCTTCTTTGCTGTACTTTTCAATTTGGTTTACGGCCTGGCTAACGGGAATGCCGCTGCGCTTTAGCTCTACATGGATCACCGGCATACCGTTAATAAGTAGCAGCACATCACCACGCCTGTCGTTACGCAAAGGGCTGCCACGTTCAAATTTGGGTTGCTGCACAATTTGGTAACGGCTTTGGCCAGCTGCGATTTCCTGGCGGTCGTATATTTTTAAGCTGACTTCTTTGCCCAGATGCAAGGTATCGACAGGGTTATCGCGCTTAATCGCCACTGTTTTACCGTTAATTAAACCGTTGAGCTTGAGCGGGGTTTTAAGCTCCTTGATTTGCTCAATAATTTGCTGCATTTCAGTCGTGGTAAGCGGAATATCGTTTAAGCGATCCCGCTGGCGATTGTTTTCAAACAAAATGTTAGCCCAGTTTTGCAGTAAATCGGCTTCGGTTTTGTTTTTGAGTATCTCCGGTTCCCAACCTTTGTTGGTGAGTATCTCAATAAAGGCCTGCTCAAATTGTGCTTCTGTTTTAAAGGTGGTCATGATGGCACTCCCTGTTAGACAAACATTTTACTTAAGCAGGCCTGCTTGATGTTATTGAGTTTGATGATTTGTTGCTGGTGCTGATTTATCAGAGCGTCGAGTTTTTGGAAGTAGTTGCCGATAGCAGTCTGCTCGACCAAATCAGTAGGTATAGAAACTTTTAGATTAGCTAAAACTTTCTGACTTACCCCTTTAGCTGTCCCACCACTAGATAGTGCAGAAAGCTCCCGAAACACTTTAGAACTTCTTAGTAAAACGGCTAAGAAATCTTCCGCAATAATTTCAGATTTAGTTATAAAAGCGATTGTTCTCTGACTTAAGATGTATTTATCAGTATTAGGAACTTGAGCTACATTGCCCATGGGGGCTTCTGTAGTAAAAAGCACTTGCCCCTGATGGAGTTCAGAACCACTCATCCATTTATCATACAGCTCTTGATCACCAAAATGCGGATCAATTGAAAAATCGATATAGCCTTGCTTAACATTTAAAGCCGACAGTGCCCTGTACCCTGCCGGGCTCCAATCTAAGCCTAGCTTTTTAGGCGTGCGGCCTCGAAAGTCAATAATCCGTTCAATGCTATCGAGTAAGTTGATCTCATCCCACTTCCCACTAAACCATTTAAAGCGGATTTCTGGGATGGTTTCGCCTTGTTTGGGAAACATTTTTTCCAGCATGGCTTTTTTAATGTTGCTGAGCTTGTCATGCTTTTGTTGGTGTTGGTTGATCAGCGCGTCTAGCTTTAGGAAGTAGCTGCCGATTTGGGTTTGTTCCGTTTCTTTCGGCGCGCGCAACTCTAGTTGAAGAACAGCTGGCTTTGAGATGTTCTTCATTGAACCTGAGGTTCCTGTCGCTAAATTCGAGAGAGCTAGTCGGCCTTTATCTGAACCCAATATGTAAGCTATGAACTTCAAGTCACCTATAGAAGTTGGTTTTGCAGCCCAAAGTCTGTCAGGCAAGAAATAGTTAGCGTAACCTCTGCTTACATATGCATTGGCTCCTACTAATGCAGGAGTATTCATTCTGCTAATGATGATTGTATTTTCTAATACTGGTTCTTTTAAACGACTTATTTCTTCGGTTTTGAATACAACCTTATTTTCATTCGGTTCAAAAAATCCGTTGGTTACACAACTCGTTTTGAGAACCCCAAATTCGTTTTGATTAGCAGGTCTATCACCAGAGTTTACGCTTACACCTGCATCTAGGGAGCTTATAAATTTGGCGAGTGGGTATTTATCCCACTCCCCACTAAACCCCTTAAATCGAATTTCAGGTACCTTTTTTTCAACACTCATCCTATTCACCTTTCAGTAAGCTGGTGAGTTCAGCCAAACTCTGTAAATCAAACTCATTACCCGTGAGCTCGCCCATCATTTCCGCCAGTGCTTGCTCGGTGGTTTTGATCTCATTGGCCACCTGCGAGTAAGTGACGGCGTATTTATCAGCAAGGGCTTGTACCTGGCTGGTGAGTTGGCTAATCACGGCGTTTGGCATAGCAGCGAGTTCTGTGCTTAATGGCGCAAGCCATTTAAGGTGCAGCAGATTGTTCACTTTTTCATCGGTTAAGGCTTCAATGGTCGTTTTGGTTTTTAAATGCAGGGCAGTGGCGGCATCTTTGACCTTTTTTTTCAGGGCTTTTTCTTCATCGATTAATTTGCTTGCGCGAATGATTTTGACTTCATAGCTTTCTTCAGCGAATTTAACTTTGCTGTCTTTTTGTTCTTTCAGGAAGGCCTTGGCTGTTTTACCTACTTCGGCATTAGCAAAACCGTCTTTGCTTTCTTTGACCGTATCTAGTTCTTTTTCTTCTTCGGTCAGGGATTCTAAAATTTCTTCCAGCGTACTGGCGATTTCTGCCAGACGGATTTCTTGAGCGGCCAGAGCTTGTAAGTCATCATTTAAGTAAGTTTTTTGTACTAGATCAAAGGGCAATATGTGGCCTTTCCAGCCGTCTTGTACTTCGGTGTCTTTGCCGTCTTTCTTCTTAATGACGATATTAGGGTCAACTTGTCTGGTGGCGGCAAAGCCTTCGGTTTGCATCATTTCTAAATCGGCGCTGATGAGTTGCCATTGGTTGTTCAGAAATTGGTAAGCCTGGTATTTGTCGATTAAGGCAATGGGGGCTAAGCGAGTGAATAGCTCGGTACTCAATGCCGACTCTTGTTGATTACGCTTTACGCTTTCCCAGTTTTGTATTAATTGGGTGTTTAAGTGGTCATCAAAGCCATTAAAGGCTTGATTGTAGGCGCTGATAAACGCTAACACTTGTGGGTACCCACTGATGGTGGCGTTGACGTCTTGCTTGGAAATGGCTAGCTCACTGTAAGTGGCGGATTTTGGCGTAAACAGAGTATCGTGCAACTGCGGAAAAGCTTGCCAATAGTTGTGTAGCTCGGCAATTTCGCTGTTAGGGATGCCGCCGAGCATGGTGGCGTGTAAATCCCATTTTTCTGCCGCCGCAGAAGAATCCACATAGCGCGGTATGTTGAGGTTGTAACCGTTGTCGCGCAAAGTTTGCTTACTCACCAGTTGCGAGAACTTGTCGATGCTTTCGCGGTTAATCACTGCATCAGTAATGCGCTTAATATCACTGGCTTGTAGTTTGTTGTTTTTGCCTTCTTTAATAAAGTGCATGGAGGCATCGACCACCAATACATCGGTATTTTGGCGTTTTTGTTTGAGTACTAAAATCACCGTTGGAATGCCGGTGCCAAAAAAGATATTGGCCGGTAGTCCAATAACCGTATCAATATGATTTTGCTCAATGAGTTGCTTACGAATTTGTCCTTCTTCACCGCCGCGGAATAAGACACCATGGGGCAGTACGATGGCCATAATACCATCGGGTTTCAGGTGGTAGAGATCGTGCAGCAAAAAAGCAAAATCGGCTTTGGTTTTAGGTGCCAGGCCAAAACGTGAATAGCGTGGATCACTGTCTTTAAAGCTGGGGTCCCAGTTCTGTGAGTAAGGCGGATTGGACACCACGGCATCGACATGCAAGGCGTCGTATGAACCTTGAGGATCACTGTCATCAAAATACGGCCAATCGTCTTCCAGTGTGTCGCCATTGCGAGTCTTAATGTTACTGGCTTTAATACCTCGCATGATGAGGTTCATACGGGTCAGATTATAGGTGTTAGCTTTTAACTCTTGGGCATAATAGGTAATGCTATCTTTGTTTTTAGCATATTTCTCAACCGCCTCACCAATATTGATCAGCAATGAACCAGAGCCAGAAGTAGGGTCGTATATTTGGATGGTATCTTTGTTTTTTAACTCATGAGCGATGATGTTCGACATGAGCACTGATACTTCATGAGGCGTATAGAACTCGCCCGCTTTTTTACCTGCATTGGCGGCAAATTTTTCAATCAGGTATTCGTAAATGTAGCCCAGAACGTCATACCCTTGATTACTGTTCATGGGGATGCTTTTGATCAAGTGCAGTAAATCGCTGATGGCTTTGGTGCGTTTGCCAGCACTTTCGCCCAGTTTGCTTAAGCCAGTTTCTAAGGTGGTAAAAATGCCTTCAAATAGCTTTTTGTAAGTTGGCGAAATCAAACGGCTAAAGGCTGAGAGTGCATCACGCACGTTAGATTCAGCAAATTCGGATTTTGGATCAATCCATGTAGAAAACAGATTATTGTAGGCTATAAAGTAGCCCAGGTTGTCTTGCACGTATTTAACGGTGTCGGCGTCTTCTTCATTGAGGGCTTTGATGTCTTCAGGCGTCATACCCTGTCTGGCGACAAATTGCACCAGCTGGTCGCTTAGGTATTTGTAGAAGATAAAGCCGAGTATGTAATCTTTGTATTCGTTGGCTTCAATTTTAGATCGCATCTGGTTGGCGGATTCCCAAATTTTTGCTGCAAGTTGCTGTTTATTCACTATAAGTCCTGTTAAAAGCAATTCTTTTTCGAAAAGGGCTATTTTAGGGTTTTGATTGTACGTCTGATGGGAGCTGCTTTCTAGCGGCAAGGCTCTACGAGTCTGTGCCAGTGGGTGGTCTGCAGTCTCGATTCCTACCAAGACAGCCATCTTCATCTGAGACAGCTTCCATGTTGTGGACTGGCCCGTTCCAACTGGCTTAGTAACTAAATATTGGACACATCACTCGCCCACATCATCCTCTCCCCGCGCTTCGCCGTTATCTGATATGGCACAACCCATAATTTCAAAGTATCAGAGAATGAAAAATGCTGCGGTATCGGTTGGCTAAAGTCATCATGCGCAGGGTAGATCAGATACATTTCACCGGTCCCATTAAGATACTTTTGGCCGTAGGCAAACATTTGATAGAAGTCGGATTGCGCCAGTCCATACAGTGATTCTTTTTGCTGGCTGCTATTCACCATCTTCCATTTCGTATCCATGACCATTTTGGTCTGAACCGGTTGGCGTGATTGAATCAGCAAGTCTGGGCGAAGCTTAAAGCAGTCGTTAAGTCCATGCTTCACAAGGGAATAAGTGGCAGCCTGTGATTTAACTGTAAGGTGAGGAGGGAGTTCGTCGGGAAGGGTTTGTGCAACAAAGGATTCAAATACCGCTTCCATTGGGAACAAGAGGGATATCGCTTTGGTGTTTCCCCGCAAGGCACTTGGGCTCATTCCTCTCAGGATCAACTGTGCCCAAGCCATTGGCTCGCTGTAATGAGACATACTACGCTCAATGCGTAAGCTGCTTATATCGCTTTCAATATCCCGACTAAGCGGGATACCGTCAAATGCAAAGCGCAGTTCGTAAAGCCAGCGTTGATTCTCAGAGGAAAGCTTCAAGCTAAGTAACTTATCCAGTGCGGAGTGTAGGAGCCGATTGGCTGCACAATCAGGCATATACTCATCATAATCGACACAAAATTTATGGCGATTCACCGTGTTATGCCGCAGCTGTGCACAAAGCATCAGCTTGCCTTTCATAAAAGCCAGATTACCTTGCTCGCTTACATAGTCGGAGCGTAAACCTTGTTTAAGCAATTGACTGACGCTATGCAAAAACTGGCTGATAAAAATCTCGAGCAAAGGCATACGTTGAGCCTGAAGAGTGGCTTGCTGAGTTTGGATATGTTGAAAACCAGGCAGGTGGCTTAGCATCGTCAGCAATGTTTCACGCGCATTAGCTGCTGTGAGGTTTTTACCAACCTTGGGCAGTATCTCAAGCTGGAAACGGTGAGGTGTTGAAAGCATCCCCGCGTAGTTTTGCACCTGAAGCAATTTAAAGCCTGAGCGTGAGGTGAGTTTGAGAAACTGGCTCCCTTGAATACTTGCCAGGCTAAGTGCTTCTAAATAATTGAAGACCTGTTGAGGCACCAGCTTTGCGCCAACTGAAGCCGCTTTTCCACTCCCTAGCAGGTCATATTCAAAAACAGATAGCACTTCACCCATGGTTTACAGCCTGCTCATCAAGGGCTGCTTGCTGCGGCTGATAAATAGCGCGGTAAGCCTGCGGCATATTCCAGATCTCTTGCTCAAATGCTTCTAGCTCGTAAGCTGTAGATTGCTGATCGTGACGTCGCAAAGTATGATTGTTACCAAAAAGCGTATCCAAATCATCGGTTTTCTCAATTACGAACTGCAGGCTGTCGTCTTGTTTCTGGTTGTCTGCCAGCACCAGTCTGATCTTGTTCCAGTCGTCGAAAAAGTATTCCTGTAAAAGCGGAATGATCTTTTTCTGGAATGCGATCTTCAATTGTTTAAACGCAGCTTCTTCATCACCGGCATCGAGTGCATTTTTTACCGGCATAAAGAACGCATGCCCCAGCGTATGTTCTCGATCGTAAAGCGCTTCGATGCGGCTATTGAGTTTCTCTAACAACGGCTCGAGTTCTATGCCTTTCACCTTGGTTCCACTCAGTAAAGAGAGATCAGGCATCATCTCTACAAAGTCAAAGCGACGGCGCAAAGCCGTGTCCATAAGAGCTAAAGAACGGTCTGCTGTATTCATGGCTCCGATGATGTCGACATTGGCGGGTACGCTGAAGTGATCACCGCTATAAGACAGTTGCAGGTTCATTGCATTGGACATACCCGCACGCTTGTCTACTTCAATGAGTGAGATTAGTTCACCAAAGATCTTGGATATATTGCCGCGATTGATCTCATCAATGAAAATGGCGTAGCGATGTGCTGGATCGGCATTGGCACGCTGACACAGGCGCATAAATATACCCGGCTCAATGGGGTAAGAGATATTGCCACTTTCGTCTGAGCGAGCGCGGATACCTTCAATAAATTCTTCATAGCCGTAAGATTGGTGGAACGTAACCACCGCAAAACGCTGGATGGCTTCGGCAGATTTAGGTCCTTGCTTTAACTCTGCATAAAGAGAAAGCAGCTCATCCACCTGCTCTAGCTGGGATTCAACCAGGAACCATTCACTATCGGCTGTTTTGTCGAAGATCGCTGGTTCACGACGGCCTTTGTAAGCAACTGTAGTTGATCCTGTTATGGTGAAGGATTGCAACGTCGCCCAGGCAGTTTGCGAAAAGTTGCTACTACGTCCATTCAGCAGCGCTTTTCGTTGGAACCACTCGTGTTCCGTCATTTGGCGAACTTTGGCTCGTTTCCCAAGATCGAGCAGCACCAGCGTTATAACCTGCATCCAGTTCAACGATTCAAGGCGAGAATCCAGCCAGGCATCACGATCAGCAGGAGCAGCATGAGAAGTGTACTCTTTCATTTTTTGCTGCAAAGTGAAGGTTTTGCCTGTGCCTGGGGGGCCAAAGAAGATCACGTTAGTTGGTGAATGTGGAATGGTCTTGTTCTCGATGGGCTCACTGCAGGTTGAGGATGTTGTGCTAGCTACTTTCTCCTGCTTTTGTTCATTATCGCGTTCACGGAGCAATTCATAGAGATGCCAGATGGCCATATTCACGTAATAAGGATCTGTGTTAGGAGATTGGGCGTCTATGGCTTGTTTCAATTCATAGTTTTTCTGTAACCAATTTCCGGTCAGTACCAAACCGAGATGGAAGTGTTGATTTAGGAATTCTGCTGCTTTATTGAAAGCATTCTCATCCACAGTACTGGTGTAGTTTTCTGGGGAGAACGCGGCAAAGACACGATTTCTTAAACTCCAATACATGCGCTTAAGCTCTCCGGTCTCTTTGGCCTGCTGCAGCGCACTGCCTACATATTGGTAGGTAGCTTCATTCGGTTGCTGACGAACACGTTCAGTGAGTTCTCTAAGCAATGGGAGGCTTTGCTGATATTCTGCTAATGATGGAACGCCCTGACGAATACTGGCAATACCGTTATCACGTTCATACCAGAGCCTCTTAACTAAATCATCCGTTTCAGGCTCAGCAAAAGTTGAGGTTTGTTGTAGCAAGGTCGTAAATTCACGGTATCGCTGATCCCACTTGGAAGCTGAGTAATTTTTATCTTTCGCCAGGGCATCAATCAATTCACTGATCGTCAGCTTGCCTGCTTCGACACTATCTACAAGATCCATCGTGATATTTCCTCTGCTATTACATTCATTACCAGGCAGCTAGTCTGGTATTTTATAATTTATATTACCAAGCATGCTATTGTAGCCAAGCGCCATAAGTAAGATTATCAATGTACAGTACATATTTTTCATAAAAATGATTTTGTGCTCTCGAATGGATTTTAGGCACATTCACCTTCAGCCGTACTTCTTGTATTTCTTTATCATGCAGAAGTGATTTTGCTATCAGCGGAGCATGGGTAGTATGAGAATTAGTGCAGGGCATGCCATTTTAAGGCGTGAAGTGGCTTACTGAATTTGGCCACCTGAACAGAGGTGATATGCTCACCTCAGAGCTACACAGGTGCTCCAATCAAAAGAAGAAATTTTAGTCCTGAATTTAAACGCGAATCCGCTCAGCTGGTTGTCGACCAAAATTACACCGTCTCTGATGCCGCTAAGGCTATGGATGTCGGTCTTTCCACGATGACAAAATGGATCAAGCAACTGCGTGAAGAGCGTCAGGGCAAAACATCAAAATCCTATCCGATAATACCGGAACAAATCGAAATACGTGAGCTGAAGAAAAAGCTACAACGTATTGAAATGGAAGCGAAATATTAAAAAATGCTACCGCGCTCTTGATGTCAGACTCCCTGAACAGTTCTCGATAATCGGGAAACTCAGGGCGCGTTATCCTGTGGTCACTCTCTGCCATGTGTTCGGGGTTTATCGCAGCAGCTACAAATACTGGAAAAACCGTCCTGAAACGCCAGACGGCAGACGGGCTGTATTACGCAGTCAGGTACTTGAGCTGCATGGCATCAGCTATGATTCGGCCGGATCAAGAAGCATTGCCACAATGGCAACTCAGAGAGGCTACCAGATGGGGCGCTGGCTTGCTGGCAGACTCACTCACCGGTATAAGCAAGGCGGTCATGAGCACGTTGCTATCCCAAATCATCTTGAGCGACAGTTTACCGTAACGGAGCCCAACCAGGTGTGGTGCGGTGATGTGACCTATATCTGGACAGGTAACGCTGGGCGTACCTCGCCATTGTTCTCGACCTGTTCGCAAGAAAGCCAGTGGGCTGGGCAATGTCGTTCTCGCCGGACAGCAGACTCACCATGAAAGCGCTGGAAATGGCATGGGAAACTCGTGGCAAACTCGTCGGGGTGATGTTCTACAGCGATCAGGGCAGTCACTATATGAGCAGGCAGTTCCGGTAGTTACTGTGGCGATACCGGATCAGGCAGAGTATGAGCCGGCGCGGAAACTGCTGGGATAACAGCCCAATGGAGCGCTTCTTCAGGAGCCTGAAGAGTGAGTGGATGCCAGTGACAGGTTACGTAAGCTTCAGCGAAGCAGCTCACGCAATAACGGACTATATCGTTGAATATTACAACGCACTCAGGCCGCACGGATATAATGGTGGTTACCACCAAACGAAACGGAAAACCGATACTGGAAAAACTCTAACGCGGTGGCCAGTTTTAGTTGACCACTTCAGTTCTTTTAATCCCACTGAATTACTCCTGGCATATTACGCACCCGAATGCTCCTACTTCAGTACAAGCAGCGAAAAAGGATGATAGCAACCAATATAGCTGGACGAAATATGGATTGGCAGTATGGCCCGCTTCAATGTCCTTGAATATTTGCTCAACAGCGGCCTTGCTCAGTGATGAAGTCACGATGGCCACCCGTTTGGAGGTGTGAGGCGCATTCCTGCAAAACTCCACAGCGGCCTTTGACTCAGCAGCTGTGCCACGGCATGTCCGATGAATGCCAGTCCTTACTTTGTTGTTGGTGTAAAATCGCTCCCAACGTGCAAATTTTTTACCCATGGCTGGGGCGGGCAATGTGAGGTTGCCTAGGTTCTTGATAGCTTGGCTTACTGATACATGAAATGCTCCAGCACCAAGAGTCAGCTCACCGTGCTTTGCATGATAGAAGGTGACTCTTGGTGAAGCAGGATCCGTTCTAAACCCAACGAAATCCGCCCATTCATCACCAAGATCATCGCAGACTATGACATCGTCTTCGTGGGCGATCGTCGACAGTACAGCACCAAATGTAGAGTCTGGATCGAACGTACGATGGGCTGCAGTAAAGGTACCTTTTTCATCTGTGACAGTTGCTAACTCTGCATTACCGAAAAGATAGCCCAAGAACTGTGTGCCACCGTTGACCAATGAGTCGTCTTGGTAAAGGCTGCCGTCTAGATAGGCAAATTTCGGCTGGTCAAATAAGACGATAAACGTGTCCTGTTTGTCGATAAACTGCCAAAGCGGGGTGCAGTTATCGTCTGCACCAAGTGCAAATTGAGTATCCTCTACGTATACATCGACGAGCAAAGGCAGTGTAAGGCGTTTCAAAGCTATACGCGTTTTATTGATCGCGATCTCACCTACCTCTACACCTGTTCCCTGCTGGGAAACCATGTGTTTGCCAGTATCGTTTTTAGCGACGTACAAGATATCTGTTAGCTCCATGAGTATCAAATCGACTTCAGCCTTTGGCAGCTCACGATAGCCCCCACCGTCAGGTTTGACCAAGCGGATGATTTTGTCATCAAAGATGGCCTGTCTGAGAATAGCGGTATCAACAGCAAATTGGGTAGGGCTGGCCGTCAGATCTGATAGCTCCATCGGCCGCGCGAATGCTGCCAGGAAAGGGGAAGAGGATGGTCTTCCAGGACGAGGGTGTAAACGATCAATGATTTGGCAGGCATAATCAACTAAATCCAAATAGCCCGAGCGATCCGCGCGAAGCGAGATCCGCCCGGTTCGCGGTGTCGTTGAAAAGTGTTCGTCCTCTTCAGTAAAGCTGTAACCCAGCGGGGCAAATCGAGCCGAGGACGCCATACCTACATTGTTCTGGAGGTTCTCGCCTTCGAGCGTCTTGCTGCGCAATGCAAAGCGGGATAGATTCATATGCCTCAGTCGGACACGGGCAAATACCGAGTCTTTACTTGTCAGTCCCCGGTCGATATCTTGGGCGCTTATACGCTGCAAGTGCCGCCTGGAGAAATAAGCAGGGATATCGATCTGGGATTTGAAAATGGCAATATAATCGCGATGCTCGACGATCAGAAAATATCCGGTTACCCGGTCGATCACACTTTGAGTGCCAGGCAGAAAAGCCGGTGCCTTGTCAAACTGAAAGCATAAAGCAGACCAAATTGACGCCCCGTGGGGCTGCCGAATAAAAGAGAAAAGATTGTTGGAAGGGGAAGTTTGCGCCTTTCTAATAGCCCGGAACAATGCCGTGATCGCAGCTGTCGTGATTGAAGATTTTTGGCGATAGAAATAGCAAGATTTGCTGGCTTGAAGTTCATCGATCATGTTCGATTCCCTACGAAGATGGGCGAAGCGAAAGTACTTCAGCCTGAAATGCTAACCCAGCGCTCTCATTATTGTCTAGGTAGTTTGTTTCGAGTAATAGTGGCTGTTGTGCAGAACCGGTTAGTGTCAGAAGCGGATGGTGCCCGCTTAGAGGAAAAGTTTTGCACATTTTAATAACCCTGTTCAGTTGTCTAATAGGATGTTTTCAGCTATAAATTTGAATCAAAGTTCCAAGTGTTGATACTTGTGAAGATAGACTGTTGAAATCTGAGCTTGTTATCAGCCCTTAAATAAATATGCCATCTATGAAAAACTGTACTGTTTAAAGAAAATTTGGTGATTAAATTAAATGGCAGGCGTTATGAATTTTAAGACATTAAGAGATAATGATGAAGAGAATTGGATTATTAAATGGTTTGTCGCATGAGGCCAATGAGCTAAAAAACTCACTCAAAAACATGTCCCAATTGGAAGGCTATGAAGTAGAAACTATTGATGATTTTTATCAACAAGAGACTGTATCAGGCGCTATGTGGGGACTGATTAATTTATGTGACGTATTAGTTGCGTTCGTTAATAAAAATTCTGAAAGCTTGTATTATCAGATTGGGTTAGCCCATGGTGCAGGAAAGCCCGTTGTAATAATAACTGACAATGAATATTCGTTACCACCAGAGATTAGAGGCCAGAGAATATTAAGCGTATCGAAATATGATTTTCTTGATAACAAATTTGTATTTCAGTTAAAAGAAGCGGTTGACGATGCAACAAGAAGAAAATCTGGCTATCTCGGTCCTAGGAGTGAGCACAAAAAATATTCTGCCTCACATAACTTTCAGCCCGCTGTAAATTTTCGCGATCTTTTTTCCGTGGAAGGTTATAGGCGTGCTCGGTTATTTGAACAATGGCTTGCAGAGAGGGCTGCAGGTATCGAAGGTTGGGAGGTTACTGCATCTGAATCGCTTGATCGTAGAGATACTGGTTTCGACTTGGTTATTTGGAACTCCCAAGAAGATTCTGAGCTTTCTATTTTAGGGAATCCAATAGCCGTTGAAATTAAAGCAATTAACTCAATGAGCTTGGCAAACCTTCATAATCTCCTTAAGATAAGTAAGAAGTCAGGAATTAAGGGGTTAATATTAGCTACGACTGGGTTAAATGATATAAGAACCAAAAGATTACTCAGTAGGCTTAGAGTTGAGGAGGGCATCAATGTTATTGCGTTAGACCGAGATGATCTCATAAATGTTATAAGCCCAAGTGATCTATTATACCTTGTCAAAACGAAAGTTAGAGAACTCTTGTACGGAAAGGAGTTCTAAATGTTTGACTTAAATCACTTCAGAACATTAATTAATGATGTTGATGCAGCCATTACAAATCAACAAAAAGGTCAGTCTTTTGAGCTTCTTTCTATTTATATGTTTGCTCATTTAAATGGGGTAGATATTACTGAGCATGATGTTAGGATGCCTTCAGAGGAAATAGACATTGTTCTGTGGAATGCACAGACAGAAGAGATATTAAGACCATGGGATTCAGTGATCCTCGTTGAGTGTAAAAATTGGAGTTCGGCTGTTGGTGCATCGGTATTAGATAATTTTGTGAATAAAATCCGCAGACGAGCTTTAACAACTGGTATATTTGTTGCTGCCAATGGTGTTACGGGTAGCTTTGTGAGAGGCGACGGAAATGAGCCTGGAGCAATTGGTATTTTAACAAGTGCTTTACAAGATGGTATTAGAGTTATTGTGATTACTATGGATGATATTCGCTCTTTAACTTCTTTAGATGATCTCAGGGCGCTAATAAAAAAACGATACTGCGGGCTTTATGTACACAAAGTACTTTAAACATAATAAGGCGTAGCTACAGGAAATTTTTCCTCAGAACTCATAATTTACTGTAAAGTCAAACGCTCGCTTTTGGATATAATTTATGTGATTGTGGGATGTTAAAAATTACAGTAGATCATGATGCTGCAGGTTTTGAGGTTCAACTTAAATTGGCATAAACATCTGATCCTCACTTTCGAGGATCATCCATTACAAAAAGTAGGAGATTCGATTATGGACAGATCACTGTGTATAAGCCCGCCCTGTGGTGGGTTGAGCTTCTTCCAATTGATTAACAAACCTAGGTTTAACTAGCTCTTCATGGTACTGAGAACAATCGCTAATGTCCACTACTCGCTCATAGCCGACAACAAGCGCTTAGGTTCTGCCCACCTTTTACCAGAAGCTGTTAATGCCTAGTATTACGATGTGTCGATCAACGATTGAAGGTAAGGCTATATGACGGTAACTAGGGAAAGTATGAAAAAATGGATCATCGAGTGTCTTCATGAACGTGGTGGTAGTGCTTGGCCACGCGAAGTTTCAAAGTACGTATGGAACAGCTACGAGACTGAGCTTAGAGATTCGGGCGATATGTTGTATACGTGGCAATATGACATTCGTTGGGCCGCTCAACAATTGAGAAACGAGGGCACTCTAAAACCAGTAAATAGACGCAGAGATTTGCCTTGGGAACTAGCATAGCAAAGCAAGGATTAACGTTCATTTCGCGGCTATATCTGACTTTGTTCTGAGTGTATGAGAATTGATACCCCTGAAGAAAACTTTCTTACCTGCCTGAATCTTGCTTTGACAGCCATATTGGTGTTCTACTGATATGGCTTTACACCCACTCGCAATGTCTATTTTTTGTAAGGATTTTAACTTGTGGGTACAAGTGCGGGTATAACCATTTATTTCTGCTTTTAAACTACATTGATATCAGTCTATTGGGTGTAGGATTCGAGTCCGGCCTTCGCACCAAGTATGCAAATTTAAGTCGCTTAATAGCGGCTTTTTTTGTGTCTGGGATTTATGCTTCCAAAGCCTGAATCAACCTGCCTCAATCCCCATCAGGTAATGGATGCAGACAGAGCTTGTGGTCTATCCCATTTTGACAAGGTTTTACCTGCACATGACCCGCAAAAAAGATTCATCATAGCCCTGGCTATGTGAAAGCCCGTACAGCAAAGCCTGAAATGTTTCATATCCATAATAATTACCCACAAATCATGGGATATCGGATGGATTTATAGCCTTGCCGATTTGTCCCAATAACTGGTGTCCTCGCTCAGATACGCGATACCTTGGCTTTGATGAGTTTTCGTTATAAACAGTATCTACCATTCC
>Ga0308167_1002118_pt1 | contig 19660 bp, 15 predicted proteins | sample PhyCR1_2_FD_202138 | JGI IMG/M metagenome (GOLD analysis project Ga0308167, IMG submission 202138) | Phyllosphere microbial communities from UC Gill Tract Community Farm, Albany, California, United States - DLSLRC.R1 | ecosystem: Host-associated > Plants > Phyllosphere > Unclassified | place... | reverse complement strand
GAGCCCGTTGTTTCAAGGTCCGCAGTCTGACGAAGGGCATATCCGCGTTGAAAAAAAAGTCACTCGGCGTGAGCGCCAATGCTTCGTTGATCCGAGCACCAGTGTTCCATAATGTTTCAATCAATACCCGCTGACGCAAATCAGGAAGATAGCTAAGGAGCACTGAAATTTCCGGCGCCAATAAATAGCGGGGCACATCCAGATCGGCGGCGATGGCCATTTCACGTAAGCGAACAGCGCGCGCATAGTCACCCGGCAAACCGATCGCGCTACGTGAAATCTGTTCTAGATTGTGGGGTATCAGGCTCAATTTTTTAATCTCCGCAATCTCGTGTATTTTGGTACAAAAAACACACAATACTTGCCATGGTGTCGCGTTGGCAGGTGGCCAGAATTCAAAAGACAGTTTCTTAGTGACTATTTTGCCGAGCTTGATGATAACAGGGAAGGGGAATAAATCGGTGATCGGTCAGTGCTAGGATTGGGGAAAAAACGAAATAAGCGTAAAAAACAAAACAGCAGCGATATCCGTAGCACGCCCAGAACAGCGCTAACGCAGTCTATGAGGTTTGCGAACCCACAGCCAGCAAGGCCTGCAGCCAAATTGCAAGGCTACGTATGGCCTTTGGGGATTCTGGCGGAAATACCCAACAGTGAGATAAAAGCAAGTTAGTGCAAAGTGCAAGCATGTGAATAACCCGATAATGAGATACCTAGGTGAGTAGTCAGTAAGAGATGATGGAGAAAAAGTTAAGTTAAGATACATTACGACGTAAGTGGCCAATCAACAGCAAACAGTGTGCTTAAGCGAATATATCTAGGCATCAAATATAATTTGACACTTTGAAATTAAATGTAAGCCCTGGATTTAAAATTTTTGGTATTAAATAATAAAATTGGATTATTTTATTATTTTGTTGATGATATTCTCTTTATTTTGTTTTATGCTCACTAAAACATTAAATGAAATTGAACTGAAATATTTTGAAAAAAAAAGCCTTTCGCTATATTAGTTGACTAAGCTATATATAATGATAAATTCAAATAAGTATAATCCCATGACTTCGAGAAAATAATGAATAAGATTAGCATATATAAAACAGTTAATCATGAAATCCATTACGCGATGAGTTTAATTGGTGGCAGCATTGAAATCATTAGTTTTAAATTCCTTTATAAAGCACTTATTGGATACATGACATCAAATATGGTTTTTGGTATTAATTCCTTAGCTGAGAATTCATTTGATTTTTCATCTATATATCATATTCTCATCGTTGTTATATGGATGATAATAGGTGCTGGTCATCAATTTGTTGCGGACCGTTATACCTTTAAAAAAAGTAGCCCTCTATATGGGTATGCCATAGGCCTCAGTACTGCGTGCTTTTTCCTTATATTATTCATGCAGCTAGGTCATTACATGTATACTAATAACTTACTACACTTAACACCAAATGCATCCGTAATGCCACTAGTGACTATTGGATTAGTATTTATGTACATACAAAACTATATAATAAAAAGTGGAGGTACGAGTTATCCAACTACTACATCTGTAGTCACGACTGTTTATATTTTGATGATCACTCATATAATTAAGGCATGCAACAAAAAGAATGACATATCCCAACGGAAACAAGATCTTGATGAAGGAAGACATTACATTATGGTCATTATCCATTTCTTTTTAGGAGCATTTATCACCGTCAAATTGAGTCAAGAATTTGATTTCATTGGATTATATCTGGCATTTTTCATTCTATTGTTAATAACATTTAGGGTTTGGGTAAAGCACAGTAATTTAAAGAAAACATAAAAGTTATTCAGCATAAATATCCACTAATAGTGATAAATAAAATATTCCATACAATAAGATGATATTATATGTCTTGTTGTGTGAAATAGATGACACTTTAAATCAAATGACTCAATTTACTTAAGCCATAATATTTACCATCAGGCCAAAATTTACCTTGAAAGGTTTTATTGATTCTTTGAATAGGTTAAGTCACATCTATTCATATCTAGTAGATGAAAGCTATACCTCATGAGAAATAACCAGCTCCAAGAAAATTATTGATTATAGGATATTACTTATCCATATATAGTTATATAAATTCGCCCAGTAGTATACTCTAAGTTTAGAGGTATGCAGTGTTATGCTAATACTAATCTGAATTGTTACAATGAGGGGAGGGTGATATCAAAGCAATCAGGAAGTAGACACATATTTAATAATGTATAGTATGGCCATTTCCTCGATATTACTACACTTTTAACGCTATGCATAAATCGACTTTTGCGATTTTTTCGGTAGATGCATGGTTAGGTATATTACGGCATTGGCGAATAGCACCTCCACTGGAGGTGCTATTTTACTTATTAAACAGAATTAGCTAATTGCACAATATTTATCATAATATTCTTTAGCCATCTCGCGTAACATCTTACCAATCTGAGCATATTGATATTCGTTCAGATTTGCCAGAGAGGCTCGAGCAGATGGGTGTTGACTGCCGAATCCTTTACCTGGCAGCAGAATAACGCCCGTTTCAGTTGCGATGCGGAAAAGAAGCTCATTATGAGAGAAGTTTTTGCGAAGCCACAGGGCAAAATCAGCGTTATAAAGCTGAGTGGCAATCGACTCTAAATCCAGCAGCGTATAATAATCAACAGACTGACCATCCTGTGGAACTTCAACGCCTAGCTCGCGATAAAGTGCACATTGACGCTGGCGGATAACTTTCTTGAGAATTTTTTTGTATTCATCGTGTTCATCCATTAAAGCAAACAGACTAAACATAACCATCTGAATCTGTTGTGGCAACGACAAGCCGGCAGTATGATTTAACGCTACAGCACGACTATCAGCAACAAGACGATCAATGAAATGCAGATCTTCTACATTGGTAATAATGGATGAGTAACGTTTATGTAGCTCCTCTTTGATATCTTTAGGCATCGCGGAGAGCTTATCATCAAGGACATTATTTTTATGTGTCGCGATAGCTCCTAAGCGCCATCCTGTTGCACCAAAGTATTTCGAGAATGAGTAAACCAGAATGGTGTTATAAGGGCATACAGCAAATAAGGACTTGAAATCATCTGCAAATGTACCGTAAACATCGTCGGTTAAAATAATCAGATCTTTTCGCTCATTGCTAACAATAGAGCTAATTTTCTGTAGGCAACGGTCATCTAATTTAACCGATGCAGGATTACTTGGATTAATACAGAAGAAGATTTTAATATCTGGATCTTTCAGTTTATCAAGTTCTTCATCACTGTACTGCCAGTTGTTTTCTGGTTCAGCATTGATTGGTACGATCTCCAGTCCATACTCTTCTAACTGTGGGATCTCAATGTAAGGTGTGAAAACAGGCATGCCGATTGCTACTTTATCGCCCTTTGAAAGCAGGCGGTTTTCTTTTAAGGTATCGAAAATATATGCCATTGCCGCAGTACCGCCTTCAACAGCGAAAACTTCAATGTCGTCGGTAGACGCATCGCTGCCGGACATTTCGCGCAATAAGTAATGGCGAACAATTTGCTCGCTGATAGTCAGCATGCGAGAAGGAACTGGATAATTGCATCCAAGAATACCCTCTACCATTTCTTGAATGAAATCTTTACCAGAAAGGCCTAACTGATCTTTTACATAGCTAAATGAATTACGTAAGAAGCAAACTTCAGGCAGTTGCAAATTATCGCTGATGAAACGCTCGAAGCGCTCCAGCATACCCTCATTATCAGGGATACCACCGATATCTTGCTTCATATATGAATACGATAATTCAGATTCGCTACAAGCAAATAGACCTAATTGAAAGAACGCGAGGCGTGGTAGTGTAGCCAAGAAGTTTGGATTACCACGTCCTGCATTTAACATGGTTTTATTTTTATTTCCTGATGCATGTTTAATCAATTCATCTTTTAATTCAAATGGACTAAGTTGAGCAAGTTCTTTAAAGTCAGTCATGATTATCTCTATTAATGGTTAAACGAAAGCAACAACTAATGGCCCAAGCAATGTAAGGAATACATTTGCAAGCGCGTATGTGATAGCAAAAGAAACTGTTGGTACAGAATTACCGGATTTTTCTAATACCTCGCCAAAAGCAGGATTTGCACTCCTTGTTCCTGAGAGGGCGCCTGCAAATATCGCGGTATTGTCGTAATGCAAAATGTATCGACCAACAAGCATGGTAATAAATAGCGGAATGATGGTGACTGCGACACCGATCATAAAGATGGATATTCCACTTTGGGCAATAGTACTAATGGCTTGTTGACCAGACTGAAGTCCTACGACAGCAACAAATCCAGCAAGCCCTAAGTCTTTTAGCAGCGTAGATGCTGGCGTTGGCATATTTCCCATCACCATATGGCGTGAACGGTACCAGCCAAAAATAAGCCCAGAAAATAGCGCGCCACCACCGGCTCCTAATGTGAGAGGAATAGAGCCAATATGAACGACGGCGAGACCAATGAGCAGGCCAACAGAAACACCAATCCCATGGAATAAGAGATCTGTTTTTTCACTAACGCTGATAACAGGACCAACCTCTTTTGCAAAGCGCTGGATATCTTCATTCACGCCATAAACAGTGACAACATCACCAGACTTGATGAGCGTTTCTCCGACTAAAGGAAGTGAACCTTCCCCGCGCTTGAGCTGTAGGAAATAAATACCGTGACGTAGCTCCTGAGTGGCTGTGCTGGAAATGTATGCAATCTTTTTATTCGTATAGGCTTTATTGGTAATAATGATATCTCGGGTGGAAATAACGACTTCCATCCCATCGTTATCTTTAGTTTCAGGGCCAACTATTTCATCCAACTGGACTACGCTACTGCGACGACCAACAATGAGGATAATATCGCCCAGCTCTAAGGTCGTTTCACCACTTAAACCAATGATATCACCTGAGCGTTTAAGCCTTTCAACGGTAATCTTTCCTTCAGTCGCAGATTTCTCTAGTTGAGAAATTGTCAACCCAGCAGCAGATGTGACTTTGAAAACTCGGCCGACAATATTAGGAAGTGCAGGCGTTTCGCCAAATCCATAATTTCTAGCGCCATTTAATAGTGTTGCTTCTGCTTTTATGGCATCCTCACGTAAACCTCGGCGCATAAACCAAGGGAGAATATTGACACATATAATAATCGCGCCCAACGAGCCAAATATGTAGGTGACAGCATATCCGATAGCAACATTAGCCTGTAAATGCTGGGATAATTCAGGTGAAAGGCCTAGCTTTTCGATGGCAGAACTAGCTGTTCCAATAATAGCTGATTGCGTCAATGCACCGGCTGCAATGCCTGCTGCTGTGCCCTTATCTAGGTCATACATTCTTGCAAGAATGACAACGGTGATAAGCCCACTAACAGCCATGACAATAGCAAGTATGATTTCTCTTATAGACTTTAAGCCTAAAGATTTAAAGAACTGAGGCCCGCTTTCAAAGCCAACGGCATAAATAAATAGAGCAAAAAGAACAGCTTTAACGCCGTCATCAATGGTTACACCGAATTGGCTTAGAGCGACAGATATTACAAGTGCACCCGCAACGCCGCCAAGCTGAAATTTACCGAATTTGAATTTCCCTATCCATGTACCAATAGCAAGAGAAAGGAATAGCGCTATCTCAGGTGACATTTGAAAAATTGAATGAATTAGAAACACACGACAACCCTCTTCATAAGAGAAAGAAGTTATAAATTAAAAAAATATCATTTCCATAGAGTATTTTTTACGAGTACATATGCGAACATTAACTCAGTGATATTCAACGGCGCTGAGTATATTCAGTAAGACGTGCTTTAATTTATGATCTGAGTCAATTTAATTAGATGTTATTAAATTTAAAAACCACTATTAAAATAACTTTTTCGAAAATCCGAAATAATGGGTTTTATTATCTACGGTAATTCGGATTTCATATCTTATTTATTTTTTATTTCTGACCAAAGACAAATACACGCATTAATTTTATGGGTAATGACTAAATATCCGTTAGTATTCTGTTTAACATCGATGTGTTATTATTGACTAGATTACATTTATGTGTTTTAACTTCATGCTGTTATGTTGGACGTCAGTGACTCTGCGAGATAAACAAAATGCCACAACATCATCAGCACAACCAGATTTTGCGTGACCCTAAGCTACAACAGTTTGTCTTAATCGTTATCATATTTTCTTTGGTGCTGATTTATAGTTGCTATGTTATTGTAAACGAGGTTAAAAACCAAAAAATACTCTTGAGGCAACAACTCAATGAGATAGGCTTAGCACTGAATTTAAGTGTACAACGCTACGAATTTATGCCGTACTCATTATCTCGTGACGAAAAAATAATTAACTTACTCAGAGAAAAAGACGCTAAAAAGCAAACAAAAGAAATGAATAGATATTTAAAGTCTATCCAAGTGCGCACAGGCGCCCTCTCTATCTATATCATTGACCTGGGCGGTAACATAATCTCATCAAGTGACTTTGGACAATGCGATAGCGCTATTGGCTGCAATGTTTCACATAGACCTTACTTTATAAATGCAGATACAGATAGTACTATTGGATACTTTGGTGTTGGGGTCTCAAACGGTATCCCAGGTTACTTTTTAGTTAACTCAATAAGTTGGAATGGCGAGAAGATAGGGGCTATTTCAGTTAAAGTTAATTTAGATGATCTTATCAATACTAGAGGCGGTGAAGGTGAGATAATTCTTTTAGATCAACATGACATTATCGCAAGTTCTAGCAATCCGAATTGGTTTTATCATTCAATCTCACCATTACCTAAGTTACAGTATCAGAAAATATCGGAAGAACAGAGATATCGGGTCAATGATATTCCTATGCTAGATTATAGGAATATAATAAAAGAAAATGACGACTCATGGATTGTTAGCGTAGCCAAAAAGTACTATATGGCAAGTGAGAGTTATGTTAGCGATATCAATATGACATTAGTAAGGCTTTTACCCATGAGTGCTATTTTTAAGGCAATATGGCCTAAAATAGGGGGAATCATCGCTACGTTTGCTTTTTGTGCAATACTATTCAAAATAATTGTCCAACGTAATAAAATTTTATCTCTGAAAATTGAAAAACAGCAAGCATTAAAGAAAAAAAATAGATCGCTTGAAAATCTTGTCATGCTAAGAACGTATGAACTTGCAAAAAAAACAATTAATCTTGAGGCGGAAATAAAAGAGCGAGTCAATAGTGAAAATATTCTTCGAAATATGCAAAAAGAGTTGCTTCATAATGAAAAACTCGCAGCTATTGGGCAGCTTTCTGCCGGATTAGCACATGAAATTAATCAGCCATTAGCAGCAATTAGCATGATTTCAGCAAATACGATGCGTTTTATCGAAATAGGAGAATGGGAAGAAGCTCGATCAAATTTAGCGCGAATCGCTCGATTAGTTGATTTTATCGGTCAGTTAAGCAATCAGTTACGTACTTTCTCTCGTGTCGGTGATGATTCAATAAGCTCAGTTTCGTTAAAAATCAGTATAGACAATGCAATGTTGTTATTGAGTCATAAATTTAAAACAAATAACTTTACATTTACTCGCATACCACCATCGAGTGAGATTTATTGCTTATGTAATAACCTTAGACTTGAGCAAGTATTAGTCAATTTAATCAGTAATGCCCTTGATGCTATTTCGCATGAAAATTCGGCGGGTAATATAACGGCCAAATGGTATAAGGATGGTGATTCCGCTGTTATTGAAATTGAAGATAATGGCCCAGGCATTCCGCTCAACGTTATTGAACATATTTTCGAACCTTTTTTTACAACAAAAACATCACATGGATTAGGATTGGGCCTCGCTATTTCTGCAGATATTATAAAGTCTTTTAAAGGTTCATTGTCAGCAATTAATATTGAAACAGGGGCGCGCTTTATCATTCGTCTACCATTGTATAAAGAGAGTTAATTGGAGTGTATTTATGACTGATATAGACATCTTAATCATTGAAGATGATAAGGATATTCAACATGGATGTGTTCAGGCGCTGAAACTAGATAATAAACGCGCTATTGGCGTTGGCTCTGTCGAAGACGCTCGCTTTTTACTACCTGAGCTAAAGCAGCACGGTATAATTGTGACGGACATGAAGCTGCCTGGCATGAGTGGACTTACATTCCAGAAAGAGTTCAACGCCATAAATCCTGATGTTCCTATCATTATTATTACTGGTCATGGTGATGTAGAAACTGCTGTAGAAGCTATGCATAATGGTGCATATGACTTTTTGCAAAAGCCTTTCACGCCCCAACAATTGCTGAATATAGTACGCCGAGCGCTTGATAAGCGACGTCTTATCCATGAAAACAACCAATTACGTCGTAAACTTGCTGATGCAAGCGCACTTGAGAGCCGACTTATTGGGAATTCATCGGCTATAACTAAGGTTCGTGAGACAATTAAAGATATTGCGATGACGCCGACAAATATTTTGATTTATGGCGAAACAGGTTCAGGTAAAGAGCTTGCGGCGCGCTGCATACACGACCTTAGCGGTAGAACAGGCCCCTTCGTTGCACTTAATTGTGGCGGACTACCTGAATCATTGTTTGATAGCGAAATTTTTGGTCATGAGGTTGGTGCATTTCTCGGTGCAACTGAAACACGCATTGGGAAGCTGGAATATGCGGATAAAGGGACACTATTTCTCGATGAGGTCGAGAGTATGCCTTTTAGTATGCAAGTAAAATTCTTGCGTGTTTTACAAGAGCGGCGTTTTGAGAGGTTAGGCTCAAATAAAACTATACCTATTGATATTCGTATTATTAGTGCAAGTAAAACTAATTTAGTTGAACTTAGCGAAAATAACCTTTTCCGTACTGATCTTCATTTTCGGCTGAGCGTTATTAATCTTCATTTACCAGCACTACGTGATAGAATTGAAGATATTCCTCTGCTTTTCAATCTTTTTGTTTCTCAAGCATCAGCATGCTTTGACCGTCCTGCACCTGAAATTAAGGCTGTATTGCTTCATAAGTTAATGGCAGCTCAGTGGCCAGGAAATATTCGTGAACTACGAAATTATGCCGAACGGTTTGTGCTTGGGATTAAAGATGAGCATAACACTTCATTTGATGAAAGTGCGACTTCACTTATTCAAATGGTTGAAAATTTTGAACGCAGTCTCATTATTCTTGAAATAAATAGACAAAGAGGAAGTTTAACTAAAACTGCCGAAACGTTAAAAATACCTAAAAGCACACTTTCCGATAAGATTAAGAAGTATTCTTTAAAATAACGGTGATTATAGCGTTTTTGTTAGGATAGTCCTTGTTAGTTATATTTGATTTTTTGTGTAATGTGATTTTTTAGGTAACAAGTATTATGCTAATTTGCTATGTAACAGACTGGTTTGCATAATCAGTCTGTTATGTTTATTTATTATGATGTTTTTATGACGCAACGTTTTTTCCGAATTGATTCTTCAATATAGAATGTTCTCTCCAAACCTTAAACGTTAAAAATAGCAATACAAAGAAAACAAGATATAAACTGTCGAATTGATAATATTCACTTAATTTTATTGTGATATAGGCCCCTGCAAAAAAATGAATGAGAACCATAACATAGTGAGTACCTTCGCTTAATGAGGCTCGTCGCTCTAGCGCGGTTTTATTGCGATTAAATGAACCGGCAAGGCGCGTTATCATGAGTACATAAACGGTAGTGACAACGGATGTTGTTGTTGGATAAGCCGTTCCACCATTCCTAATGATAAAATTTTGTATATACATAAAAAGCAATCCAATAGTAACGAGTGGCATCACTGATAGTGTTGGGCTATCAGCAAGAAGGTCATGCCTAAACATGTATTGCCCAATCAATATAAACAAAAGAAGAATGAACGTACTTGTCGTCATTGCTATCGCATATCCATGCATAGCGCTTTTTGCATGGAAGTTGTATTTGTTAGCGATTATTTGATGGCCTGCGCCGAGCAACATCCATATGAGAATAATGAGAATGTGGTAGAAGGAAGAAAAGTTGAAATCGCCTTCAGCCAGCGAGTTAATTCCGAAGATCATATTTGATGTCATATAGCCAATAAGCGCTTTGTACAGATATTTAAAGCTAATTATTTCCATTCCTCCACCAATAAAACTCATTGCATAATGAATCTCATGATTAATAGATTTGTATATGGATGGCTTTAGTGCTGTAAAATTCATGTCTGATGATTTCATGTGCTAGTGTTTTGTGGTCAAGGTATCACTGTGCTTTTTTATGTCAATAATTTATTCGTACGTAACTATAAATTATTGCTCTAATTATATATCTATTATCTTGAGTGATTCGAATTTTCGAAATTTAAGTTAATTAATGTTCGGATAATCGAATTATTATATTTATTTCTGGTTGTTAGATATTATTGATATGGATCAAGTAAATTTGATTGTTTTGATGAGCATAATTTATTACGCAAAATAAATGAATTTTTCTTTATTTTTTTATTTAAACCAGCGCGAATTTTAAATTCACCTATCCTGAGCCTTGTTGAATGATAGGTTTGCCATTTTATTATTTCACAGTTGAATGATTAATTGTCTTGGGGAAAGCTGTGCACTCTAAAAATGAACTTATAGAAGGCGTACTACGCTGGATTGATGATAATATTGAAAAACGACTTAAAACTAAAGATGTTGCGAACAAATCTGGCTACTCTTCACGGTATTTTCAGAGGATTTTTCTTGAATGCACAGGTCAAACTATTGCTGTACATATACGCGAGAAAAAAATTGAATTAGCAGCAATGGAGCTTAAAGATGCCAACAACTCGATATGTGACATCGCGATTAAATATGGCTATGACTCCCAGCAAACATTTAATCGGGCATTTATAAGACGATTTCATATAACGCCAGGAAAATGGCGTAAAAAAGTTATTAGCACTAAAAATTAGTCCTTATGAATAACGTTTTTTAAAAAAACTGACAGAGGATTGATGGGATAATCACAAGATTCCTATTGATATTATTGACTGTTTCACTGGTTAGCCTGTGCCTAACTTCAGTATATATCATGCCTTGTCGTATATTGCAGCGCAGCTATCGTTTTTACTAGGTGACGTACTCTGTAGTCGGTACTTTCTCAGAGATCATCAACATGTCAAAAATCAAAAGCTATGCTGCACTGAAACCCAGGGCAGATCTGGAACTTTATGAGTATGACGCTGGTGCACTACAGCCAGACGACGTTGAGGTTAAAGTCGAATACTGCGGCATCTGTCATTCGGATCTGTCGATGATCGACAACGAGTAGGGATTCTCTGACTATCCTCTAATTGCGGGCCATGAAGTGGTGTGGCATATCCATGCGCTGGGCGATGCCGCAAAAAATAAAGATCTGAAGGTCGGCCAGCGAGTAGGCGTGGGCTATACGACAAACAGTTGTCAGCATTGCGATGCGAGTATTAGCGGCAACCAAATTAACTGCCAGAATGATCGAAAACAAGGGAAATGGGTTTATCTCCACACATACCTTCCTAGCCTGCTCATATTATTGAGCAGGCTTGGTTAAGCCAACAGGACGATGTTCAGGCCATTACCCGTAAGCTGGCTTCAGTCAACTATTCCGGTAACAGTAAGGCTGTCTGCATCTAAAAAATTTGCCAGAACATATGTGTTTTATCAAATGCGATGAGTTGAAATGAAAACGTTAGCGGTATTTGACCCAGCGATGTGTTGCAGCACCGGTGTCTGCAGTACTGATGTTGATCGGTCTCTGGTTGATTTTTCTGCAAATATCCAGTGGCTGAAAAAACATGGTATTCAGGTCGATCGTTTTAATCTGGCACAGCAACCGATGAGCTTTGTCCAGAACGAGAAAGTTAAAGCATTTATTGAGTCTCCCGGTGCGGAAGGGCTACCACTGTTGTTACTGGATGGTAAAACGGTGATGGCCAAACGTTACACTAAACGGACTGAACTTGCACGGCGGTTTAGAATTCCGCAGGAGAAGGAAAGTGCGATTAGCGTCTTCAGGCTGCTGCGGTGGTAATACTTCTTGTTGTTAAGTATGTCAGGAGGACATATGAAATTCTTAAAAAAAATTCCCCCCTTATCTGTTTTTTACCGGTAAAGGCGGTGTAGGTAAGACCTCTATTTCCTGTGTCACAGCGATCCGTCTAGCAGGACAGGGTAAACGAGTGTTGCTGGTCAGTACCGACCCGGCCTCAAGCGTTGGCCAGACTATTGGCAACACCGTTCAACCAATAGCCTCAACTCCTGGATTGTCGGCTCTTGAGATCAATCCTCAGGCAGCTGCGCAGCAATATCGGGCAAGAATCGTTGACCCAATTAAAGGGGGCCTGCCTGATGACGTTGTTAGCAGCATCAATGAACAATTGTCGGGTGCATGTACAACCGAGATTGCTTCATTTGATGAGTTTACCGGATTGTTGATCATTGCCTCTTAGAGTACAAGAATTCACGTTTCAAGCAGAATAACTAGATATTTTAAAAATGCCGCCGCACGTCTTGTAAGAGTCCCCATCTGAAGTATACCTGAAACTAAATTCCGTACTGTCATGTAGTAGCCACTCACGGACAATAACCACTCAGCGCTATAAACGGCGGAGAGCAGTTACTCCGTAATGATGTTATTAAGCTTTATTTTAAAAAGTATTTATCTTGGGACACGTAATCCACCATCAACACCTCGGGTAAAAACAACTTGCCATAGCTGAATATTTCGAGCCCTAAATGCTCCTGCACATGACTTAAGATAATATGTGAACATGCGTCTAAATCTATCACTATATTCATCCTTTATATCAGGCCATATAAATTCAAAATTTTCATACCATGCCATCAACGTTTTATCATAGTCAGAGCCGAAATTGTGCAGATCTTCCATAACAAAAAATGGCTCACTTGCTTCAGCTATTTGCTTTACTGAAGGTAAACATCCATTAGGGAAAATATACTTATTAATCCAAGGATCTACATTAATTTTAGTTTCATTCGAACCAATTGTATGTAATAAAAAAATTCCATTTGGTTTTAGGTTTTTATTTACCATGGTGAAATATTCATCATAGTTTTTTGGCCCTACATGTTCAAACATGCCAACAGAAACTATTCTGTCAAACTCCATATCTAGCTCTCTATAATCTATAAGCTCAATAGAAACGTCTAGACATTTACAGCGCTCAATTGCCAAGTCTCTTTGCTCTTTTGAAATAGTAATGCCAAAGACTTTTACTCCATAGTTTTGTGAGGCATAGGCAGCAAGCCCCCCCCAGCCACAACCGATGTCGAGTAATGTCATTCCTTTCTTTAGCTTTAATTTTTCACAAATCAACTTTAACTTATCCGACTGCGCATCTTTGAGATTATTGGCATTATTCCAATAACCACACGAGTATTGCATATAAGGATCTAGCATTTTGTTAAATAAATCATTACCCAAATCATAGTGTTCTTTCCCTACTATCCAGGCCCTTTTGCGAGATTGCATGTTAAAAATTTTTGCAGCAAAGATTCTAAATAAATCTTTCATATTGATTTTTATTGACTCATCAGCTTTACTTTTTATTATTCTACACATGAATTCATCGAGTTTATCACTATCCCACCAACCATCCATATAGCTCTCACCTAATCCTAGTGAGCCTTCCTGAATTACTCTTTTGAAAAAATCATCATTATATACTTGGATGTCATAGTCCCTATCTCCATTAATCTTTATCCCAGCTTGAGACAACAGATCTCTGCATGTCTTATACCACATAGATGTTTCATTAATTTTTGTTTTATCGATAATTTTATTGTTCATCTCAGCCTGCATCAGTAAATTAACCACTCAAATACCAGAAGTTTTAGAGCGGTTTTAATTTTTAAATTAAAAAAACAATTGTCATCGCATACACTAATCGCGCGCCAATAATATTGATGCAAATATTAAAGTTATTGATCGGAATCAAAAAAATCGTACTACCTATAAAACAGATATCAATATTTCCGGCATTTCGAATTACCGGTAAAATAAAAGAACGGAATTCCGAATATATATTTCTAATTATGTTCAAGTGTTAGCACATCATAAATATGAGCATTACAAGTTTGTATTCATAGGAGCAATTAATATAATGCCAGCACCATATAGATTAAGAGTTGAATTTTACATGAAGAAAACGCCATGAATAAACCATGAATATGATTCATTCCTTAAAAGTGAATAATTATTAGCACTTATAATCTTAGTGCATGGTACAAGCATAACCATATAGGATTTTTTAATGTGTATACTGAATGGTGAGTTATTTGTTAAAAACTACGACTCTCTTTATTTATATATGAACACGATAAAATCCTATCCTAGATTAAGTGCCGATGAAGAGAGAGCGTTAGTCGAAGAGGCCTATTCACATGGCGATTCATATGCAATTAAAAGGCTTGTGTTATCACACCTACGCTTTGTCGTATATATTGCAAAGGATTATAAAGGGTATCATCTTCCGCTGATAGACTTGATTCAAGAGGGAAATTTAGGACTAATGAAAGCGATTGATCGCTTTGATCCAAAACTAGGTATACGTCTAGCCTCATTCGCTATTCATTGGATAAAAGCAGCTATTCATGAATATGTTCTTCGGAACTGGCGAATTATTAAAGTTGTAACTAAAAGGTCTCATCGGAAATTATTTTTCAACTTACGGAAATCACAACAGCATCTAGGTTGGATGACTAAAGATGAAGTAGACATAATTTCAAAAAAACTAGAAGTACCTGAACAAGATGTTATTGATATGGAATTGCGATTAGCAGCAGCAGATATGGCATTTGAAACAGGTAGCCATGATGACAACGTATTAATTTTGTCTCCATACTTACACGATAGGAACTCAGATTTTGCTAGTGATATCGAAGCTAATGATTGGAAAAAATACTTATTACATAAACTAGGATCAGCAATGAATGATTTAGACAAACGAAGTCAGCATATCATTCATTCTCGCTGGCTAAATGACAAGAAACTTACGCTGCATGAGCTAGCAAAAGAATATGGTGTCTCAGCTGAAAGAATAAGGCAATTAGAAAATAAGGCGTTAAGAAAGCTTCGTGTATCAATAGAGAATGACTAATAAATTATTTGGTGGGATTTTATGTTGAATGCTTATGATAGAAATAGAAATTTGTTGCATGTCGGAGATAATGTCATCTTAAATGGAACATGCAAACTGCTTACGATAAAGAAAATTGATGATGATAATATTCCGACTTCAAAAATAAGAGCTACAAAGTGTATTTCATGCTGTAACGATGATGCTCTGTACTCTCCTCAAGATTTAATACTACTAAGATAGTTAGAAGTGCTATTTCTTAATTGAAGATAAATTAATAATTTATGGCATGAAATCATATGAGTTTCTTTCTATAAAAATTATGTTTCCCAAGGTATGATATGAAACATTTAGTTCTAACTGATGATATTTTATTATTTCAGGCGTTCACTCATATTTGTGATAATCCAACATGGATAAAGTCAAATGAAATAGGGTTTTATTTAAGATGCATGTCTTTTGATGAAATGATCGTTTTTGTAGATGACAGAATCGCAAACGTGAATGTATTAGCTATAAGCACCTATTTTAGATCAAAGGATAAGTTAATTAGAATTTCTTTCTCTGAAAGAGCTATTACGAATGTACCATTTATGCATACTATTATTTCACGCCAACCGCTATCTAATTTTTTCAGTTCTGTTAAAAATATAGATGTGTTCACAAATGATAAATTAGAGACACCATCTGACTATCTGACATACCGTGAAGCTCAAGTTATTTCCTTAATAATGGAAGGTAAAAGTATATATTCGATATCATCTATCTTGCAGATAAATCCAAAAACTACGTATAGATTTAGAAGTAATATCATAACTAAGTTTGGTTGTAAGAACTACATTGATTTTTGCAAAAAAGTAACACTCGGAGTCTAAGTTCATCCATATATATATTTGTAGATTGAGGCTATTGAACATGAGCTATTCGATTCAGTGAAAGGATGTCAGTTGTCCAGCGCATGCATCCGTACTGACAAAATAGTATGTAAATATTGCATTGATGCTATATATTAACGATGAAACTGATAGCAAGGAGTAAAACCCATTTCGTAATTGATGGATAGTTGGTGTTATTTTTCTCTTGAGAATTACCACGATACCCAAGATAATGCTATATATCATTGAAATAACTGCTCTAATAATTATGTATACATATAAATCACATAAGCTGAGCATGTCTTTATCGAAAAGATAGTGGTGAACTCACATATCATGCGTTTAAGATTACTCAGCAATTTGCATGCTTAGTGGCTTCGTCATTGTCAATTAAATCTCTACTTTTTATTATGCAAAGAAGGATGCTGACTAAAAAAACATGAGTTATTATATGCTCAATTATACAAAAAAAATGACCGAGCTATTTTCCACCGAGGTAATAGAGAGTACCGTTTTTTCATTATTTCCAGCTATGAAATATCATGAACTTTTAGGTTAAATAATGTTATTGCACTAATTATATGGGATAGGATTTCTGTCTGCAATTTTTCGTAAGCCACCCATTCTGTCAATTCGGTGAAAGCATATAGTTCAACTGGAAGTCCATATATCGTCGGCTGTAACTGACGAACCATTAGGGTCATATTCTGATGGATAGACTTATGTTGGGTCAAATATTCATTTGTATATTTCTGAAATAGTTCAATATTGGTATTATAGATATTTAAATCAATATCATTTAGCAGTGTTAACTCTGCTTTATTGATGATGGAATTTTTTTCTTCAGGACTCAAAAATTTTATGGTTTTAATGTCTATATTTATGTATCGCTGTATCCGCCTAGCCCTGTTTTCGTCCATATAACGCCAATTTTTGAAAGCTTCCGAGACCAATGTGTAAGTTGGAATTGTTGTAATTGTATTGTCGAAATTAAGAACTTTGACCGTAGTCAATCCAATATCTTGGACAACCCCATTTGCCCCAAGTCTATCAAGTTCAATCCAATCCCCCGTAATTAGCATATTGTTGGCGGAGAGTTGTATACCCGCAACTAAACCAAGGAGGGGATCCTTAAATACTAATAACAATACTGCAGCGACAGCACTTAATCCACTAAGAAGAATAAATGGTGACTTATTCAATAGAATTGAAACCAAGAAAATAATATAAAGAAGCGCACCAACTAACTTCAGAGTCTGCTCAATACCACGATAAGGTAATACTCTAATTTTTTTGTTGTTATTTAATAAATCGAAGCTAAGATCTATAAAAGAGTAAAACGTAAGTAGTGCAAATGTCAGCATCCATATATGAGAACCCGCTATAATGATACCAAGAATTTTCCCCCCAGATACTTGAACCAGTGATAGCTGAGCCGATAAAATCCCACCCTGAAAAGTTAGCACCGCGTAATGAAATAGATGATGATGAGTAACAAATTTAAGGTGCGATGATTGATGTTGCTCCGCTTTTCTATTTAAGTATGGGAAGACTATATAATGCGCAAAGTAATGCAATACAATAAAAATGATCACTACGCGGATGACTGGTATATCACCATCTAGAAACGTAGTGTTTATATATTGAAAAAACTCATTGCTTTCAATTGATTGTATCATTATCAAGTTCTATAAATGATCGTTTTTACGTACTAACTATTTTATAGTTAGCTCCTCTAGTGGTAGTGAGACGTTAAATTGTCTAAAATAATAATATAGCCAGCATTTTTATGCGTTATATTTTCAATATTATCACATCCACTCATTGTTATATACCCATCAGTTATGATGATATCCACACCTTTTTACATAAATATAAATCTAATGATTAGATTTGGTAGTAAATAGCTTCTTTTCTCAGAAGTAATACTATATTTTAGTCAGTGTAGTTATCCATTTTAAGGAGAGTGGCGCGATGCAATTTGCGATTCATTTCGTTTTAGCTTGCAGCTCTTCATAAATTCAGCATCTCGGTTTTTAATTATCTCAGCTGTTCTATCATCAACATCTATGGGGACGCCCATATCATTCCAAGCCGATATGCTTAAAATGCGGTATGAGGATAATATGCCTTCTACGGGGATCCTAAACTCCAACGAGCCATTGGCTTTTATTGAGCCAAGACTTGCTACTTTCGCACCGCTTGGCACACAATTTTTATCAATTGTGATATAAGTCACAGCACTATATGGCAACGTTTCTGAGCTGTTATTTTCTATGGTACCGCCAATTTCATAATGCCCATTGGCACCGAGTCCCATGTGAAAGGCAAGGTTAATATCAGACTTTGCAATGCAAGGGGTATGTATTGAAAGCATTATAAATGCGAAAAAAATTAATTTCATTCTCTTAACTCTGGTTTTATTTTTTTAGAAAATTGAGATTTTATTTATAAGTTGAGCGCCTCAAGCTGGGAATGATGTTCCACTACGGGAAGCTAAATATGGCGTTCTGAGCCTTCCCTCCATGATCGGAGAAGACCCGCGATTAATCAGTTCATCCAGACGCGAGCGTAAATCCACTATGTCACTCCTTCTAATCTTTGCGTTAAAACAGTAACGCACCTAAAAATACGCAAAGCAAGAGATAAATGATAAGGTTGATTCTTTTATTTCAATATGCGGTTTAAAGCATAACAAAGCCTCTGGAGATGTACCCCAGAGACTTTTAAGTAAGATGCTACTTAAGATTTAAAATCTTATCATTGAGAATAAATATTAGTTCTTTTTCTCTGCCACAAGTGCACCGGCGTAGTTATCTTTTACCTGTCCTTTAGCTAAGTTATATGCAGAGTTATCTGGCGAGTCAGAATAAAGATAATTTCCTACAGGCCATCCTAAAGAGCTTACACCATTATTAATAGTAGCTTTATATAATTCATCAAATTCAGATGTTCTTGGTAACTGTGAATTATTTACTTCTCCCTTGATCATACCACTATAAGGTTCGCGATTAAATTTTAAACCCGTATTACCATTAATAACTTCGCCTGACAACTTAGGGCGCTCAATTGTTCCTCCTGTAGAGAGTTTGAAGCTATTCACCATATGTCCCCAATAGTTAGCATATTGAGAGTCTGGACTGGTTAAAACTGTAAATATTACACTCTGTGTTTTCGATGCTAAATCATCGGTAGTAACAGAGAATTTAGTTTCCACTCCCCTGCCATTTGGATCGGTCAGCGTAACGATAACCTGCCCCGTGGAGTCAGTTTCAGGCGTGATAAATGTGGCCGAACTCTGCCCATTAAACATCATGGTGGCAGTTTCTGATTCATTCTGACGGTTTGTCGCGCCATCTAACATAACGTTAAAACTAACTCCTTTAACAGGTGCACCTTTTTCATCCAGTGCTTTTAACGTCATGCTAATTGGCTGACCAATCTGTACTTTTGTTTTACTGAGAGAAACAGAGAAACTATTCGCGACTATCACTACGGTTCCGTTATTGCCGCCGGTAGTATTGTTGCCGCCGCCGGTTTGGGCGGTGGTTACCGTGGCAGTATTGCCGTAGACACTGGCGCCGTTTTTAGCACGCACGGACATTTCCAACACCTGACCCGCGTCGCTGCTGACAATGGTGTAGCTTGGTACCACGCCGCTTTGGCTAAT
>Ga0308167_1002112_pt1 | contig 19695 bp, 17 predicted proteins | sample PhyCR1_2_FD_202138 | JGI IMG/M metagenome (GOLD analysis project Ga0308167, IMG submission 202138) | Phyllosphere microbial communities from UC Gill Tract Community Farm, Albany, California, United States - DLSLRC.R1 | ecosystem: Host-associated > Plants > Phyllosphere > Unclassified | place... | reverse complement strand
CGACGGGCATCGCCACGGTCGAGGGTCACATCCACCACATGCACAAGACCCGGGGTCACGTGCGGGAGTCCTTCCGCACCCGTGACATGCGTGCCCTCCTCGGCACGATGGGCCTCGGGCACGTCCGGTACGCCACGAAGGGTGCCGCGAGCAACGAGGAAGAAGCCCAGCCGTTCTACGTGAACGCGCCGTACGGCATCGTCCTCGTGCACAACGGCAACCTGACGAACACGCGGGAACTGACGCGTGAGCTGTTCGACATCGACCGGCGGCACCTCAACACGAGCTCCGACACCGAGCTGCTGGTGAACGTGCTCGCGCACGAGCTCCAGGGCCAGGTGCGGGGCAAGGACCTCGACCCCGGGCAGGTGTTCGACGCCGTCGAGCGCGTGCACGAGCGGGTCGAGGGCTCCTACGCCGCCATCGCGACCATCGCCGGGCACGGCCTGCTGGCGTTCCGTGACCCGTTCGGCATCCGTCCGCTGATCCTCGGCCACAAGTTCGACGAGGCCGGCAACCCCGAGTGGGTCGTCGCCTCCGAGTCCCTGGTGCTCGAGTCCGGCGGCTACGAAATCGTCCGCGACGTCGCCCCGGGCGAAGCGGTCTTCATCGAGATGAACGGCCAGATGCACGCCCGTCAGTGCGCGAAGAACCCGCGCCTGGTGCCGTGCTCGTTCGAGTACGTCTACCTCGCCCGCCCCGACTCCGTCATGAACGGCATCTCGGTGTACGACGCCCGGCTCCGGCTCGGCAACCGTCTGGCGGACACGATCGCGCAGTACGCCCCCACCGGGGACATCGACGTGGTCATGCCGATCCCGGACTCCAGCCGCCCGGCAGCGATGCAGGTCGCGCAGAAGCTCGGCATCGAGTACCGCGAGGGCTTCTACAAGAACCGCTACGTCGGCCGCACCTTCATCATGCCCGGGCAGGCGGAGCGCAAGCGGTCCGTGCGGCAGAAGCTCAACGCGATGTCGTCCGAGTTCAAGGGCAAGAACATCCTCATCGTGGACGACTCGATCGTGCGCGGCACGACGAGCCGCGAGATCGTCGAGATGGCCCGCGCCGCCGGTGCGAACGAGGTCACCTTCACGAGCGCCGCTCCCCCGGTCCGCTACCCGCACGTGTACGGCATCAACATGCCGACCCGCGCGGAGCTCATCGCCCACGACCGGAAGATCCCCGAGATCAACAAGGTGCTCGGCAGCGACCACCTGATCTACCAGGAGATCGGCGACATGCGCGACGCGATCATCGAGGGGTCCGACGTCACGGACCTCGAGATGAGCTGCTTCACGGGCGAGTACGTCACGGGCACCGTGAGCCCGGAGTACCTGTCCTGGGTCGAGGCCAACCAGCTCAGCTGAGCGGGGGTCGCGAACGCGACCAGCAACGGACTGGAGGCGCGGTGCCAGCTGGCACCGCGCCTGGTCGCCGTGGTCCTCGATCTCGCCCTCGACCGTCTCGGGCGGCAGCTCGACCTCGACGCGCTCCGCCGTCAGGCGGGCGGCGCGACGCGCGAACACGCGGTCCAGGACGACGGCGACCACCGCGCCGACGAAGGCGCCGATGGTGACGCCCCACAGGCTGAAGTACCCCACCAGGCTGCCGAAGCTCGCGGTCTCCTGCTGGTCACCGCGGTCGATGTTCATGGTCAGCGACACGACGATCAGCGTCGCGACGAAGCCGAGGAGTGCCCCGCCCACGATGAAGACGCCGAACTTCGGGGCACGGCGGATCGTCACCTCGTCGGAGGAGGTGACGGCGTTCGGCGCCGGAGCCGGTCGTTCGTCGGGTCGATCGGTGTTGCTCACCCCTCCATTGTCCCCCACTGTGGGACGTGCTCCGGCCTGTGCGGGTCGGGGCGTTCCGGGAGAGGATGGTCCCGACCGATCGGTATCCCACGGGGCGGAGGTGAGGCGGATGCGCGAGCGAACCAGCCGTCGACCCCGTGTCCCGGCTCGTGTGGCGTGGCCGATCCTCCAGCGTCGCGAGGAGGACCGGGCCGTCTCCGTCGTCGCCGAGCACCGGTGGAGCGTTGCCCTCGTCGGTGCGCCCGGCCTCGGGAAGAGCTCCATGGCCCTGCGCGTGACCGACCGGGTCTCGGGACGGGACGTGTCGAGGCGCACCCTCGTCGTACCGATCACCGCGGTGGCCGCCAGCCGGTCGATGCCGTTCGGCGCCGTCGCCGAGCGCTTCGGCGAACTGCCCGGTTCGCTCGCCGAACTCGTCGGCACCGGCGGGGCCGAGCAGCGTCTCCGCGACACCGAGGACCTCGCCGACCGCGACGTCCTGCTCCGAGTGGACGACGCCGACCACCTCGACGCGATCTCGGCGCGGTACGTGGCGTGGCTCGTGCGGGAGCAGGGTGCGCGCCTGGTGCTCACCTGCCGGGACTTCACCGCCCTGCCGGAGCCGCTGCGTGCGCTGTGGCAGGACGACCTGCTCGAGCGGATCGACCTGGAGCCGCTCGACCTGCACGAGACGTCGTCGCTCATCGCCGAGGCCCTCGGGGCGCAACTCGAGACGGCCTCCGCCGAACGCGTGCACCGTGCGACGGCCGGCAACCCGCTCTACATCCGCGAGGTCGTCCGGTCCGCGCTCGCGTCCGGCGCCCTCGACCAGACCGCCACCGGGTGGTACTGGCGCGGCCGGGTCACGGCCTCGAACAGTCTCGCCGACATGTACCGCACCGAGCTCGGCTCGCTGCCGGAGGACCTGCGCGACGTCGTCGACATCGTCGCACTGGCCGACCCGATCCCCCTGCCCCGCCTGATCGGCCTGGTCAGCGGCGGGGACGTCGACCGGGTGGTGGCACTCGGTCTCGTCCGCATCGACTCCCTCGAGGACGGCGCCGCGGTCGTCCGGCCGTCGCACCCGCTCGTCGGCGAGGTCGTCCGCGCCCTCGTCCCGGTGGCACGGCGTACGGCGCTGTTCGCCCGCGCCAACGCCTTCCGCACCGACCGGCCGGAGGGCGCTCCGCCGGCCGCACGGCTCCGGGCAGCGCTCTGGTCGCTCGAGTGCGGCGTGCTCCCACCCGTCGACCAGCTGCTCGACGGAGCCCAGGTCGCCGTCCGGCTGCAGGAGCACGAGAGCGCCGTCGCCCTGGCGTCCGCCGCGCTCCGCACGACCCTGACCCCGACCGAACGAGTGGCCGCGCACTGCCTCCGGTCCCTCGCGTACTCGTACAGCGCCGGTCGCGAGGCCGGCCGCGCGGACGCCGAGGCCGCGTGGGCCGTGGTCCGGTCCGCCCCGCACGAGGTCGACGACACCGCGGTGATCGAGGCGTGCGAGACCCTCGCGAACATCCGGCAGTTCCACGACGACGACACCCTGGCCGCGGTGGCGCTCACCGACGTCGCCGTCCGGTTCGTGTCCGCCGACGGGGCCGAGCGGCTCCGGCTGCTGCGGTTGGCGCACCTCGGCTGGGGCGGTCGCTTCGAGGAGGTCCGCGCCGAGCTCGAGCGGACCGGAATCGTGCAGGCGCCGACGATCCCGTTCGCGTTCCTCTGCCTGGCCCCGTGCGCGGTGATGGCCCTCGCGACCGCCGGCCGCCTCGACGACGCCGCGGCCCTCGGGAAGGCGTGTCTGGCGACCGCGGTCGAGCACCTCGAGGACGCCCCGTGGAGCGTCGGCGAGATCGTCTCCGTCATGCACCAGCTGCAGGTCTGGCGCGGCGACATCGCCGACCTCATCACCGAGGTCCCGGTCCGGCGATCGAGCCCGTACCTGAAGTACGACTTCACCCTCGAACTCATCGGCGAGGGCAACCTCGCGCTCGGCCAGCGCCGCTGGGACGACGCCGTCGCCGCGTTCTCGGCCGCCTGCGAGCGCTACGACGTGGCGGACCACGGCGGGTTCGCGGCCTACCCGTGGGCCCGGCTCGCGATGTCGTACGCCTACGCGGGCCGTACCGAGGAGGCGACGGCAGCGCTCGAACGAGCCCGGTCGACCCCGCTGCGAGCGATGCGGATCATCGGCGAGCAGGTCGCCGTGACGATCTCGTGGGCCGAGGCCGTGCTCGGCAACCCGGCCGGCCTCCGGCACGCGGACGACATCATCGAGCGCGGCACCGCGAACGGGTCCTGGACCCACGTCATGTACGCGCAGACCCTGCACTACACGAACGACATGCTGAACGGGCGGGACTCCGCGGCGTCGCTCGACCGCATGCGCACCGCGGCAGCCCGGGTCGACGGGCCGCTCGCCGGCGCGATCGTCGAGTACGCCGACGCCGTCCGCGCAGGCGACCGCACCCGGATCGTCGCGGCGCAGGGCGTCCTGGCGACGCACGGCATGGCGGTCACCGCCGGCCGGTCGAAGACGCCCCTGACGAACCGCGAGTACGAGGTCGCGAAGCTCGCCGCCGAGGGCCTGAGCAACCGACGGATCGCGGAGTCGCTCGGGCTGAGCGTCCGGACGATCGACGCGCACCTGTCCCGGGTGTTCACGAAGTGGGACCTGCACGCGCGCACGGAGCTCGCAGAGCTGCTCTGAACTGCTCTGGCGGGCGCAACGGACCGTCCGGAAGTCGCAGGTTCGTTGCGGAATGCAGCACGACTCGCCGGAACGGTTGACACGGTGTGACAGATGTCGCGTACCTTTGACCCTGTCGCCGGGTTCGGACCCGTTCGGGTCGGGTCCGAATCCCGGCGACTTCTACGGTATTCGCCCGGTTGGTGACGTCACATCAGTAGCCACTACCTAATTCGGTGAGCGCGGCTAAGTACCTGTGTGCGGGCCGGCCGATGGAGCGTGACGGGCCCACCACGCTCCTCCAGTCCGTCGTCGGACCCGTCTCAGACGTCCAGCCGGATCGGCAGGAACGCCGTCAGGTCCGCGCGCGAGCCGGACGCACTGACGCGCGACTGCGCGACTGCCTCGTCCCAGCGCAGCTCGCCGGTGGCGAGCGCCAACCACGTCGCCGCGTCCGTCTCGACCACGTTCGGCGGCGTCCCACGGGTGTGCCGCGGGCCGGGTACGGCCTGCACGGCGGCGAACGGCGGGACGCGGACCTCGACGCTGTTGCCCGGGACGTCGTCGGTGAGTCGCTGCAACGACCATCGGACGGCGGTCGCCAGGTCGGGCCGTGCCGTCGAGCCCTGTCGCACGGCAGCGAGCGCGGCGCGGCCCTCGGCGTCCTCGATCCTCCTGGGTGGCATGCCCACAGGCTAGCCGTCGCATCGCAACCGGCGAGTCGGGATCGGTAGGGTGATCGGGTGCGAATCCTCGTCCTCGGTTCCGGTGCCCGCGAGCACGCGATCATCACGGCCCTCCTCGCTGAGCGGGCCGGTCACGTCATCACGGCCGCGCCCGGCAACGCCGGCATCGCCGCCGACGTCGAGACGGTCTCCCTCGACCCGACGAACGGTGCGCTCGTCGCCGAGTACGCGATCGAGAACGGCATCGAGCTCGTCGTCGTCGGACCAGAGGCGCCGCTCATCGCGGGCGTCGCCGACCCCGTCCGGACCCGCGGGATCCCGGTGTTCGGCCCGAGCAAGGCCGCCGCGCAGCTCGAGGGCTCGAAGGCCTTCGCCAAGCGCATCATGTCCGAGGCGAACGTGCCGACCGGTCGCCCGGTGTACGCCGGCACGGCAGAGGAAGCCGTCGCGGCGATCGACGAGCTCGGCGCACCGTACGTCGTCAAGGCCGACGGGCTGGCCGCGGGCAAGGGCGTCCTGGTGACAGAGGACCGTCAGGCCGCGATCGACCACGCCACCTACTGGCTGCAGCACGGACACGTCGTGGTCGAGGAGTTCCTCGACGGCGAAGAGGTCTCGTTGTTCTTCCTGAGCGACGGACACGACGTCCGCGCGCTCAGCCCTGCGCAGGACTACAAGCGCCTCGGTGACGGCGACGCCGGGCCAAACACGGGCGGCATGGGCGCGTACTCGCCGCTGCCGTGGCTCGCCGACCGCTGGGAGTCGGAGCGTGCCTTCGTGGACGAGGTGACCGACCTCGTGGCGCTCCCCACCGTCCGCCGACTCGAGCACGAGGGCACGCCGTTCGTCGGGCTGCTCTACTGCGGCCTGATCGTCACCGAGCAGGGTGTGCGGGTCATCGAGTTCAACGCGCGCTTCGGCGACCCGGAGACGCAGGTCGTCCTGCCCCGCCTGGCCACCCCGCTGAGCGGCCTCATGCTCGCCGCCGCCACCGGGCAGCTCGGCGGCACCCCGGCACCGGAGTTCCGCGACCAGGCCGCCGTGACCGTGGTGCTCGCGAGCGAGGGCTACCCGGAGAACCCGCAGACCGGGCGTCCGATCACCGGCATCGACGCCGCGAACGCCCGCGACGGCGTCTCCGTCGCGCACGCCGCCACCGGGGTCCTCGACGACCAGCTCGTCGCGACCGGCGGGCGGGTGCTGAGCGTCGTCGCCACCGGGTCCTCCTTCGCCGAGGCCCGCGAGCGTGCCTACGCCGGTCTGGGCGACATCACGCTCGAAGGCGCGCAGTTCCGCACCGACATCGCCGCGAAGGTCGCGCGGTGAACGGCGCCCCCGCCCTCGACGGCTGGACCCATGTCTCGTCGGGCAAGGTTCGCGAACTGTACGCCCCTGCCGACCCGTCCGACGTCGCCGAGCTCCTCCTCGTCGCGTCCGATCGGGTGAGCGCCTACGACTTCGCACTCGAGCCGCCGATCCCGGGCAAGGGCGAGCTGCTGACCCGGCTGTCCCGCTTCTGGTTCACCCAGCTGGCCGACGTCCCGAACCATCTCATCGCACCGTCCGCTGGCGGGACCCCGGTGCCGTCGTCGGTGGCGTCCCGGTCGATGCACGTGATGCCGCTCGAGATGTTCCCGGTCGAGTGCGTCGTCCGCGGGTACCTGGTCGGCAGCGGCTGGGCGGAGTACCAGGAGTCCGGCAGCGTCTGCGGCGTGCCGCTCCCCGCCGGCCTGTCGAACGGCGACCGGTTGCCGGAACCGATCTACACGCCGGCGTACAAGGCACCGCAGGGCGAGCACGACGAGAACATCTCCTTCGAGCAGACCGTGTCGCTCGTCGGCGCCGAGACGGCTGCGGCGCTGCGGGACCTGTCGCTCCGGGTGTACACCGAGGCGGCGGCGATCGCGCTCGAGCGCGGGGTCGTCATCGCGGACACGAAGTTCGAGTTCGGGCGCGATGCGTCGGGGCAGATCCGGATCGCGGACGAGGTCCTGACGAGCGACTCCAGCCGCTACTGGGACGCCCGGTCGGGAAACCGCACGGAGTCGTTCGACAAGCAGATCGTGCGGGACTGGCTCAGCGCGAACTGGGACCGGCAGGGGACGCCCCCGGTGCTGCCCGAGGCGATCGTCACCCGGACGGCCGAGCGCTACCGCGAGCTCATCGAGCGCCTCGGCGCGTAGCGCCCGCGGCGTGCCATGCCCCCGCGTCGCTTCCGCGGCGCCCCGTCGCGTCCGCGAGTGGGCGCAACACGCCGCTCACGTCCGCCGATCGGGCACGAAGTACCGCCCGCCGGAGCCGAGCGCGACGAATAGTGCCCGCTCGGCGACCTACCCCGGCGCCCCGCCCGCCCGCGCGTCAGTCGCGCGCGACGACGACGACCGTCAGGTCGTCCCCCGGGTCGTGCGTCGCCGCACGCGCCCGCACCCGCCCGAGGAACACGTCGATGTCCGGCGCGTCACGCCACATCGCCCCGAGGGCGCCGAGCGACGCCAGCGTGGAGTCCCACAGTTCGAGCGCCCCGTCGCTGACGAGCAGCAGGACGTCACCAGGCTCGAGCTCGAGCGTCCCGGTGACCCGGGCAGCCCCCATCGGGTGCAGGCCGATCGGCAGGTCGGAGGAGCGCAGCACGCTCTCGGTCCCGTCGGCGTGGAGCTGGATCGCGAGGCCGTGCCCGGCGTCGGTGAACTCCATCCGCCCGGTCGCGGTCGTCAGGCGTCCGTGGAACATCGTCGCGAAGGACTCCGCCCGCGACAGGTCCGGGCCGACCTGGGCCTCGAGCGCCGCCACGGCTTCGCCCGACGACGCCGTCCCCCGGGCGAGCAGGGCACCCCGGATCGTCGCGGCGAGGAGCCCGGCGGACATCCCCTTGCCCATGACGTCGGCGACGGTGACCACGAGGGAGTCCCCGTCGAGGTGCCAGTCGTGGAAGTCGCCGGACACGACACCGTGCGGCTGGGACATGCCCCCGACGCGGTACCCGGGCAGGTCGACGGTGGAGGGTTCGAGGCCGGCGAGCACCGAGCGGAGGCGGTCCTCGTCGGCGCCGGCGGCCAGCTCGCGCTCCGCCCAGACCCCGAGCTCCTGGAGCAGGGCGAGGTCGTCGGGGTCGAGGGTGCGGGGCTGCGGGTCGATCAGGCAGAGCGTGCCGACCTTGACGTCGTCCTCCCCCGCGCGCAGCGGCACTCCGGCGTAGAAGCGGACGTTCGGGTCGTCGACGACCATCGGCATGTCCGCGTACCGGACGTCGGCGCGGGCGTCGGGGACGACCACGGGGCCCTCCACCGCGAGGGTCCGGCCGCAGAACGTGTCCTGCAGCGGGATCGTCGGGCCGAACACCGTGTCGCTCTGCTGCGACTTGATGAAGACGTCGGTCTCCCTGGCGAGGTTGAGGAACGAACCGCGCACACCGAAGGCCTCCCGCGCGATGCGGGTGATCCGTTCGAAGCGTTCCTCGGCGCCACCCTCGACGACGTCGAGCGCCGCGAGGAGCGCCGCCCGCCGGACGGCTTCCGGCCCGGTTCGGTCGGAGACGGCGGAGTCGAGGTGCATGCGTCCACGCTAACGCGCCTACCGGACAGTCCTGTGTCCCCAGTACGGAGGACGCCGGGCCCGACCGTGACAGATGTCATGCCGGATCCGTGACGCACCGCAGAGGGCTCGGAGGGCGCCGCACACCAGGCTCGGAGCCATGAACGACACACCGGTCATCCAGCTCCGCGACCTCCGCAAGCGCTTCGGCGCCGTGGCCGCGGTCGACGGCGTCGACCTGACGATCCGTCCGGGCGAGGTCGTCGCCCTCCTCGGCCCGAACGGCGCGGGCAAGACCACGACGGTCGACCTCGCGCTCGGCCTGTCCACGCCGACGACCGGCGAGGCCCTGCTCTTCGGCGGCGAACCCCGCGCCGCGGTGGTCACCGGCCGGGTCGGGGCGATGCTCCAGGGCGGCGCGCTCCTGCCCGACATGACGGTCCGGGACGCGGTCGCGCTCGTCGCCGCCGCGCACCGCCGTCCGATGCCGGTCGACGAGGCCCTCCGCCGTGCGCGGTGCACCGAGATCGCCGGTCGTCGGGTCAACAAGCTCTCCGGCGGGCAGCTGCAGCGAGCGCGCTTCGCGGTCGCGGTGGTCTCGGACCCGGACCTGCTGGTGCTCGACGAACCGACCGCCGCGATGGACGTCGAGGCACGACACACGTTCTGGTCCTCGATGCGGGAGTTCACCGACGCGGGGCGCACGGTCGTGTTCGCGACGCACTACCTCGACGAGGCCGACACCTTCGCCGACCGGATCGTCATCATGCGCGCCGGCCGGATCGTCGCCGACGGCACGCCCGCCGAGATCAAGGCGATCACCGCCACGCGCGCCGTCCGGTTCTCCGGGGTGGGCGCCGACACGCACGTCGCGTTGCGCGGTCTGCCGGGCGTCGTCTCCCTGGAGGCGCGGCACGACTCCGTCACGCTCCGCTCGGACCGCAGCGACGACACCCTCAGGGCCCTCATCGCGTCGTTCCCGCAGGCGCACGACATCCAGGTGGTCGCCTCGACCATGGACGACGCCTTCCTCGCACTGACCGCCGATCCCGCGGCCGCTCCCACCGACACCGCTCCCAAAGGAGTCCTCGCATGACCGCCGTCACCGCCTCCGGCCGGCTGCCGATCCGCTACGTGTACCTCGAGACGATGCGGCAGCTCCGCAACGTCCGCGCGATGGTGTTCACCTTCGCGATCCCCGTGATCATGCTGCTCGTGTTCGGCTCGACGTTCGGCGGCCAAGTCGACCCGACGACGCACCTGCAGTACCTGGTCGTCACGACGCTGCAGATGGCGTCGTACGGGGCGATGATGGCCGCGCTCAGCCAGGCGTTCGCGATCGTCAACGAGCGGTCGCTCGGCTGGAACCGGCAGCTCCGCGTGACGCCGCTGTCCGGGTGGGGCTTCATGGTGTCGAAGGTGATCGCCGCGATGGCCTTCGCCGCGGTGTCGATCGTCATCACGGTGCTCGTCGCGACCGTCGGGCTGCACGCCTCCCTCGACCCGGGTCGCTGGCTCGCGGCCGGGTTCGGCATCTGGTGCGGGGTGATCCCGTTCGCCCTCATCGCGATCCTGATCGGGCAGTTCGCGAAGCCGTCGTTCGCGCAGCCGCTGTTCATGGTGGTGTTCATGGGCCTGGCGATCCTCGGCGGACTCTGGGTCCCGCTGTCGGTGATGCCGGACTGGATGGGCAGCGTCGCGCACCTCCTGCCGTCGTACTGGCTGAACCGCATCGGGCAGATGGGTGCCGGGGCGACCGGAGCGTCGGGCATGACCGAACCGGCGATGGTCCTGGCCGGCTGGGCGATCGTGCTGGCCGCGGTCATCGTGTGGCGCTACCGCCGCGACGCCGCGCGACAGTGACCGACGGTCCTACGCTGGCACCGATGTCCGAGGCGACCAGAACGGCCGAGGCGCGCGGTGCGGCGAACGCACCACGCGCCTCCCGGCCGTCCCCCCGTTCGTTCCCGTGGGCCGTCCCACCGGGCGCGAGCGACGACGACATCCGGATCGGGCGGCGCCGCTGGTACACCGGCGCGGTGTTCGCGCTCCTCTGGCAGGTGCTCGAGATCATCGCCGTCTGGAGCGACGGCAGGAGCCTCCGGGCGCACGTCGTCTCGACCATCGCCCTCGCCGTGGTCTACGCGGCGTACCTGTTCGCGCCGGAGCTGATGTGGCGGCGGAGCCTGCGGGGGCGCGTCGTCGTCCTGGCGGGCGTCGCCCTGCTGGCGGGACTGCTGCTGTTCGTCGTCGGACCACTCGCCGTCTGGACCTGGCTGCTCGTCGCCGCGCTGTCCGGGTTCGTCGCGGAACGGTTCTGGGTGGCCGGCATGGTCGTGCTCGCGATCCTCGGCGCACAGTTCCTGGTCGCGGCGAGCACCGGGTGGGACACCGCGGTGAACAGCGGCATCCTGTTCGCGCCGGTCATCACGGTCTCCGTCGGGGCGTCGATGCTCTTCTTCGGCCGGCAGCGCGAGGCGGAACAGCGGCTCGGTGTCGCGCAGGACGAGATCACCCGCCTGGCCGTCGTCGAGGAACGCGCACGGTTCTCCCGCGACCTGCACGACGTCCTCGGGCACTCCCTCACCGTCGTGGCGATGAAGTCCGAGCTCGCCGCACGGCTCGTGGACGTCGACCCGGCACGGGCGAAGAACGAGATGCAGGACGTCGAACGGCTCTCCCGCGAGGCCCTGCAGGGCCTCCGGCGCGCGGTCAGCGGCTACCGGGAGGCCGACCTCGACGCCGAACTCGTGTCGGCGCGGGCGGCGCTCGAGGCCGCAGCGATCGACGCGGCCCTCCCGAAGGACGGTGACGCGGCGGCCGACGACGTCCGGAGCCTGTTCGCGTGGGTCCTGCGCGAGGGCGTCACGAACGTGGTCCGCCATGCGGCCGCCAGCCGGGTGCGGGTCACGCTCACCCGGACCGCCCTGACGATCGAGGACGACGGGACGGGGCTGCTCGACCCCGATGCGGCCTCCACCACCCCCGGCAACGGGCTGCGCGGGCTCCGGGAGCGCGCGGACGCAGTCGGGGCGAGACTGACCACCGGCACGAGCGACTTCGGGGGCTTCCGGCTGCGGGTCGAGAGGAAGCGACGATGACCGAGACGATCCGGGTGCTGCTCGCCGACGACCAGGCGCTCGTCCGGGGTGCCCTGGCCTCGCTGCTGTCACTCGAGCGGGACATCGAGGTCGTCGCCCAGGTGGCCCGCGGTGACGAGGTGCTCGAGGCCGCCAGGTCCTCCGGGGCGACCGTCGCGCTGCTCGACGTCGAGATGCCCGGCGCCGACGGCCTGACCGCAGCCGCCGCCCTCGCACGGTCGCTGCCCGCGTGCCGATCGCTCATCGTGACGACGTTCGGCCGGCCCGGCTACCTCCGCCGCGCGCTGGAGGCCGGAGCAGCGGGCTTCGTCGTGAAGGACACCCCCGCCGAACAGCTCGCCGACGCCGTCCGTCGAGTCGCCGGTGGCTTCCGGGTGGTCGACCCCGTGCTCGCCGCGGAGTCCCTCGCCGCCGGCCCGTCCCCGCTCACCCCGCGGGAGACCGACGTGCTCATCGCCTTCCGCACGGCGCCGACCGTGGCCGGGGTCGCCGGGTCCCTGCACCTGTCGGAGGGCACGGTCCGCAACCACCTGTCGTCGGCGATCGGGAAGACCGCCGCGCGCAACGCCACCGAGGCCCTCCGGGTCGCCGCGGACAACGGGTGGCTGCTCGGGACGGCGTAGCCTTGCCGGTGTGCTCCGTCGTGTCGTCCCCGTGTTCGTCCTCGGCATCGCCGCGGTCCTGACGCTCGCCGGCTGCGGTGCGCACGACTCCACCGGGCAGGTCTCCGTGACCGTGTCGGCCAACGCCGCGGACCACCCGTACGAGGTGAAGGTCTTCGCGTCCACCGGCAAGCTCTCCGAGCACCAGCGGGTGTTCCCGGGCGGTACGGCGAACTTCGCGGGGGTCCCACTGGGCGAGGTCACCGTACGGGCGAACGAGCTCTGCCCGCAGAAGGCGACGGTGTCGAACGACGAGGTCGCGAGCGTCACGCTCACCACGACGGGCTGCTGATCCTGAATATCAGATGTGAGTCACGGCGGATCCGCTGCCTTGCCTTGCTCCGACTCCGATCCTCTCAGTAGAGTCGTTCTCGGTAGCTGGAGATGAAACAGTTCTCTGAGCGCCGACTCGAGAAGCCCACGCGTGAGCGTGGGTTTCTGCGTTGTGAGGGGCGTGAGGTCGTGCTGCTGGCGTACATCGACGAGATCGGGGAGACGGGCGCGTTCATCGCGCGCGACCACGAACGGTCCAACACGAGCCCGGCATTCGGCGATGCCGGCTTCGTGATCCCGGCGGCCCGCGCGCGACAGTTCGGTGCCGAGTTCGACCGTGAGAAGCGGACGCTCTTCCGAACAGAGATCGAGGCGGCTGCGCACCCGGGTCGGTGGGAGCGGAAGGGCGCGAGCATCTTCCGACCGGACAGCCTGCAGCGATACCCCGAGCAGATCCGCGTGTTCGCCGGGCTTGTGCAACGGGTGAAGTCCCTCGGGGGAAAGCTCTTCTACTACGCCGATGAGAAACCCATCGGCACGCCGAAGCAGACCATGCTCGACCCCGACGGCCGTGAGACGACGTCGATGCGGGAGGCGCTCAATCGGCTGGCCCGACACGCGGACTCACGGGACGCGAACCTCATGGTCATCATCGATCAAGTGAACGAGAAGACCCGTGCGGCGCGGCTGCCCGAGATGTACGGACACATCCTCGGGCGGGCAGCCGATCATCCAGAGATGCGGCGGATCATCGAACCGCCGATGCACGTCGACAGCCAGTTGAGCGCGAACATCCAGTTCGCGGACTGGATCGCGGCATGTGCGACGCGAGCGATCGACTACCAGCTGCTGCGCACGTCGCCATACCACTGGGTACCCAGATGCAAGGAGCTCGCTCCGTTGCGTGGTGCGTTCACCCATGAATCGAAGCTGCACCTGTGGCACCGATCGGTCCCGGATATCCACCACTCGGACGTACTCCGTTCAAACCGTCCACTGCACCCTGACGGTGCTCTCGGGGCACACATCCCGGCGGCCATCGCTCGGCAGATCAAGGCAGCTGCGGAACGCACGCACTCGTCCGGTGCGATCGATCACTGACAGACTCCTGACGCGGCGCGGGCAGTCACCCCTCCGAGCGCCCCGACCGCCGCAACGTCTCGTTCGGGCTCTCCCCGAACCGCTGACGGTAGGCAGCCGCGAACCGCCCCAGGTGCGCGAACCGCCAGGACCGTGCGACGTCCCCCACGGTCACGAGCCGGTTCCGCCGAGCGGCGAGGGCGAGGTGCACCCGGTCGAGCCGCACCTCGCGCAGGTACCGCATCGGTGTGACCGCGAGCCGTCGTCGGAACAGGTCCTGCAGTCCGCGTTCGCTGAGATCGGCGGCGACCGCGATGTCTGCCACAGTGAGGTCCTCGCCCGCGTGGTCGTGCACGAACCGGATCGCTCGGCGGAGACGGTGCTCGACGTCCGATCGCGATCGGGTGAAGGTCGAGAGCACAACGGTCGCCACCCGCCGGTTCAGGGCCGCCCGTTCGGCACCGGCGAGCCTGGGGTCGAGGATGCGGTCGGTGACCTCGTTCAACAGGGTGAGCAGGGGTTCCACGGCGGGGTCCGCGGGTGCGGGCTGCACGAACTCGGAGAGCTCCTCGCCGTCGCCGAGCACCGCCGGAGCGATGTGCAGCAGCGTCATCGCGGTCGCGTCGGTGTCGAACGCGTAGGCGACCGGTGCGGAGAGCATCATCGGGCGACCGGCCCCGACCTCCCATTCGCTCCCGTCGTCGGCGGTCAGCGTGGCGTGCCCGTCGGCGAGCACGAAGACGACGTGGTCGGGACGGGGGCCGATCGTGCCGGACTGCGGGCCGTCGGTGCGGATCTTCCGCAGGGAGACCTCGTCGTCGCCGCCGGTGACGTAGTCGAACGCCTGCTCGGACGACGTCATGGCATCCCTCCGATCGGCGGTCGGCGCGCCGGGTCCGGCGGGCCACCGAACGCTACCGCGGGGCACACTCGGACGCGAGTCCCCCGTCCACGTCGCGACACGGGACTCACGATGGGTCGGGCACCTGGTCCCACACGTCCCCGCGCCGCGACAGCACCGTCCACCGGGACACCGGCCACGTCGTCAGGAATGCCCGCCCGACGACGTCCGACACCGGCACCGTGCCGTGCGCCCGGGAGTCCGCGGAGTCGTACCGGTTGTCGCCCATCACCCAGAGCTGCCCCTTCGGCACGGTGACCGAGAAGTCCTGCAGCGAGACCCGGTCGGACCCCGGTTGGAGCACCACGTACGACTCGTCGACGGGGTGCCCGTTCACCGACAGTCGTCCCTGCGTGTCACAGCACGAGACGGTGTCGCCCGGCAGCCCGATGACCCGCTTGATCAGGTCGTCGCCGAGCCCGGGGCCGAGCCAGCCGCCCGGGTCCTGGAACACCACGACGTCGCCACGCTGCACCGGCACGACACCAGGCACGAGTTCGTTGACGAGCACACGGTCCCCGATCAGCAGCGTGTTCTCCATCGACGCCGACGGGATGTAGAACGACCGGACGAGGTACGCCTTCACCAGGAACGACGCCAGCAACGCCGCGACCACGATGATCACGAGGTCGCGCAGGAACTTCCAGCCAGGGCGCTTCCGCGCCGGGACGGTCTGCTCGCTCAATGCGTCAGCACCACCTTCACGAACCCGATGACGAAGGCGACTGCAGCGAGCACGATGCCGCCCCAGAGGCCGAGGAAGGTCGGACGCTTCCCGCTGAACCGCTGCATGAACACGCCGACCATGCCGATGCGGACGGCCAGGATCACGAGGGCGGCGGTCTGCGCCCATGGTGCCGGGATCCACCCGATCCACGCGGCGGCGTAGAGCACCGCGGGGATCAGGCCGGAGGTCGCGATCGGGTTGGCGTTGCGGACGATCGTGGCCACGGACTCGCGGCGGGCGTCGTCCGTCTCGGAGTCGTCGGCGCCGAACCCGTGCGCGACGAGGTGCGAGAGCACGTGCGCCAGGTAGGTCAGCACCGCGGTCGCGAGCACGGCCCACACGGCCGAGCCGTGGTGGATCGCCTGCGGGTCGACCGCGATGGCGGCGGCGAGCACGGTGATGTTGCCGTAGATGTACGACGACATGCGGTCGCGCATCTGTTCGACGGGGAACTCGGGCGGGTCCGGACGGCCGCCACGGGGGCCGCGTGGCCGGTCCGGCAGACGTCGAGTGCGTGGCATCCCTCCATCTTGGCCCTGTCCCGGCGCGCTCCGCCGACAGGACACCGGGTGCGATGCCAAGCTGGGCGCGTCGGCGCGCCGCTGCGCCGACCACACTGGAGGCACGGCTCATGTCCCACAGACCCCTCGCCCTCGTGACCGGTGTCGGTCGACGAGCCGGGATCGGCGCCGCGATCGCGGCGCGGTTGGCGACCGACGGCTGGGACCTGGCCATCTCGTGGTGGGGCCCGTACGACGCCCGGGTGCACGGAGCCGCCGATCCGGAAGGCGTCGACTCCGTCGTCGCCGAGTGCGAGCACGCGGGTGCACGCGTGACGCGCCTCCCGGTCGACCTGGCGGATCCGGAGCAGGCGGCCGCACTCGTCGGCCGCGCCGAGACGGAGGCGGGCGTGCCCGTCACGGCGATCGTGATGTCGCACTGCGAGTCGGTGGACTCCGACTTCACCACCACCACACTCGAGTCGTTCGACCGGCACATGGCCGTCAACGTGCGGGCACCGTTCCTGCTCGTCCAGGCGTACGCGGCACGACTGCGCGCCGGAGCGCCCGCGCCGGAGGACCGCCGACGCGTGATCGCGCTCACGAGCGACCACGTCGCGTTCAACCTGCCGTACGGCACGAGCAAGGGCGCGCTCGACCGCCTGGTCGTCGGTGCTGCGCAGGAGCTCGCCGACGTGCACGTCAGCGCGAACCTGATCAACCCGGGGCCGAACGACACCGGGTGGATGACCGAGGAGATCCGGCAGGCGGCGATCGCGCAGACCCCGGGCGGGCGTCCGTCGATGCCGAGCGACACCGCGGCGCTGGTCGGGTTCCTCTGCGGGCCGGACGGCGGGTGGGTGAACGGGCAGCTCCTGAAGTCCGACGGCGGGTTCAGCGCGAAGTAGGCACCGCACGCCGGTTTAGTTGACGCGTCAACCAAATCGGCGCACACTGGTCACATGCACACGCAGGACCTCCTCGCCGCCGACACCGGAATGGGCGCCGTGACGCTCCGGGTCGCGAACCTCGACCGGATGATCGGGTACTACCGCGAGGGCGTCCAGCTCTCCCTGCTCTCGAACGAGGGCGGTGTCGCCGTGCTCGGGCGCGGGTCGACCCCGATCGTGATCCTCGAGCACGCTCCCGCCATGCAGCACGCCGCCCCGCACGAGGCCGGCCTGTTCCACACCGCGATCCTGTTCGACACCCAGGCCGACCTCGCCGCAGCCCTGTACTCCGTCGCCACGAAGTACCCGCAGACGTTCACCGGCAGCGCCGACCACCTCGTCAGCAACGCCTTCTACTTCACCGACCCCGAGGGCAACGGCGTCGAGCTGTACTGGGACCGCGACCGCACCGAGTGGTCGTGGACGCACGGCATGGTCGACATGGACACGAAGTACGTCGACCCGAACCAGTTCCTGCAGTCACACCTGAGCGAAGCGGCGCTGTCGGGCGCATCCGCGCGCCCCGGTCGGGTCGGCCACGTGCACCTGTCCGTCGGTGACGTCGCCACCGCGAAGGACTTCTACGTCGACAAGCTCGGCTTCGCCACCACCGCGGGCTGGGGCGAGGCGCTGTTCGTCAGCGCCGGCGGGTACCACCACCACATGGCGATGAACACGTGGAACTCCCGCGGTGCCGGCCGGCGCCAGCTCGCTCTCGGACTCGGACTCGTGCGCATCGAAGTGCCGGCGGCCGACGACCTCGGCGCCCTCGTCGCACGGATGCACGACACCGGGGTGCAGACCGCCGACGACGGCAGGACCGTGGCGTTCGAGGACCCGTGGGCGAACCGCATCGAGGTGACGGCGCCGGGTCGGGGCTGACGGCGGCGGTCCGTGGGCGCGGGCGCGGGCGCGGGGCCGAGTCTCGGCCTGAGCGACACTTCTCGCGATCATCGGCGCAGAACGTGTCGCTGACGCCGAGTCTCGGCTCGCGCCGGGCCCAGTCCGGCAGGATGGACCCGTGACTGAAGACATCCGGTGGGAAGTCGTCGAGGAGAGCACGCTGTCGCTCCCCGACCACGAGGCGATCGCAGCGCTGCTCGGGCAGGCCTTCCCCGACTGGTCGCACTGGTACGTGGGCGGCCGCGACTACGCGGGGATGCAGCCCGAGCGGCGCGTGCTCGGTCGGAGTGAGGACGGCGTCGTCCTCGCACACGTCGGGATCCGCCGCATGTTCATCACGGTCGGCGGCCATGACGTGCTCGTCGGCGACACCGGCATCGTCGCCGTCTCGCCTCGACTGCAGGGAACCGGGGTCGGACGCGAGCTGATGACCCGCACGCACGCGGTACTCGAGGGCCTCCGGGTGCCCTACGGGTTCCTCGGCGCCGGGGAGAACCGCATCCCGTTCTACGCACGCATGGGCTGGCACGAGATCGATGGCGCCGTGGGCACGTTCTCGGCGTTCACCGCGGACGGCGCCGGCATCTCGGAGACCGAGCAAGGCGGCTGGATGGTCTTGCCGGTCGAGGGACGTCTGGAGGACTGGCCGGCCGGCCCGATCTGGCTGAACGGCCAGCAGGTCTAGGACGCGACCCACGAACGGACGGGAGGCACGGTGCCAGCTGGCACCGTGCCTCCCGTCCGTCAGGTGGTGGGCCGGGGCTTACGCCTCGACCGCGACCTTCTCCGGGTCCTCGTTCGAACCCGGCGCGCTCGGCGCGACGGCGGCGCGCACGCGCGCACCCAGCTCGGCGTCGACGTTGGTCCAGTAGGCGAACACCCGCTCACGCAGGTCGTCGCGCGTCACCTTCGAGACGTGCCCGGCGATGTTGCCGACGAGGCGCTCGCGGGCGGCGTCGTCGAGGACCTCGCGCACGAGGGTGCCGGCCTGGCCGAAGTCGTCGTCCTCCGGGTGGAGCGTCGCAGCGGAACGCTGCAGTGCTCCGTCGGACTCCCAGCCCGGGGTGTCGTCGGTCGCGGCGGGGTCGGCGTGCGCACCACCGAGCGAGTTCGGGGCGTACACCGGGACCTCGGACTTCTGGAAGTCGAAGCGCATGGCGCCGTCCTTCGAGTACGAGTGGACCTCGTTCTTCGGGGCGTTCACCGGCAGCTGCGCGTGGTTCGTGCCGACGCGGTAGCGATGTGCGTCCGCGTAGCTGAAGATGCGCGCGAGGAGCATCTTGTCCGGGCTGGCCGCGATGCCGGGTACGAAGTTCGACGGGGCGAAGGTCGCCTGCTCGATCTGCGCGAAGTAGTTCTCCGGGTTGCGGTTGAGTTCCATCGTGCCGACCTCGATGAGCGGGTAGTCCGCGTGCGGCCACACCTTCGTCAGGTCGAACGGGTTGAAGCGGTACCCCTCGGCGTCGGCGTACGGCATGACCTGCACCTTGAGGGTCCAGCGCGGGTTGTCGCCGCGCTCGATGGCGGCGTGCAGGTCACGGATGTGGAAGTCCGCGTCCTCGCCGGCGATGCGGTCGGCGTCCTCCTGCGTGAGGGTCTTGTGGCCCTGCTCCGTGAGGAAGTGGTACTTCACCCAGAAGCGCTCGCCCTCGGCGTTGATCCACTGGTAGGTGTGCGATCCGAAGCCGTCCATGTGCCGCCAGCTCGACGGCAGACCGCGGTCACCCATCAGCCACGTGACCTGGTGGGCCGACTCGGGCGACAGGGTCCAGAAGTCCCATTGCATGTCGTGGTCGCGCAGGTGCGAACCCGGCAGGCGCTTCTGCGAGCGGATGAAGTCCGGGAACTTGATGCCGTCGCGGATGAAGAAGACGGGGGTGTTGTTGCCGACGAGGTCGTAGTTGC
>Ga0308167_1002109_pt1 | contig 19722 bp, 17 predicted proteins | sample PhyCR1_2_FD_202138 | JGI IMG/M metagenome (GOLD analysis project Ga0308167, IMG submission 202138) | Phyllosphere microbial communities from UC Gill Tract Community Farm, Albany, California, United States - DLSLRC.R1 | ecosystem: Host-associated > Plants > Phyllosphere > Unclassified | place... | reverse complement strand
TTCATTACCATCTCACTCAGAACTTAAATCCACGATGCAGCGCGACAATGCCGCCGGTCATATTGGAGTAAGTGGTATTTTCAAAACCGACATCGTTCATCATCGCTTTCAGGGTCTCCTGATCGGGATGCATGCGGATCGATTCGGCCAGATAGCGATAGCTCTCTGCATCCTGCGCCACCAGCTGTCCAATACGCGGCAGAATGTGGAACGAGTAAGCGTCATACGCTTTGCTCAGCGGATCCAGTACAGGCTTAGAGAACTCCAGCACCAGCAGACGTCCGCCCGGCTTAAGAACGCGGAACATCGAGGCCAGCGCCTTCTCTTTTTCCGTGACGTTGCGCAGACCAAAGGAGATAGTGATGCAATCGAAATAGTTATCGGGGAAAGGCAGAGCTTCTGCGTTGGCCTGTACGTAACTCACATTGCCAACCACGCCCTGATTCCGCAGCTTTTCACGGCCCATCTTCAGCATGGAGCTGTTGATATCAGCCAGGACAACCTGACCCGTTTCACCCACCAGGCGAGAGAATTTAGCGGTCAGATCGCCGGTACCGCCGGCCAGATCTAACACGCGCTGACCGCGACGTACGCCGCTGCTGTCAATGGTAAAACGCTTCCAGATACGATGAACGCCAAACGACATCAAATCGTTCATCAGGTCATATTTTGCCGCTACGGAGTGAAACACGTCCGCGACTTTGTCAGCTTTTTCGCTTTTGGCGACCGTCTGAAAGCCAAAATGGGTAGTTTCCTGCTGTGATTCATCTGCCATCGGTTTTACCTGCTCCACAAACAATACTTCCCGAAGTGTATCAGAGTCACGGAAGCCAGGCACGCTGCGCCCGTACTATTCGTGGAGGCGTCTCACATGCTGCTCACTCTCATCTGCATCCCTGTCGTCATCTGCATCCTCATCCGCCCGATTTTCCGGCATAGCTCGTTCCGCCAGTTGCGGGTTGATGGGCCGTTTGATCTCCACGCCCAGTGCGCGGAATCCTTCCGTCTGCGCAATCAGGTTGCCGCGCCCTTCTGCCAGCTTTTTCATCGCCTCGCGATAGCTGTTCTGCGCCTTATCAAGACTGTGGCCAATGCCGCTCATGTCATCGACAAACAGCCGCATTTTGTCATAGAGCCGGGTGGCCCGATCGGCAATACGCTGCGCATTGCGGCTCTGATGCTCATAGCGCCACAGATTATTAATGGTCCGCAACGCCACCAGCAGCGTGGTAGGGCTGACCAGCATGATGTTCTGCTGCAGCGCCTCGCCAATCAGCTCAGGCTGGCGGTCAATCGCCAGCAAAAAGGCGGGTTCAACCGGAATAAACATCAAAACATAATCCAGCGATCGTAAGCCGGGCAATTGCTGATAGTCCTTTCGTCCCAGCAGGCGAATGTGTGCCCGCATGGCAGCGACATGCTCCTGAATCGCCTGCTCACGTTCAATCTCATCATCCGCATTAAAGTAGCGCTCATAGGCCACCAGCGTCATTTTGGCGTCTACCACCACATCTTTGCCCTGCGGCAGACGCACGATCACATCCGGCTGCATCCTGCCCTGCTGTTCTGACTGAATGCTCACCTGGGTTTCATATTCGTAGCCTTCGCGCAGCCCGGAGGCTTCCAGTACCCGGCTCAGCACGACTTCACCCCAGTTGCCCTGGATTTTATTGTCGCCCTTCAGCGCTTTGGTCAGGTTAAGGGCCTCCTGTGCCATCTGCGCATTCAGCTGCTGTAACTGCCGGATTTCATGGGTCAGGGTGTGCCGTTCGCGTGCCTCTGCGCCGAAGCTCTCATGCACCTGACGACGAAAGCCATCAAGCTGTTCACGCAGCGGACCAATCAGCCCGTCCAGGCTCTGGCGGTTCTGTTCATCGACGCGACGGCCGCTGTTTTCGAAAATACGGTTGGCGAGGTTTTCAAACTGAGCGCTGAGGCGTTGTTCGCTGTTGGTCAGCAGTCGCTGTTTCTCTTCAGCGGCAAAACGGGTCTCTTCAAGGCGGATGGTCACTTCGCGCAACTCCGCTTCCTGCGCGCTGTTGACCTCCAGCTGATTGCGCAGTTCACGATTGAGCTGTTCACTTTCATTGCGCCAGTAATCAAGCTGTTGCAGCCGCTCATTGGCGCCGCTCAGCGCGCCGTGAAGCTGACGCAGTTCCTGCTCACGCTGCTGCGTCTGCTGCTGAAGCTGCTCGATTTGCTGCTGCTGGCGCTGTTGCGCCTCTTCCTGCAGACGGCGCTCGGTCTGGAAACTGGCGACCTGATGACCGGCCCGTAACTGTGCCAGCATCCAGCCAATCCCTGACCCGGCAAGCGCCAGACAGGCGCTGATGATGATGTGCTGATCCATGATTTCCCCGTGACTCAGGCTGCTGAGGGAAAAGGTAGAGTCGCACTGTATGAATGTCCAGACAATTTTAGCCAGACTCAGCGTCTTACAGAGCCGCCACCGTCAGCTTTCCAGCCTGCCACTCATCAATCAGGAAAAACGGCATCGGTAGCAGCCATTCACCTTTTTTAACCTGTGCCAGATAGTGCCAGGTTGTTTCGCCGGACGTGATCGCGACACGCTGTCTGCTTCCCTCCGCGGCGCTGGATTTGCCGGTCATACTGGCAAAGCCCGCATTGCTGCCAACGTGGAAATGCGGCGTATTCCAGCGCACAGGTGTATGGTCAGGCCACGGCTGGGCCTGATGAAACTGAAACAGCTCATCATGGCTCAGGAGGCTTTCACGCACCGTCGGCCACAGCGCAAGCTTAAGGAAATACTGATCGGTGAAGCGTTCGCTTCCCTGATACTGCGCAATGAAATCGCGCATCGCCTGTTCCACACCCCGGAAAACGCCGTGACAGCCGCCCCACATCCCTGCCAGCAGCAGTTCGGTATGGGAGAAGTAGTCACGCATATGGTGGAACCAATAAGGTGACACCAGCCAGGCGTTAACCGCCGCGGCTTCGCGCTCCGAGAGCAGCGAGTCAGCATCGCGCACGATAAAGCGCTTCACCGCCGGATCGTCGAGCACCAGAAAACGCCACAGGGTTGGATACACGATTTTTTCGTGAGACATATCGACCAGCTGGACGTGCGGCTGGTCAAGGCGCTGCCAGACATGCTGCGGCACGCTCTCATCCAGGTAAATGCGACAGACCCAGCCGGGATAAAACTTAGGGGCGACTTCGACGTTTTTAATCAGGGTTTCACAGTAGCGCGGCTGGTCGCCATACAGGCAGAAGGCGATGACATTCTGCTGCGGCTGACTGAGATCGACAGGCTCAGGTTGTGGAGCGGGAAACGCCATGCGCTGTCCCTGACTGAAACGCGCATCAGAACGCATCAGAGACGCCAGACCGTAACGGGCGACCTCTTCTTTTTTATTCAGCCAGCCACACACTTCGGTCAGGCCATCCAGCCAGGTTTCAGAGGCTGTAGCCTGCACAGCGGGCGGTGACTGATAAATCTTCTGGTAGATTTTGTACGCTTTATTGTGCTGACCCAGACGCAACAGACAGAGCGCATAGTCGCTCAGTACCTGCATCTGATTTGGCATTGAGCGCAGCACCTCTTCGCAGCACTGGGCTGCCAGCGCATAGTCGCCCTGTTGCATGGCGGCACGGAAACGTTCGGCGCTGCGTTCCAGCCGGGCACTGAGTGCGGCAGGATTAGCGCCGGGGAGAGGACGTCGGACAGGAATGGTGTTGCGCATAAACACTCTCAGGTTTAACTGATGATACGCGCCGTTAACGACCAGCAGCAGGTTTTGAGTCTGGAAAAAAACCTGCTGCCTGACGCGGCTTACAGCAAGCGACGCGCCGCTTCGACCACAATCTTCACTGCGTCACTTTCTGTCTGTTTCATGGTGACCGCATCCGGGATCTCTTTCTGCGTGCGGTTCACTATCACGCCCGCCACCATGCCGGCTCGCAGACCCTGGCTGGCGCACATGGTTAACAGTGTAGCGGATTCCATCTCATAGTTAAGCACGCCCATTTCCTGCCACTCTTTCATCGAACCTTTGAAGCGACTGACGACACGACCTGAGACGGTGTCGTAACGCTCCTGGCCCGGATAGAAAGTGTCAGAAGAGGCGGTGATACCGATATGGGTCTTAGCGCCACAGGCTTCTGCGGCGGCAACCAGTGCAGTGGTGCAGGCGAAATCTGCCACTGCCGGGAATTCCATCGGCGCAAAATGCAGGCTGGCACCGTCCAGGCGAACAGATGCGGTCGTCACCAGTACATCACCAACATTGATATGTGGCTGGATGGCGCCAGTGGTTCCGACACGCAGGAAGGTGCGCACGCCGAGCTGTGCCAGCTCTTCCACGGCAATCGACGTTGAAGGACCGCCAATACCGGTTGAGCAGACCACAACGGGTTTACCCTCAATTTTTGCCAGCCATGAGGTAAATTCACGGTGTGAGGCGAGATGCGTGGCATCGTCCATCAGTCCGGCAATTTTCTTCACACGCTCCGGATCGCCCGGCACAATCGCCAGGGTGGCGCCCTGCAGATCGGCTTTAGTCAGGCCAAGATGGAAAACGTCAGACTGTGTCATTTTTCAGACTCCTGTTAAGGGAAGGTAGCGCGCCACTCTACGCCAGCACGCCCAATAAATATGTGACAACATTCACTTAAGAAAATGAAAGTTACATTTTCCGCCGGATGAATTGTGACTGATATCACACAATCATATCTTCCTTGTCCGGATAGCCCTTCGCGAGGCTGTGTCTGGGTCAGCGCAATGTTAAAGAGGTGGATGATTTTATTCGCTGCTGATTCTGTTACCCGACACCTGGCGCGCAGGCTTAACAGCCAGGCTATAGTTACGTGATTGCGCAAATGCTTGCACGGAGAGAATAATGAAAACCAGTGATAATATGACACAAAAACCGGCGACGAGCGGCTTTGCCCCTGCCGTGCAGCCCACCGCCTCTACGACCATCATCACCGAAAGCCCGGCCATTCACTCAGGAGAAACCTCAGTGCCAAGCCAGGGCGAAAACATGCCGGCATTTTTTGCAAAGCCTCACGCAGCAGAAGGCCCGTTGCCTGTCGTCCTGGTGGTGCAGGAGATCTTTGGTGTGCATGAACACATTCGGGATATCTGCCGCCGTCTGGCACTGGAAGGCTATCTGGCGATCGCGCCCGAGCTCTATTTCCGCGAAGGCGATCCTTCTGAATATAATGATATCCCGACGCTGTTCAGCGAGCTGGTCAGCAAAGTGCCTGACACCCAGGTGCTGGCAGACCTCGATCATGCCGCTAACTGGGCGGCGCGCAATGGCGGCGATATCCGTCGCATGGGCATCACCGGTTTTTGCTGGGGTGGCCGCATCAGCTGGCTCTACGCCGCGCATAACCCACAGCTGCGCGCTGCAGTTGCCTGGTATGGACGACTGACCGGAGAGCGCACGCTGAAGCAGCAGAAGCATCCTATTGATATTGCGGTCGATCTGAGTGCACCGGTGCTAGGTTTGTATGGTGGCCAGGATGACGGCATTCCTCTGGAGAGCGTCGAGCAGATGCGCCAGGCGCTGCATGCCGCCAATGCGACCGCCGAGATCATCGTCTACCCCGAAGCGGGACATGCGTTTAATGCTGATTACCGTCCGAGCTACCATGCTGAATCAGCGAATGATGGCTGGCAACGCATGCTGGCCTGGTTCAGGCAGTATGGTGTGGCATCAGAATAGATGAAAACAGGGGCGCTTCTGCGCCCCTGTTTTTTGCCACCAGACCCCTTTCCTACGCCGTCTCACCACGCAGTTTCTTCGCCGCCGTCACCATATTCGCCAGCGCCTGACGTGTCTCCGTCCAGCCTCGTGTCTTCAGACCGCAGTCGGGGTTTACCCACAACCGCGCTTCCGGAATTCGTTTCGCCGCCTTCAGCAACAGCGCTTCTATCCACGCCACGCTGGGCACATTAGGCGAGTGAATATCATAGACGCCGGGGCCGATTTCATTCGGATACTCGAAATCTTCAAACGACGCCAGCAGGTCCATGTCAGATCGTGAGGTTTCAATCGTGATCACATCGGCGTCCAGGGCTGCGATGGCGTCCATAATGTCGTTGAACTCGCAATAACACATATGCGTGTGAATCTGGGTTTCATCCCGTGCGACCGCCGCATTCAACCGGAATGCTTCCACCGCCCAGTTCAGGTAGGCCGCCCACTCAGACTGATGCAGCGGCAGACCTTCACGCAGTGCCGGCTCATCAATCTGAATAATCCCGATGCCCGCCTTCTCCAGATCTTCCACTTCATCGCGCAGCGCCAGGGCGATCTGCTTCGCGATGATTTCACGTGACACATCTTCACGCGGGAATGACCAGCAGAGAATCGTCACCGGTCCGGTCAGCATCCCTTTTACCGGTTTGTCAGTCAGCGACTGGGCATAACGGGCCCATTCCACGGTGATCGCCTCCGGACGGCTGATATCGCCGATAATGACGGGCGGTTTCACACAGCGAGAACCGTAACTCTGCACCCAGCCATTCTGGGTAAAGACAAAGCCGTCCAGATGCTCGCCGAAGTACTCAACCATATCGTTACGTTCTGCTTCACCATGCACCAGCACATCCAGCCCCAGCCGTTCCTGCTCGGTAATCGCCTGTTTGATGTGCTCCGCGATGCCTGTGCGATAATGGTTACTGTCGAGACGACCCTGCTTAAAGTCGAGGCGCAGGCCGCGAATTTCCGTGGTCTGTGGAAAAGAGCCGATGGTCGTGGTGGGCCATGCAGGCAGATTGAAACGCTGACGCTGCAGCACTGCCCGTACCGGGTATGCGCTCAGGCGTTCACAGTGCTGTGGCGTGATGGCCTCCAGACGCTGGCCCACCGCCACATTATGCACGCGGCGGGAGTGAGCACGGGCGCGCACCGGTTCGCTCCAGGCGTCCAGCGCCGCCGCATCATTGTTGTTAAGTGCCTGACTCAGCAGTGAGAGCTCGGTACATTTCTGCAGCGCAAACGCGAACCAGCTTTTGACTTCATCATCCAGGCGGGTCTCGACGCCGAGGTCGATCGGGCTGTGCAGCAGCGAGCAGGAGGAGCCGATCCACACCTGTTCACGCTGGGTGATCAGCGGTTGCAGACGACTAAACCAGCGGCTCAGATCGGCACGCCAGACGTTACGTCCGTTGATCACACCAAGCGATAGCAGCCAGCTGGCGGGGAGTTGCTGATTCAGCTGCTGAATATCATCACGGCCATGGACCAGATCGACATGCAGGCCCTGCACCGGCAGCTTACGAATCACATCAATATTCTGCCCGATGCTGTCAAAGTACGTGGTCAGCAGTAGCTTGCTGTGGCCCTGCAGTGCGTCATAGGCCAGCTGAAAAGCGTCGCGCCACGTTTGCGGCAGTTCCAGCGCCAGGGCGGGTTCATCAATCTGAACCCATTCGATGCCGCGCTTTGCCAGCTCCGCCAGCACCTGCTGATAGACCGGCAGAATCGCCTCCAGCAGCGACAGACGTTCAAACGGCTCGCCTTTGACTTTACCCAGCCATAGATACGTCACCGGCCCCAGCAGCACTGGCTTGATCTTGTGGTCCAGTGCCAGCGCCTCATCGACCTCGTCCAGCAGCTGAGTCCAGGTCAGTTTAAATGTCTGGCCCTGGATAAATTCCGGCACGAGATAGTGATAGTTAGTGTTAAACCATTTGGTCATTTCTGCCGCCGCCGCAGGCTCGCCAGTCGGGGCGCGACCGCGCCCCACGCGAAACAGCGTATCCAGATCAACGGTGCCCTCCTGGTTCTGATGACGCGCAGGCACATTGCCCAGCATCAGGCTGGTGGTCAGCACATGATCATACCAGGCGAAATCGCCAACCGGCAGCAGATCGACGCCCGCCTCTTTCTGATGTTGCCAGTGTCGCGCTCGCAGTTCGCGGCCCGTCGTCATTAGCGCCTGCTGCGTGCTGTCGCCCGCCCAGTAACTCTCCAGTGCTTTTTTCAGTTCACGGTGCAGGCCAATTCGGGGAAAGCCGAGGGTATGGTTGAGGATAGTCATGTGCTGTTCTCCAGATAATCTTTCACTTTGGCTTAAATGGGCAGCCAAAGATGTTTAGCCGTCCAGATGTTTACACTGCTATACTCTGCGGGTACTGTATGTTGCTCAAGCGCAATATGTTCACTTTCGATGTGAAGGACTCTCATGATCGAACTCAAGCACCTGCGGACGCTTCAGGCTCTGCGCAATACGGGATCGCTGGCGGCGGCGGCAGCCCAGCTTCATCAGACGCAATCGGCGTTGTCTCACCAGTTCAGCGATCTGGAGCAGCGGCTGGGATTCCGCCTGTTCGTGCGTAAAAGTCAGCCCCTGCGCTTTACGCCGCAGGGCGATATTCTGCTGCAGCTGGCAGAGCAGGTGCTGCCACAGATTCAGCAGGCTTTGCAGGCCTGCCATGAGCCGCATCAAACCACGCTGCGGGTGGCGATTGAGTGTCATAGCTGCATTCAGTGGCTGACCCCGGCGCTGGATAAATTCCGTCAGAGCTGGCCGCAGGTGGTGATGGATTTTAAATCGGGCGTGACCTTTGATCCCCAACCCGCACTGCAACAGGGTGAGCTGGATGTGGTGCTGACCTCCGATATTCTGGCGCGCTCTGGCCTGTTCTACTCACCGATGTTCGATTATGAAGTGCGGCTGGTACTGGCGACGGATCACCCGCTGGCGCAGGTTGAGCAGATTTCGCCGGAAGATCTGGCGGATGAGGTGTTAATGATCTATCCGGTGCAGCGTCAGCGTCTGGATATCTGGCGCCACTTCCTGCAGCCCGCAGGCGTCAGTCCGGCCCTGAAAAGTGTGGATAACACCCTGCTGATGATTCAGATGGTTTCGGCGCGGATGGGCATTGCCGCGCTGCCCCATTGGGTGGTGGAGAGTTTTGAGAAGCAGGGTCTGGTCGTGACCCGCACGCTGGGCGATGGCCTCTGGAGCCGTCTTTATGCCGCCGTACGCGAAGGGGAACAGCGTCAGCCGGTGCTGGAAGCCTTTATCCGCTTTGCGCGTCAGCACGCCTGTGAGCACCTGCCTTTTGTGCGCGACGCCGCGCTGCCCGGAGCCATGTTACAGCGGTAATCCGACCGGCACAAACCTGCGCGAACGCGGACGAAATCCCCTATAATGCGCAGCCTGTCGACTGACCATGAGAAGATCTCACCATGACTAACAATGATATTCTGCGCAGCGTGCGCTACATGCTCAATCTGAGCGATGCCAAAATGGTGGAGATTTTTGCGCTGGCGCAATGTGACGTACCGGTAGCGGATATTCAGGCGTGGCTGAAAAAAGATGATGATGCGGCGTTCCGTCCCTGCCCCGATGTGCTGATGGGTTATTTCCTGAATGGCCTGATCTTCTACCGTCGTGGTAAAAGCGAAGATGCTCCTGCGCCGTCGATTGAGCGCAGGATGACGAACAACATCTTCATGAGAAAGCTGCGCATCGCTTTTGATCTGAAAACCACCGACATTCCTGATGTCCTGAAGCGCGTGAACTTTACCGTCTCACAGGCTGAGATTGGCGCAATTTTCCGCAAACCTGACCATAAGAACTATCGCGAATGCGGCGACCAGATTCTGCGTAACTTCCTGAAGGGGCTGGCGATGATTCAGCGCCCTAAGAGTGAGAAGCCAGCCTGAGTTCGTGCTTTCCAGTCGGAAACGGCGGGTTGCTGCGTAAAGACGGCGTGAATCCATCCCTGGCGCCTCGACCGCCGCATTCTTGCGGCGGACGCTTTACTTCTCAACCCGCCTTCCCCTCCTTCATATTCCTTACGAAACCCTGGTTTGGCAGCGATGATGCTGTGAAGTCTCCAGGGCTGGCACGTCAGAAGAGCGAAGCGTCCGGGCCAGGGATGGCCCGGACGATCCACAGGGATGTGAGATTTCTTCGCGATCGGACGCGCCAGCCCGGGAGGCCGCAGTCCGGCTACAGCAACGGTTTGTCCCAGCACCCAATGATTACCGGTCACTGCGCCCCACCACCCAGCGCTTATGCACCCACAGCGAGGCGAGGATCACCAGCGCGCCCGCAATAAAGCTCGGCCAGTGCGGTTTCTCCTGCCAGATAGCCAGATTCACCAGCAATCCGGCGGGAACGTGCATGTTATTCATAATGCCCAGCGTGCCAGCATCGACCTGCGTCGCACCGTAGTTCCACATAAAATAGCCGAGACCGGAAGCGGCGACGCCCAGCCAGACCAGAATGCCCCACTGCAATGAGGTGGTCGGCAACTTCTGCGGATTGCCCCAGGCACACCAGGCGATCACTGCAATTAACACCGCACCCAGATAGAACCAGGAGAATGCCGTGTGCTGCGGCATAGGACGGGTCTCCTGCAAACGCTTATAGCCCACCATTCCCGCCGCAAAGCAGATGTTTGCCAGCTGTACTAATAGCAGGCCAAACCAGAAATGATCGCTGACTTTGTCATAGCGAATAATGGCTGCGCCAGCCACCGCCAGCAGGGCGCTGAAGATATAGCCGATGCGCAGCGGACGACGGCTGATCAGGTCATAAATCAGCGTCACATAGAGCGGCGTCATCACCGTAAACAGCAGGAACTCTGACACGCTAAGATAGAGGTAAGCTTCGAAGCTCAGCAGATACATCACTCCCAGCTGCAGCATCCCGACCAGCATATAAAGCAGCAGCGTCGAAGGGCGATGGCCACGCCAGCGCAGGAACGGTAAAAACACCAGCGCAGCCAGCGCCAGACGCATCAGTACAGAGAACCAGCTGTCTACCTGCCCGGCAAGGTATTCGCCAATCAGGCTGAACGAAAAGGCCCACAGAATGGTGGTAATAATCAATAAAAACACGGCGACGACCCTGAAATGAACAGGCTGTCAGTGTAAACAATGTGCCACTTTCAGGCTGTGAAATCTGGTTGACATGTGATTATAAACCAGGCAATCAGAAGGTCTGCTGGATAGACTGCTTACACTCGATGACATAACTGTCGACGTAATGGATTTTCAGCCAGATAAAATGCGCGAAATAATCCATGACGTGATCACTTTCGCTAAAGAATGTAATAAAACTGTAACAAATGTGTCATTCATCACAGTACCGTTGTGCAACTAACACTATTCTTTGCGCGAAATGGAACATTCTGCATCCATTTTGTTCTGCCCTTTTCCTGCCCCAACCTGCTGGGAATTAAAAACCATAATGTGCCCTGGAGGGCCTCACTGATGCTGAGCATTTTTAAACCTGCACCACGTCAGCCGCAGGTGGCGGAGGATCACGTTGATCCGCTCTACCGTCGCCTGCGCTGGCAAATTTTCATCGGGATCTTTTTTGGTTACGCGGCCTACTACCTGGTCAGAAAAAACTTCGCACTCGCCATGCCCTATCTGGTGGAGCAGGGTTTTTCACGCGGCGATCTCGGCTTTGCCCTGTCTGGTATTTCCATTGCCTACGGCTTTTCAAAATTCATCATGGGCTCGGTCTCTGACCGATCAAACCCGCGCGTATTCTTACCGGCTGGCCTGATTCTGGCAGCAACAGTGATGCTGATTATGGGATTTGTTCCCTGGGCGACGTCCAGCATCATGGTGATGTTCGTGCTGCTGTTTGTCTGCGGCTGGTTCCAGGGCATGGGCTGGCCACCCTGTGGACGTACCATGGTTCACTGGTGGTCGCAGAAGGAGCGCGGCAGGATTGTCTCGGTCTGGAACTGTGCGCATAACGTGGGCGGCGGTATTCCGCCTCTGCTGTTCCTGCTCGGCATGGCCTGGTTCAACGACTGGAAAGCAGCACTTTACATGCCAGCGTTTGGTGCGATTGCCATTGCAATTCTGGCCTTTGCGCTGATGCGCGATACGCCGCAATCCTGCGGTCTGCCGCCAGTTGAAGAGTATAAAAACGACTATCCGCCTGACTACGATGCCAGCCACGAAGAGGAGCTGACGGCAAAACAGATCTTCATGAAGTATGTGCTTCCGAATAAGCTGCTGTGGTACATCGCACTCGCCAACGTCTTTGTCTACCTGCTGCGCTACGGCATTCTCGACTGGTCGCCGACCTATCTACGCGAAGTAAAACACTTCACGCTGGATAAATCGTCGTGGGCCTACTTCCTGTATGAGTATGCGGGGATTCCGGGCACGCTGCTGTGCGGCTGGATGTCGGACAAAGTCTTCCGCGGTAATCGCGGTGCGACCGGGGTGTTCTTTATGACACTGGTGACCATCGCGACCGTGGTCTACTGGCTCAACCCGGCGGGCAATCCTGGCGTCGACATGGCCTGTATGATCGTGATTGGCTTCCTGATCTACGGTCCGGTGATGCTGATTGGTCTGCACGCGCTGGAACTGGCACCGAAAAAAGCGGCGGGAACGGCCGCGGGCTTCACCGGCCTGTTTGGCTATCTGGGTGGATCGGTTGCGGCCAGCGCCATTGTCGGTTACACCGTCGATTATTTCGGTTGGGATGGCGGCTTCATGGTAATGATTGCTGGCTGTGTACTGGCGGTTATCCTGCTGTTACTGACCATGGTCAGCGAACATAAACACAAAAAGACCCTTGCCTGACAGCATGTAAAAAGGGCCAGGTAACCGGCCCTTTTTACGCTGACGGCTTAAGCCAGATAGAGCATGCGAAGCGTCTGCGGCACCGCATCATCGGCATTCGAACCAATCACCTCCAGCGCTGGCAGTGTATCTTTCAACCGCTGATGGGCATTCTGCATGATATAGCCCTTACCCGCCATGCTCAGCATCTCCACATCATTCATGCCGTCGCCAAAGGCGATGCAACTTTCCAGCGTGTGACCCAGCGTTTTCGCCACGGCTTCGAGCGCATACCCTTTCGATACGCCGCCCGCCATCACTTCCAGACAGGTCGGCAGCGAGAAACTGACATTAACCCGATCGCCCCAGCGCGCTTCAATCGCCTGCTCCATCGGAATCAGATGCTCGGGATTTTCGCAGGTGAAGAAAACCTTGCTGATGTTATCGGTTGGCAGCAGACCCGGCTCATAGACCTGATAGTTGAACACCGACTCACGGAAATAGTCCTGTTCCGCCGGGCTTGAGCGGCTGACAAACCACTCATCGTCGCGGTAAACATGCGTCAGAATATCGCTGTGATGATATTGCAGGCCAAACAGATCGCTGGCGATATCCTCATCCAGATTATGGCTGAACACCAGCTCGCCCGCAGCGTTGTGCACGCGCGCACCGTTTGAGGTGATCATATAGGCCGGAATCGCCAGGCTGTCGCGCATCTGTCCGACATCAATATGATGACGGCCAGTGGCGAACACAAAGTGAATATCTTTCGCGACCAGTTGTTGCAGCGTTTCACGCGCAAAAGGGGTCAGACGATGTTCGGGGGAGAGCAGCGTGCCATCCAGATCGGATGCAACGATGTGATACATGAAAACCTCGGGTATTTGATTCTGCCGGCTTTAACCGGTCGGATATATAACGTCAGTGGTGCGATGAAAAGAAGTCGACCACTGCATTGAGTGCTTCAGCGCGCATCTCGTCCTTTTCAAACAGGATCTCATGACGCGCACCGTCGATCACCTGTGGCTTATTGCCCTCACACGGATGACCCGCCGCTGCCATCGCGGCGCAAAAAAGGTCCTGCGAACGATTGTCGACCACCCGATCATCGCTGGCCTGTAACAGCAGCAATGGCGTGGTGATCTTATCAACCTGACTGATAATGTTCCGACCCGCATGGACGCCTTCGCGTACCCAGTGATAAGTCGGTCCGCCCACGCGAATCGCCGGATCGTCCGCATAAAAACGCAGGTTTCGCCGGTAACGCTCGGTGCTGTGCGTCAGCCGGTTAATACCAAACGGATGCGCGCGCCAGCGTCCGGTGCCCAGCGCATAGCCATCGCGCATGGCCGGACGTTTCTCCGCCCAGTCCAGGATCCGATGGGCAAGGAATGAGGGCAACGGCAAGGCAATGCCAAACATCGGTGCCACTAACGCTGCCGCATGAAACGCCTGCGGCTGGCGTGCCAGAAACAGCGTTAAGATTGCGCCGCCCATCGAGTGAGCCAGCGCATAGCGCTGCTGCTGCTGGTAATGGCCGCTGACTATCTCTTTCAGATAGAGCGTCTCAAGATCGTCGACATAATGGGTAAATTCCGCTACGTGACCACGGTGTGTATCTTCCAGCAGGCGATCGGAACGCCCCTGACCACGATGGTCCAGAATCACCACATCAAATCCACAGTGAAACAGATCGTACGCCAGCTCAGGATATTTTATGTAACTCTCGATGCGTCCCGGCACAATCAGGATCACACGCTTGTGTTGCGGTGATGTGAAGCGGACATAGCGCAGCGTCAGATTACCCACACCGGTAAACTCACGCTCTTCACGGCTGTGCCAGAAATCGAGCAGCGGCCCGGTGGCGAAGGCAGCAAACGCTTTTTCCCGTCGCAGCCAACTGGCTTTATGTTGATTCATTCGCCCTCCTGATGACCGGATACAGAGTCCTGCATGCCCTGCGCAGGCCATAGCGCCGCGCTTATTTCTGGCGTATTGTGTCACAATTCCGCTACTAAAGAGAGCCTGACCCATGACCATCGAATGGTGGCTGACCTACCTGCTTACTACCACAATCCTGAGCCTGTCGCCCGGTTCCGGCGCAATCAACACCATGAGTACCGGTATCAGCCACGGCTATCGCGGCACGGTAGCGTCCATCTCCGGTTTGCAGGTCGGCCTGGCACTGCACATCGTGCTGGTCGGTATCGGTCTGGGCGCGTTGTTTTCTCAGTCGCTGCTGGCATTTGAAATTCTGAAATGGGCCGGTGCAGCCTATCTGGTCTGGCTGGGTATTCAGCAATGGCGCTCCGCAGGTGGCATCGATCTGGATGCGGTCGCCAAAGCGATGCCGCGTCGTCGCCTGTTCAAACGCGCCGTGCTGGTTAACCTGACCAACCCGAAAAGTATCGTCTTTCTGGCCGCCCTGTTCCCGCAGTTTATCCAGCCGCATCAGCCGCTGTTTATGCAGTATCTGGTGCTGGGCGTAACCACCGTAGTGGTCGATATCATCGTGATGATTGGCTACGCCACGCTGGCCACACGCATTGCTGGCTGGATTAAAGGCCCAAAACAGATGAAGTTAATGAACCGTATTTTCGGTGGGCTGTTTATGGCTGTGGGCGCGCTACTGGCCAGTGCCAGAAAGATCGCTTAAGACCTTATGCGCCGACACACTGAGGTCGGCGCAAACACTTCCTGTTTAATCCCTTCTTTCCAGGTGCAGCTACGGCGCAGTCAGTGGCACTGCACGCAACACCATGATGCCAGGCTTCGACCGCATATATTCCCTGAATGGCGCATCGACAACTTTGCGATTAGCAGCCAGCGAAGAGGCGTTCCTGAACCACAACCGGCCATCATGTCGGACGGCAATCCCGGCATGTGAGACATCCAGCCCCTGAGCAGTGGTGTAAACCCCAATATAATCGCCGGTCTGGATCTGCTTCAGCACCTGCAGGGTTATCGCGCGGGCCGGAATGTAAGTTATGCGACGTGGAATCACACCCAGACCGGGCAGCCGTTCTTTTCCGCTGGTCTCACGATTCAGTTGCTTCACCACCGTCACCGCATCCGGGCTAAGCGTGCGGGTGATGTCATCGGCATTGCGCGGGCTCTCAGCGAACCAGTCCGTAAAAAAGTGGCGACGTTCCAGGTAGCTGACTTCACCACCCGCGTAGCGGGTGCGAATCAGGTTAGCTTCAAAGCTGGCGCGATCGTGGCTGCGGCTCAGCGCCTGAACGTAATCAAGCAGCGTGAAACAATCTACTCCGTTGAAATTTATCACCAGCGCTTCTGGCGTATCGGGCGAGCCGATCAGCGTATCCGCCTGGTAAGGTGTCTCGAGAAAAGTGGCTGAGATCTGGTTAATCCTTTCACCCTGTGGCTGATCTGACGCCCCAGGCGCCTGCGCCAGAATAGCCGACACACTGTCCCCTTTCGCCGGAACAGGGGCGGGGGAATGGGCAGCATCAGGCGAGGCGCAGGCGGTGATGCAAGCCGTGATTAACAGCAGTAACAGGGGTTTTACTCTCATCATCATCTCCATGAAAAATAGTCCGTCGGTACGACCATACCGGAGGTGATGTTTTCTTTAATTAACGAATGGTGACTATTTATGTGCGGTTGCGACAGAGAGGCATCAGCAGGCGCAGAGTGTGACAGTCGTCACACAGGCGACGTTCAGAGAGAGGCGTAAGAGTGTGAAATTTCTGCCGGATGCGCAATGCGCTCTCCGGCATAAGGGATCAACGGGAAAGAATGAGGTGGATACCAAAACCGGCAAACAGGACGCCTGCCATGCCATCAACCCATTTCGCCAGTCGCTGATACCGGGTGCGGATCCACGGCAGTGCAAAGATGGCCGCCACCAGGGTAAACCAGGCAAAGGTTTCACCGACAATCAGCAGGAACAGACCCCAGCGCTCAGCCGAACCGACATCGTCGCCGACAAACAGCGAGAAGACGCTGCCGAAGTAGATAATCGCTTTGGGATTCGACAGGTTGGTCAGCAGGCCCTTGAGAAAGCTCATTCCACGTTTCGGCAACTCAACTACCGGCTCATCCTGTTGCAGCTGTTTATGACGCTGACGTGCCGAGCACATCAGCTGCCAGCCCATCCACAGCAGATAAAGTCCCCCGCCGACCATGATGATCTGGTGCAGCCAGGCCATTTTTTCCAGAATCAGATGCAGCCCCATCAGTGCTACGCCCGCCCAGACCACGATGCCAAGCGTAATGCCCAGCACACCCATCATCGCCTCCTTGCGGGAGCGGCTGGCGGCAGTCTGTGATACAAAAAAGAAATCGGGGCCGGGGCTCATCAGTGCCACCAGATGAACCAGCGCCACGGTTGCGAATAACATCAGCATGGTTGGTGTCCTTTATTCTTCATCATCAAGATGCTCTTTGATCATCACCAGGAAAGGTTTGCCAAAGCGCTCCAGTTTGCGGTGACCCACGCCGTTGACGCTGAGCATCTCCGACGCGCTGACCGGCATCTGTTCTGCCATCTCTATCAGTGTGGCGTCATTGAACACCACGTAAGGCGGAATATTCTCTTCGTCGGCGATCGCTTTACGCAGCTTACGCAGCTTGGCAAACAGTTTGCGATCGTAGTTGCCACCCTGAAACTTCGCCGGACTACTGCTTTTTGTTTTCGCGGTGATTAAACGCGGCACTGCCAGCATGAGAGGCACTTCACCGCGCAGCACCGGGCGTGCTGCTTCGGTCAGCTGTAGCGCTGAGTGCATAGCAATATTCTGCGTCACCAGCCCCAGATGGATTAACTGGCGTAACACGCTGACCCAGTGTTCATGGCTCTGATCTTTGCCCAGCCCATAGACCGGCAGTTTGTCATGGCCCTGCTCACGGATACGCTGATTATTGGATCCGCGCAGCACCTCAACGATATAGCCCATACCAAAACGCTGGCCTACGCGATAGATGCCGGAGAGCGCTTTTTGCGCTTCAACCAGACCGTCATAACGTTTAGGGGGATCGAGACAGATATCGCAGTTGTCACACGGCTGCTGGCGACCCTCACCAAAGTAGTTCAGCAGCACCAGACGACGGCAGGTCTGTGCTTCGGCAAACGCGCCCATCGCGTTGAGCTTGTGGCGCTCAATATCCTGCAGCGGTCCCGGCACTTTCTCTTCCAGGCATTTACGCAGCCAGGCCATATCGGCCGGGTCATAGAGCATCATCGCTTCGGCGGGCAGGCCATCACGTCCGGCTCGTCCGGTTTCCTGATAATAGGACTCGATGTTGCGCGGAATGTCGAAGTGGACCACAAAACGGACGTTGGGCTTGTTGATGCCCATGCCAAAGGCCACCGTCGCCACCACGATTTGCAGATCATCACGCTGGAAAGCTTCCTGTACCCGGCCACGCTGTTCGCTGTCGATTCCGGCATGGTACGCCCCGACGCTGAACCCCCGGCTTTGCAGTCGCGCAGCGGTGTCTTCCACCTTCGCCCGACTGTTGCAGTAGATGATGCCGCACTTGCCGCGCTGATCCTGAACGTAACGCAGCAACTGATCGGTGGGCTTGAATTTCTCTACCAGCGTGTAGCGGATATTGGGCCGGTCAAAGCTGCTGATCTGGATCAGCGGATCCTGCATATGCAGCAGGTTAACAATGTCGTTGCGGGTGGTTTCATCGGCGGTCGCGGTCAGCGCCATCACCGGTAATTCCGGGAAGCGCTGACGCATCTTACCGAGCGCGCCATATTCCGGGCGGAAATCGTGGCCCCACTGAGAAATACAGTGCGCTTCATCCACCGCCAGCATCGCCGGTTGCCAGTGCGCCAGACTTTCCAGAAAATTATCCATCATCAGGCGTTCAGGCGCGATATAGAGCAGCTTAACCCGACCCGTGCGGCAGTCAGCCATCACCGCCTGCTGCTGATCGCGCGTCATGGTGGAGTTGAGATAGGCTGCCGCCACGCCATTCGCCAGCAGCTGATCGACCTGATCTTTCATCAGCGAGATCAGCGGCGACACCACCAGCGTCAGCCCCTCGCGCACCAGCGCCGGGATCTGATAGCAGAGCGATTTACCGCCGCCGGTGGGCATGACCACCAGACAATCGCGCCCGCTCAGGGCCTCATTAATGATCGTCTGCTGACCGGGACGAAAATGCTGGTAGCCGAAGGTATCCTGCAATACCTGCTGCGCCAGCGCTTCCTGATTAAGAACTGCCGAGGTTGCCACGCGATTCCTGTCTTACGTTAGGGATTAAAACAAGTCGTTAAGTGTTACACCCACACCCAGACGCGTCTGGCGATGGTTGTAATCGATCAGTGATTCACCGTAACCGCTAAATACCTGAGTATAGAAGCGGACATGCTCACTGATAGGATAACTCCAGCCCATCGTCGCGCCGCCATAACCGCTGTTCCAGTTATAATTGCCTTCGACGCTGAAGATACTGTCGCCGAGGCGGTAGCCGACTTTGGCACGGTAGTAACCCATATATTTGGTGATATCGGGGTTATCATCGCTGCTTTCCCCTTCCGGGATGCGATACCAGGGTTTGATTTCCGCCAGGAAGTTACCGTTTTCTGCCATCAGACGTGCATAGACGCGGTTCCAGCTACGTGAGGTGGGATCGCTTCGTCCATTAGATTGGTGATTCAGACCCAGTTCGATATCACGCAGTGTCCAGCCACCCAGCGAGTAGTCGGTCGCCCAGCCCAGGAAAATCTGCGGCTCATAGTTGGTCTCACGGAAGGGCGAGGACTCCGCGCTATTCGACAGCTGCCACCAGGAGCGCTGGGTGTAAGAGGCTGCCAGCACCGAGTTGTCGCCCAGAATACCGCGCCAGAGTGGAAACGCCAGGCTGAGCTGGAATTTCACTTCATCTTTGCGGGCATTCTCTCCCCAGTTATAGGAAGAGATCGCCTCTTTATTAAGGTCGCTGGTATAGGTGTAGAGCAGATAGTTGTTCTCGTAAGGATAGAGAACAAACGGGTTATCATGCTTCTCCAGCAGGTTAGCAATAATGCTGCCCTGCACCTGTGGCGCGTCGTGAACCTCTTTAATCCGGGCTTCATCCGCCTGCGCCAGTGCAGGAAATATCAACATTGCCGCCAGCAAGGCGCGATGCTTACGCATATAATTCTCCGGTGAGCAGCTGCGTATCAGAATAACTGAAAGGGTGTCGTAAAAAGCAGGCCATTCTACACGCAAATGGC
>Ga0308167_1002108_pt1 | contig 19733 bp, 15 predicted proteins | sample PhyCR1_2_FD_202138 | JGI IMG/M metagenome (GOLD analysis project Ga0308167, IMG submission 202138) | Phyllosphere microbial communities from UC Gill Tract Community Farm, Albany, California, United States - DLSLRC.R1 | ecosystem: Host-associated > Plants > Phyllosphere > Unclassified | place... | reverse complement strand
GGCTTCTCGGTGCTGGAGATGATCAAAGCGTTTGAGAAGGCGTCAGGCAAAGCGATTCCTTTCGAGATCAAACCGCGTCGCGATGGCGACCTGCCGGCCTTCTGGGCCGACGCCTCGCTGGCTAACCGGGAACTCGACTGGCGTGTAACGCGCGGCATCGACGAGATGATGCGTGATACGTGGAACTGGCAGAGCAAGAACCCGGATGGGTTTAAGTAAGTGAAGAAGGCGAACTTTGGTTCGCCTTTATTTATCTTTAAATCAAATTCTCCTAAAAACCTTTCACATCTTTCTGATTGCATCGCATTGACGCATCAGCAACCATCGCCTACGCCTGTATAGCGCTCATAAGTTGAACTGTCATCTCAGACTTAAACGCATTTTATTCGTCATAGAGATATCCGAGTGATAGAATTTACGCTTGTTGAATGATAAAGCCGCTTTAACAATTTCGGCAATAAAATGATATCAATCAACTGAATGCTGCGCTGATGACAGGTTCATACTGGCAGTATACGCATTTGGCTTAGGACAATCAGCATCGTGGGGGCTGTAACCCAGGGGCGGTAGCGTGTCTTAAAACGCTTATGATTGTCTGCTTTTCATTCAGGCATCAGTGCCTCAGATAGCTTGTCAGGAATAAAACACGTCATGAAGATTCTAATTACAGGTGGTGCAGGCTTTATTGGTTCAGCGGTAGTACGTCATATTATTAACAATACGAATGATGAAGTCATAAATGTTGATAAGCTGACCTATGCAGGCAACCTTGAGTCATTAAAAGAGGTTAGTAACAGTCCTCGCTACCGATTTAAGCAGATTGATATCTGTGACGGTCAGGCAATAAGCGATGCATTAAATGAATTTCAGCCTGATGCGATTATGCACCTGGCGGCGGAAAGTCATGTGGACCGGTCAATTACCGGCCCGGCTGAGTTTGTTCAGACTAACGTGGTAGGTACCTACGCCCTGCTGGAAGCAAGCCGTCAATACTGGAGTGCATTGCCTGAAGAGCGTAAAACCGCATTCCGTTTTCATCATATCTCTACTGATGAGGTCTATGGCGACTTACCGCATCCCGATGAAATGGAGGGCGATTTACCACTGTTTACCGAAGAAACGCCTTACGCACCCAGCAGCCCTTACTCATCAACCAAAGCCGCCAGCGATCACCTGGTTCGCGCCTGGGGCCGCACCTATAAGCTGCCGGTTATTGTGACCAACTGCTCAAACAACTATGGTCCTTATCATTTCCCGGAAAAACTTATCCCGCTGATCATCAGTAATGCGCTGGAAGGCAAACCTTTACCTATCTATGGTAAAGGTGATCAGATTCGTGACTGGCTTTATGTCGAGGATCATGCGCGTGCGCTGTATACCGTGGTTAAAAATGCTCAGACAGGGACTACTTACAACATCGGCGGACATAACGAAAAGAAAAATATCGATGTTGTGATGAAAGTTTGTGAGTTGCTGGACCAACTCCGCCCGAAAGCCACGCCTTATAGCGATCAGATCACTTACGTTCAGGACCGTCCCGGCCATGATCGTCGTTACGCGATTGACGCTGCCAAAATAGAGAGGGAGTTAGGCTGGAAACCGGAAGAGACATTCGAAACGGGTCTGAAGAAGACAGTTGAATGGTACCTGAATAATGCGCAATGGGTTGAGCATGTGAAAAGCGGTGCGTATCAAAACTGGATTGAAGAAAACTACGAGAAACGTAGCTAATGAATATTCTACTTTTTGGTAAGAACGGACAGGTCGGCTGGGAATTACAGCGGGCCTTGGCCCCTCTCGGCAATCTGATTGTAGTAGACCGTCATTCCAGCGATTACTGTGGTGATTTTGAAAATCCCCAGGGCATAGCTGAAACCGTTCGCAAGCTTAAGCCAGCAGTCATTGTCAATGCAACTGCTTACACCGCGGTAGATAAAGCTGAATCAGAGCAAGATAAAGCCCGTGTGGTAAATGCCACTTCGATTGAAGCATTGGCACAGGCTGCGGAAGAGATCGGTGCATGGTTAATTCATTATTCTACCGATTATGTTTTTGACGGCTCAGGCGAACAGGCATGGCTTGAAGATGATGCCACAGCACCGCTCAATGTGTATGGTCAGACAAAACTTGAAGGTGAGCAGGCTATCGCTCGTTGCATGACCCGCTACCTGATTTTCCGCACCAGTTGGGTTTATGCAGCAAAGGGTAATAACTTTGCTAAAACCATGCTTAAGTTGGCTAAAGAACGTGAAACATTATCAGTAATTAATGATCAATTTGGTGCGCCTACAGGCGCTGAACTTATCGCAGATAGCACTGCACATGCTATAAGAGAGGCACTGAGAGATAACAGTGTTGCGGGTATTTACCACCTGGTTGCGGCAGGACAAACAACCTGGCACGACTATGCCAGTAAAGTTATTGAATTCGCGAAAAAACAAGGTCTGGATCTTAAAGTACAGACGATTAATCCTGTACCAACGAGTGCGTTTCCTACACCAGCTAAGCGTCCTGCTAACTCAAGACTCAATACACAGAAGTTCCAGCATACTTTTGGTTTGACCTTACCAGACTGGACGTCGGGTGTTGAACGTATATTGCTTGAAACTCTCTAATAACAGACACAGGCCTTTAAAAGTGCCTGGTTAATCAAGGTGATATTGTGAACAAGAATAAAGGTATTATTCTCGCTGGTGGTTCAGGAACGCGTCTTTACCCGGTAACTATGGCTGTAAGTAAGCAATTACTGCCAGTATATGATAAACCAATGATCTATTATCCGCTGAGCACGCTGATGCTGGCGGGTATCAATGACATTCTGATTATCAGTACACCGCAGGATACACCCAGGTTTGAAAGTCTGTTAGGTGATGGGTCGCAATGGGGAATTTCAATTCAGTATAAAGTGCAGCCAAGCCCGGATGGTTTAGCTCAAGCCTTTATTATTGGAGAAGAGTTCATCGGTGAAGATTCGGTTGCTCTGATCCTTGGCGACAATATTTTTTACGGACATGATCTCTACAAACAATTAGAGGCCGCGTCATTGAAGGATGATGGCGCCACCGTCTTTGCCTATCATGTCACTGATCCAGAGCGTTATGGTGTGGTCGAGTTTGACAGCGAAGGGAAAGCTATTTCGCTTGTTGAAAAGCCCGATAACCCTCGCAGTAATTATGCAGTTACAGGCCTCTATTTCTACGATAACAGTGTCGTTGAAATGGCTAAAAACCTAAAGCCTTCACCTCGTGGCGAATTAGAAATTACCGATATTAACCGCATTTATATGGATCAGGGGAAACTTTCCGTTTCGATCATGGGGCGCGGTCACGCCTGGCTTGATACCGGAACGCATCAGAGCCTGATGGAAGCCAATAATTTTATCCAGACTATTGAGTCACGACAAGGATTGAAAGTGGCTTGTCCTGAAGAAATTGCATACAGAATGAATTTCATCACTAAAGAGCAACTGGAGCAATTAGCTAAACCTTATCTTAAAAATGAATATGGAAAATATTTAATGGCTCTGGTAGAAGGTCGTTTATAATGAAAGTTATCGATACTAAAATTGCTGATGTAAAAATCATTGAACCAAAAGTTTTTGGTGATGAACGAGGCTTTTTTCTGGAAACTTTCCAGAGTGAAAAATACAAGCGCGAACTTAATATCAACGATGATTTTGTACAGGATAATCACTCACGTTCTGCGAAAAATGTATTAAGAGGTTTGCATTTTCAGCGCAGGAATCCACAAGGCAAGCTGGTTCGCGTCGTGAAAGGAGAAGTATTCGATGTTGCTGTCGATATAAGACCTGAATCACCGACATTCAAACAATGGGTTGGCGTCTATCTCTCAGAAGACAATAAAACGCAATTTTGGATTCCGCCGGGCTTGGCGCATGGGTTTGTGGTTATATCTGATTATGCGGATTTCGAATATAAATGTACTAATTATTACGATCCAGAGAGCGAAGGATGTCTCTTTTGGAATGATCCAGAAATAGGTATCGATTGGCCTGTTACGAATCCTATTTTGTCAGAAAAAGATAAGTTAGGTTTACGCCTGTCTGATCTCAAGTAAGAAAATTAATCGGACAATAAAAGTGAGGGTGAAACCTAAAAAGGATCACCCTTAACATTTGTCTAAAAGCGTGGAAATTCATAAAATTCCCACAGGTAATACTAAATGCACTTGAGTGAATTATTTTATTTTATGCTAACTAATAGCTAAATATAACTTATAGGCTTTCGACTGGAAGAGTTTAATCGATTAGCATTTTGCAGCGCCTGAATATGCTGACGTAGAGTGTTCGATTGAGAGTTAGAGTAGTTTGTAAGAGAAATAAAATTTCAGCTCAAGATTTTAAGAGATTACTAATGAATCCGCACAGTTCGAGACCTACCTCACTCTTTTTTTTGATTCGTCAGACATGGGCAAATCGAAATCTCATTTTTCAAATGACTAAACGAGAAGTTGTTGGTCGTTATCGCGGTTCAACAATGGGCATTCTTTGGTCATTCATTAATCCTATATTTATGCTCATGGTATACACCTTTGTTTTCTCCGTTGTTTTTAAAGCCCGATGGGGAACGGCTGGAGCATTAAATGAATCAAAGACCGATTTTGCGGTAATACTTTTTGTCGGGCTGATTATACATGGCCTGTTTGCAGAAACACTGAGTCGGGCACCCTCTTTAATACTGGGTAATGTCAATTATGTTAAGAAAGTAGTATTCCCTTTAGAAATATTGCCCATTATTAGCTTTTCTAGTGTGCTCTTTCATAGTTTTATCAGTATGATCGTTTTGATTATTGCCTTTTTTATCTTCAATGGTTACGTGCATTGGACAATCGTTTTTATACCGGTAGTTATATTGCCATTAGCATTACTCACCTTAGGATTGTCCTGGTTCCTGTCATCATTAGGTGTCTATCTACGAGATGTAGGTCAAACTATTACGATAATAATGACTGTAATGATGTTTTTGTCTCCTGTATTTTATCCAATATCATCACTTCCTGAAAACTTACGCCCTATAATAATGCTTAATCCTTTAACGTTCATTATCGAGCAGTCAAGAGCGGTATTAATATGGGGTAATTTACCTGATTTCAATGGTATCGGAATTTACACTATTATCTCCCTGCTGATAATGTGGCTTTGTTATGCCTGGTTCCAAAAAACGAGAAAAGGTTTCGCCGATGTCCTCTAATGAAAATGCTATTGAAATAGATGGCGTAAGTAAATGTTTTCAGGTCTATGAAAACCCGGTAAGAAGACTTAAACAGTTTATCGTACCCAGAGTAGAACGAGCTGTGGGACGAGAAGGTCGTGTCTACCACGAAGATTTTTGGGCTCTGAGAGATGTTTCTTTTGTTTTACCCAAAGGTGAAACAATGGGAATAGTGGGAAGAAATGGTTCAGGAAAGTCCACGTTACTTCAGATCATCGCTGGGACATTAACACCTACATCTGGAAATGTAACCGTTAATGGACGTGTTGCAGCGCTGCTGGAGCTTGGGGCTGGGTTTAATAGCGATTTTAGCGGGCTTGAAAATGTCTACCTCAATGCGTCACTTATGGGGTTAACCCGTGAGGAAACTGAATCAAGACTTGATGATATCCTCTCATTTGCAGATATTGGACACTTTATAAACTCACCAGTACGTTCATACTCAAGTGGAATGCTTGTTCGTTTAGCTTTTGCAGTTCAGGCTCAGATAGAACCTGAAATTTTGATTGTTGATGAAGCTCTGGCTGTAGGTGACGCAAAGTTTCAAGCTAAATGTTTTTCCAGATTGAAAAAGCTTAAGCAAAATGGCACGTCAATTCTGTTTGTTTCACATGCGACAGAGCAAATAGTGACGCATTGTGATCGTGCTTTATTACTAGATGGTGGTATCACACAAGAGCTGGGAGCGCCTCGTGATGTCATTAATCGTTATCTGGATATTTTGTTCGGCAAAAAAAATGCAAATGATAATACTCGCTCAGAGGTCGATAAGCAGGTAGAGATAGCAGCTAAAGGTGAGAAAGAGCGTTTGGATCGTGAAACGGATTTTGAAAAATCCGTTGAGAATAAAACAGAAATACAACAAAAATTAAATAGCATATATCACGAGCGGCCACACTATAATCCTTCTGAATATAGGTGGGGTGATAAATCCGCAGAAATATACGACTATTACTTTTCGCAAGGCAGTAAAGAATTCCCAGGTATTTTAGAGAAAAAAGAGTCAATAAAATTTTTATTTAAAATAATAAGCCATGACTTGATTTTCAGACCCATCTTCGGCTTTGCAGTTAAAACCAAAGATGGCGTGACTATTTATAATACTAATAGTGAGTGGCAATCAGTTTCTATAGTAGAAGAAGCAAAACCCGGAGAGATATTTTTCGTATCGGTAGAATTGCCAAACCTTCTTTTTGAAGGAGATTATTTTGTTTCTGTGGGTATCGCGAGTAGTAATACCCAGGGAGAAATCATTCCTCATGACCGCCGCTATGATTCAATTCATTTGCCTGTGGGACCTGTTGGTACTTTTACCGGTTTGGCCGATCTAAACGCGAGAATTAAACTTGAAAATGGCTAATTTAAATAATATTTTATTAAATGCTGGATTTCAGAGAAATGAAGATACCGGGCTCTGGTCACCCCAGGACATGAAAGATTTTGCATACAGCGATGGTGATGAGACTGAAAACTATATACTTGATACTATCAGTAAGGTAACAGATATTTCAGTTGACTCTGATGAGTTAATAAATTTCATGGTTGACTGGCCATCAACATACCATCTCAGTGCTGTACGCTCGAACTTGCTACGTCCTTTTCAAAACTGGATGAAAGACAAACGTATATTAGAAATTGGTTGCGGATGTGGTGCAATCAGTCGTTATCTTGGTGAGAATGCAGCTGAAGTCGTCTCTGTTGAAGGTAGTTTACGTCGCGCAGCCATTGCTCGCTCCCGCTGTCGTGACCTTAAAAATGTGACTGTTATTTGCGCTCCGTCAGATACACTGCCAGATTTAGGCGAATTTGATGCGGTTTTACTTATCGGTGTACTTGAGTATGCGCGCGTTTTCGTTGGCGAAAATGGAGAACAAAAACTTTTACAGGCCTGCAGAAGCCGCCTGAAGAAGGATGGGAAATTATTTGTAGCCATTGAAAATAAAATTGGCATCAAATATTTTGCTGGCGCACGTGAAGATCATGTAAATATACCAATGTTTGGTTTAAATAATAGTTATGATGAAACGAGCGTTGTTACATTTGGCCGCAAAGAATTATTAAATGAATTGAATAAAGCGGGTTTCAAGGATACGCTTGAATACATTCCTTTACCTGACTATAAGCTACCTTCTACGGTGGTAACTCCTTTGGGTTGGCAAAATTACTCAAAAGAGTTAAGTCAGTTAGCAATGGAAAGTGCCCACAAAGAGAAGCAAATAGTGCCGCAGCATCTTTTTTCGATCGAACAAGGTATAAAAAATATCTGGAATAACGAAATTGCTGCTGATTTATCCAGTTCATTTCTAATGATTTCAAGTGAAAGTAAGCAGGAGCTAATCCATAAAAATGTAGCAGCTATATATTATTCAGACGAAAGAAATGCAGATAAGAAAAAAAATATAGAATTCACCCAGACAGATGAAGGATTACGTATTTCTTCCGTTTCTGGTCAGGGTAGCGCGCTACCCACTGTAGAGTTGGAACGATTCATCTATGGGCAATCGCTGTGGACCGATCTTTTACGGATCATTAATCGCCCAAATTGGCGTATTCATGAATTAGCAGCCTGGGCGAAAGGGTGGATTGATCAAATACAACTCAAAGCGCAAGTTTCATTAGAAATCGATAAGGATATTACACTTCCTGCCTCATTCTTAGATGCATTACCCTTTAATGTCATCAGAAAAGACAATGGTGAGTTTGTTTTCTTTGATCAGGAGTGGTATGCAACAGAAACGATAACACTAGGATATGTCGCGTACCGTGGTATTTATCATTCCTTATTGCGAATCACTTCGGCTGGTAACAGCAGATACTGCAATAGCAAAAAAATTTCCGAGCTCACAATAGCAATATTAAATGCTATGGGTTTTTCTTGCTCAAATGCCGACTCCCGTAATTATTTAAAACAGGAGTCTGCATTTTTGGCGAAGATTCAGAATAAGGATGCTGATGATATTTACGCTACGCTTAAGGAAGCCTCGTTAAGCAAAAGAGCTGAATATTGGATTGATATGGATGACTATAACTCCTTAATGGGCCATGCTGAGAATCGTAAAATTCATTTTCAGAAGCGCATTGAAGAAATTGAAAAATTACTACACATTGAACGCGAAAATACTGTCAGAATACGTGATGAGTTAAATCAGCTAAATGCGCTGTATGATCATCAAAGTCAGCTTCTTAATCAGTACCGACATGATGTAGAGACGATTTTAAATTCTGCCAGCTGGAAAATATCTTCTCCACTTCGCGTAGCAGGCCGCCGTGTTCCATTGAAATTAAGGCAACCATTAAAAATAATCTTTTTCCGGTTGTTTTACTATGGTCAGAAAATAAAAGTAAAATCGGGCAAGGTCTTGTTGCAGGCCAATACAAGAAATCACAAGCTTAAAAAAATCGCACGTGAAATAGCACGTAATTTTTACCTGCAATTGCCCGAGCGTTATAAAGATAAAGCTTTAAAAGTTGCTATGAAAGTCAGACCTACATGGTTTAAGCATCATCCTGCCTTTAATCAAAGTATATATGAGCAGGGTATTATAAATAATAGCATAGGCTCTCAACCAGTCTTTCTTTCTCGTGATAATGATGGAACTTATTCATTCTCAGAACGCCCTGATGAATATGTGTACATACCCACTAAAAAACCTAATTATTACAAAGACTTAGTTAATGAGCTTGAAGTTAAACCTCTTTTTTCTATTATTGTACCCATCTATAATACACCGTTAGATTTATTAGATCTGATGGTTAAATCGGTGGAAAATCAATGGTACACAAACTGGGAACTTGTGCTTGCTAATGATTGCAGCCCTGATGCTGAAATCACACCGGCTTTAAATGCTTTGAAAGATCCTAGAATCAAAGTGATTCATATGGAAAAAAATCAGGGCATAGCAGGTGCAACTAACGTAGCGATAGATCATGCAAGCGGTGATTATATTGTTTTCCTGGATCATGATGACGAATTAACTGAAGACTGTTTGTTTGAATTTGCTAAATGTATAAATGCAGAAGATCCTGACTTTATCTATAGTGATGAGGATAAATTTACTCCGGAAGGTAATTACTCTCAACCTCACTTTAAGCCAGACTGGTCACCGGATACTATGATGGGAACCATGTATACCTGCCATGCTGCCTGTGTCCGCTTAAGTGTTGCCCAAAAACTGGGCGGTTTACGATCAGAATTTAATGGTTGCCAGGATTGGGATTTCATTCTTAGGCTTAGTGAACTAACTCAGAAAATATCTCATATTCCTAAAGTATTGTATCACTGGCGTATTATACCCGCCTCGGTCGCTTCAGATATTACAGCTAAGCCCTACGTTTTAGCAGCCTCTAGAGCTGTACGTGAGGATGCACTTAAACGACGTGGTATTGAAGGTACTGTCGAAGAACTGCCTGGCTATTTTGGTTATTTTCGCGTTAACTATAAGCTTCGTCACAATACTTTAATATCAATTATTATTCCGACCAGGGATAATCATGAAGTGCTTGCACGCTGCATTAATTCAATTAAAGAAAAAACAGCATGGAGTAATTATGAGATTGTTGTTGTTGACAATGGATCACAAGACTCAGAAACGCTGACCTATCTTGATAATATTAATGCTGAGAATAACGTTACTGTCATACGCCACGACCAGCCATTTAACTTTTCAGAGCTTAATAATATTGGTGTTAATCATGCTCAGGGAAGTATGTTGCTGTTCCTGAATGATGATACTGAAGTGCTCCAGGAAGATTGGCTCGAACGGTTAGGCGGTTATGCTCAGCAGAAACATATTGGCGCTGTAGGCGCTAAACTTGTTTATGGTGATGGACATACCATCCAGCATACAGGTGTTCTTAACCTCCAGACTGGGCCAGTACATGCTTACATTGGGCAGGACAAAAATAATCCCGGATATTTTTTGCGTAATCAGATTGAATACAACTGGCTCGCAGTGACGGGAGCTTGTCTGATGATTGAACGTGAAAAATATGAATCAATCGATGGTTTTGACGAATCATTTCCAATCGCATATAACGATGTTGATATTTGTATGCGCCTGATTGAAAAAGGTTATTATAATGTCATGTGTCAGGCTGTTACGCTTATTCATCATGAATCTGTGTCGCGTGGCCTTGACCATATGGATCAGGAAAAAGTAAGACGTCTGCAAAATGAATTGAGTCGTCTAAACAGTAAGCATCCTCAATACTACCAGTATGACCCTTTCTTTAATGTCAACTTTGCGTTCAATGGACATAACTTCGAGATCATGAAATGATTATTCGCGATAACACTGTTAAACCTGCTTATACGAAAGAAGAGATGGATATGATTTCACTTCGTCATTTAGCTAAAGACGCCAGAGTTATCTCTTTTGATTTTTTCGATACTCTTTTTATTCGTCCCCTGGACGATCCTGAAGATGCATTTGACTTATTAGGCAATAAATTTTTAATACCTGATTTCAGACAACTTCGCCGTAAAGCGCAAAAAAATGCATTTGTGCAGATGGTAAAAGAAGGGCGCAAGGAAATAACATTAAAGAATATTTATAGTAATTTCCATGATACCAGGTTCGATATTGAAAGCATAATGGAAGCTGAATATCAGCTCGAGTTAGCTTTAGTTGAACCCAATCCTTTTTTTATTAAATTTTTTAACGATCTGATTGCGTCAGGAAAAACGGTAGTGATTACCTCTGATATGTACCTTGATGAGGATTTTTTCCGTGCGGCGTTGAAAAAGTATGATATGCCTGATGTGCCGTTGTTTATTTCAGCCGATCGAAACGCGACGAAACGCGATACAGGTGAGATTTTCGATTTGCTGATTACTGAATTCGAAGTTGAACCTCATCATATATTGCATATTGGTGATAATGAGCTGGCTGACGTCACTAAACCTCGTGAAAAAAATATCAATGCATGGCACTATGAGGCGACTCATCTTGTAAATAAAGGAATTAAACAGCCCCTGGCGACTTCATTGATTAACGGGATGATTCGCACTTTACAGCCTGAAAATGTTATAGAAGGATCTTTTCAGAAATTAGGGTACGAATACCAAGCGCCTGCAACCTGGGCTTTTCTCGAATGGATTAGAAAGCAAAGTATAATCGATAATATTGATAAACTGTTGTTTGTTTCCCGTGATGGATATGCTCTTGAAAGAATAGCATCACGTTATTTTAAAGAGAAACTACCGAGTTTTTCATATTTCCTGGGCTCACGAATCGCTTTCAATCTGGCTCTGATGGATGACGAAAACTTTAGTCAAAATCTTGTTTTTCTTATGTCAGGCTCAGATGGCTTATCACCCGGTGAGTTACTTGAACGTATCGGTGTAGAACCGCTGGCAGACAATGTTATGCAATCTTTAGGCATTGCTTCGGATCTGATAATTTCTCCAGATAACTATGAAATAGTTGAAAAATTCCTGATAGCGTTAAGATCCGAAATCCTCAAGGTATGCCAGCGTAATCGCCGAGGTCTTTTTATGTATCTTCATTCTTTAGGCATCAAAGAAGGTGATACTATAGCAATGGTTGATGTGGGGTGGAGCGGAACTACTCAGGAAGCTTTCATTCATACTGTCAAAAAATTCATGAACATCAATGTTATTGGCTACTATTTTTGCATTGCGAATACGTTTGAAAGAAAACGTCGTACACTCAATCAAAAAATGAAGGCTTTTATTGACAATGATACGACAAGCCCCACATTAGTCGATAAGATTTATGAAAACCGGGTAGCCATTGAATTGTTTTTTTCGGCACCACACAATACCGTTATTGGTTATAATCCTATTAAAAAAGATGTTTATCCAGTGACAGACCCGGGGCGTACAAAATCTAAAGATCATAATTTAATTAACGCACAGCTTACTGAGGGTGTTGATCAGTTTTGTGAGAATTATTTGGGTATGATAGCAAGATTGCAGATTGCACTTACACCAATGCAGTTAGCTGAGCCACTCATTTTGCTAACCACAAATGATGATTGGCGTAAATCTAAACTGTTTATGCAAATCGAAAACTTTGATTCCTGGGGCAGTACACGTAATAAAGTTGTTAAGTTTCAGGATTACTTCAAGACCCCATCTCAATGTTAAATGTTCGGCAGAAGGGAAGTGTTGCTATTCTGATGGGCACCTACAATGGTGCCTCTTATATAGAGAAGCAATTTAGCTCTATAAAACATCAGGAGTGGGATAACTGGTCTCTGTGGGTTTCTGATGATGGCTCAAATGATAAAACCCGTTCGATTCTTGAATCATTGTTCTCCAGTGTCGATAATAGATGTACTTTATTGCATGGGCCGGAGAAGGGTTTCTGTGAAAATTTTAAGTCACTGATTGGCAACAAGGAAATTGTAGCCGATTACTATGCTTTTGCTGATCAGGACGATATATGGCATCCACAAAAACTATCCCGGGCAGTAAGTTATCTGAATTCACTATCTGATGATATTCCAGCAATGTATTGCTCCAGAACTCAATTGATTGACGAAGTGGATCGAGTCATAGGTTTTTCACCTATGAATAAAAAAAAACCGGGGTTTGGAAACGCTTTGCTTCAAAATATAGCAAGTGGCAATACCATGGTTTTCAATGAATCTGCCAGGCAACTTTTTCAGACGACGTTGGCTCTACCGTTGATTGCTCATGACTGGGCTCTTTATCTGATAGTGAGCGCATGTGGGGGACATGTATTTTATGACCCGACACCGACAGTGCTTTACAGACAGCACAATGCCAATTTAATTGGAAATGGAATGAAGTTTACCACGAGGCTAAGCAATTTTGTTGATGCTTATCGTGGTCGTAATCGACACTGGAATGACGTTAATTTTCGGTTATTAGAATTAATTAGCTCACACATAACACAAGAAAATAAATTTAGATACCATGCTTTTAAACAAATAAAGAATGGCAACTTATTTCACCGTTTGAAAGCATTCAAAGCTTCCGGGGTTTATCATCAAAATCGACTTGGTCAGATGACAAATTTTTCTTACGCTCTATTTAACAAGTTTTAAATTTGGTAATCTTGTGAAAATAATCGCATCGCTAGTACTCTATCGTCATGCATATAAGGATATTACTCGCACCCTGGATTCGTTATTAGCTGAAAAAAGTATTGATAAAGTTTGTATAGTTGATAATGGTGGGCATTGTGATTGGCTGAAGGAATACGCTCATCCTAAAGTATCCGTGTTATCTCTTCCAGATAACAACGGTTTTGGTGCTGGTCACAATAAAACCTTTCAAAAGTATCGAAACGAGTCTGAATATATTCTTATTTGCAACCCTGATATTACATTCAATTCAGGTGAAGTGGACAGGCTTTTACATTTTTCTAATGAAAATCATCTTTCACTGACTATTCCTAAAGTGGTTTACCCTGATGGAAGTTTACAATATAGCTGTAAACTACTACCCACTCCTTATCAGTTGCTTATGAGACGATTTTTCTCGTTTCATGCCAGAAACTCAAACCGTAAGTATGAGCTTCATGATGCTAATTATGAACGCCCATTTTATGCACCGTCATTTTCAGGCTGTTTTATGCTAATCAGCCAGCAGGCTTTAATTGAGACGGGTGGTTTCGATGAGCGTTTTTTTCTGTACCTTGAAGATGTGGATTTATCCAGGCGTGTTTCTGGTTTGGGATTGGATGTCTTATACTGCCCTGCTTCAACTGTTGTACATGAATCGCAAAGGCGTTCTTATCAGGATGTTAAGTTTCTTTTATATCATATTGTTTCAGCCGTCCGCTATTTTAACAAATGGGGGTGGTTTTTCGATCCTGAGAGAGATGAACTAAACAATAAGTGCCTTTCTCAGTTTATCTGTAATAAATCGTAATAAAATGATTTCCGGCCTTTGCTGGATATTATAGTTTTACACTTGACTGATAGTTTTTCTTTAAATTCACCTTGATGTTACTGATAACATTCTTTAAAGAAATGATGTATAATAGTTGTTAATTTTGAATTTTCTGGGTTCGTTAGTGGGATAGAGCCAAACGGCTTTGTATATATCGATCAGGAGTAAAAAATGTCCAAGCAACAGATCGGCGTTGTAGGTATGGCAGTGATGGGCCGCAATTTGGCTCTTAACATTGAGAGCCGCGGTTACACTGTTTCTATCTTTAACCGTTCGCGCGAAAAGACTGATGAAGTCATCGCAGAGAACCAGGGCAAGAAACTTGCTCCTTTTTACACCGTTGAAGAGTTTGTCGAATCGCTGGAGAAACCACGTCGTATCCTGCTGATGGTTCAGGCAGGTGAAGCGACGGATAAGACTATCGCCTCGCTGACGCCACATCTGGATAAAGGCGACATTCTGATTGATGGCGGTAACACCTTCTATAAAGACACCATCCGTCGTAACAAAGAGCTGTCAGACCAGGGCTTCAACTTCATCGGTACTGGCGTGTCCGGCGGCGAAGAGGGCGCACTGAAAGGTCCTTCCATCATGCCTGGCGGCCAGAAAGAGGCTTATGAGTTGGTTGCACCGATTCTGGATAAGATTGCGGCACGCGCGGAAGATGGCGAAGCCTGTGTGGCTTACATCGGTCCGGACGGCGCGGGTCACTACGTGAAGATGGTGCACAACGGCATTGAATACGGTGACATGCAGCTGATCGCAGAAGCTTACGCATTACTGAAAGGTGCGCTGGGTCTGAACAACGAAGAGCTGGCTGAAACCTTCACCGAGTGGAATAACGGCGAGTTGAGCAGCTACCTGATCGACATCACCAAAGATATCTTCACCAAGAAAGATGAAGATGGTAACTATCTGGTTGATGTGATTCTGGATGAAGCAGCCAACAAAGGTACCGGTAAATGGACCAGCCAGAGCTCACTGGATCTGGGCGAACCTCTGTCGCTGATTACTGAGTCAGTATTTGCCCGTTACCTCTCCTCGCTGAAAACGCAGCGCGTGGCAGCTTCTAAAGTGCTGAGCGGTCCACAGGCTCAGGCGTTTACTGGTGACAAGGCTGAGTTTATTGAGAAAGTGCGTCGTGCACTCTATCTCGGTAAAATCGTCTCTTATGCTCAGGGCTTCTCACAGCTGCGTGCGGCGTCAGAAGAGAACAACTGGGATCTGCACTACGGTGAAATCGCGAAAATCTTCCGCGCTGGCTGCATCATCCGTGCGCAATTCCTGCAGAAAATCACCGACGCATACGCTCAGGATGCGAGCATCGCTAACCTGCTGCTGGCACCGTACTTCAAAGATATCGCCGATCAGTATCAGCAGGCGCTGCGTGATGTGGTTTCTTACGCGATTCAGAACGGTATCCCAACGCCAACCTTCTCTGCGGCGATTGCTTACTACGACAGCTACCGTTCAGAAGTGCTGCCTGCCAACCTGATTCAGGCGCAGCGTGACTACTTTGGTGCGCATACCTATAAGCGCATTGATAAAGACGGTGTGTTCCACACCGAGTGGTTAGACTAAGCACTAAAAAGGCTTCCCTCGGGAAGCCTTTTTTTACCCCACCAATAAATCCCCGCTCCTGATCTCACTCTCTCCCGCCAGTCGCACCACCAGCATGCCCGCCGTTGCAAACCGCACCCAGTGTCTCGCATACAGAATGCCTCCATGCTCAGCCATGAGTGGTGTGATCTGGTCGGTGACCGGATCAACAATCTCCGCTACCACTTCCCCAGCGCGAATCCTGGCTCCCAGTGGTTTGCGATGCAGAATCAGACCGGAAACCGGCGAATGAATGTATTCACAGGCCGCCAATGGCGTCGGTGGATTTTTCAGGGCAGGTGAGGGCGTGGCAGAACCTTCACTGTAGCGCTCTTTAATCATGCTCTGTTCATCCGCCGCTTCGATCACGTCGGGCGCGCTCAGTCCGGTACCGCTTTCGCCAATCGCCACCACGTCTTCGCCGCCTGTGGTCACCGATACCAGCTCGTCACCACCAATCACCGGAGCAGCCACTTCCACCGACACCGCCGGTTCGCTATAACCGATGTAGCCGCTTTCCTGTAACGCTGAAATAATCGCGTCCGCATCCTTTTCAGCCTGTTCAGGAGAGACGTCACGTACACCACGCAGTTCAAGGGTGACCGGCAGCAAGCCGCGCGGCATCGGAAAGTCTTTGCCGAAACGTTCTGCCAGCGTCAGCCAGGGTTCACAGCAGGCTTCATCGAACGGCTCGCCGCCTGAAATCTGCGCCAGCAGTTGCACTTCACTGCCCAGCCAGCGCGCCAGCGGCTCGATATCCGGCCAGGCATGCGGCGTGGTGTAGAGATGCGGCACGGCCTCCCAGTCACAGTGCAGATCGATCATCAGGTCCGCCTGACTGGCCATCCGCATCAGGGTGTAACGCTGCGCATCCAGTTCGGTTTTTGGCACCGTATCGCGGTAGTGGCGATCGATCGCCTCACGGATCAGGGCTTTATTCTGCGCTTCGCTCTGGGTCAGGCTGTTGGCCAGCCCGGCTGCCAGCGTCTCGCCCAGTGAGGGGAAGCGGCGATTAAAATCCTGTCCCGTTAAGGTATGAAAACGACCAAGATGCGTACCGTGCCAGTGCTGGCCCAGCGCCAGCGGATTGGCGACCGGTACCAGGGTAAAAGCGGCCCTTAACTGGCCAGCTGATTCCAGCGTCTGCAGCCGTTGCTTTAAAAACCATGCCACCGCCATGCCTGGCAACTCGTCGCCATGCAGGGCAGCCTGGATATAGACCTGGCGGGCATGGTTTTCCGCAAAATGGAAACTGATAATTTCACGTTGGGTGCCTAAAGAGGCGCTTAACAGAGGATGATGTTGTTGATGCATACCGTGTTAATGTCCTGTAGTCGGCGAAGGACGGCAGCGCGCCGTCCTGAAAAGGTTAGAGTATAGTGCCGGATCGCATTAAATGACGAAAAAGCCAGCCTGCGATGCTACTGCTGAATAGAGATATCGGTGGCGAAATAACGTTTCTGGATCTGATCGAAGGTGCCATTCTTCTTGATCTCGGTAAAGGCATTATCCAGCGCGGTTTTCAGTTCCGCGTCGCCTTTACGCAGGCCGATAGCGGTACCGGGGCCGATAATCGGGTCCTGCACAATCGGGCCTGCCAGCTCAAAATCTTTACCTTGCGGCTGCTTCAGGAAGCCAATCGCCGCCTGTGCGGCATCGGTGAACACCACATCGAGACGACCGGCAACTAAATCACTTTCGACCTGCGCCTGGTCACTATACGGCACTACGTTCACGCCATGCGGTTGCCATTTCGCCAGCGCATAACGCTCCTGCACCGTGCCCTGTTGAACGCCCACCGTTTTGCCTTTCAGTGATTCCGCGGTCGGCAGTACGCCAGCGCCTTTGCGGGCAATCAGCTGGGTGTGAGTATCGTAGAGCGGCACGGTGAAATCGATCTGCTTGAGGCGCTCTTCCGTAATGCCCATGTCAGAGAGGATGGCATCGAACTTACGTGCTTTCAGTGCCGGGATCATGCCGTCAAACTGGCTTTCAACCCAGACGCATTTCGCCTGCATCTGGGTACACAGCGCATTGCCCAAATCGATATCGAAACCGACCAGTTTGCCCTGCGGGGTTTTGGATTCAAACGGGGGATAAGTGGGATCGACAGCGAAGCGGATCTGGTCGATTTTTGCCTGCGCACCGAAGGCACTGCCGGCGACGACAGCCATGATCAACGTCTGACGCAGACGGGTAGTAAAGCGGTTCATTGCCATGTAATGGTCTTCTTTTGTCGTGATGGGGTTCACGCAGAGTAACGTTGACCGATAGTGATGGCAATTACTGGATGATATTCACTACGTTAGCACGGCACAGCGCCCGATAATCTTCCGTGTTGAGGATGACTGAACGATCCAGCAGACCGGCGTTAAAGGCGATCTCCGGGTAGCGGTCAAACAGCAGCGGATCAACGACCAGGCTTAAATCGGGATGAAAGCTGAACGGTGGAATCGCACCAAACACGCAACCGGTCAGGGCGTCGGTTTCTGCCGGACTGGCGAGTGAGGCACGGCGTCCACCTACTGCGGCGGCCACTTTGCTCAGGTCAGCCTGCTGATCGGCAGGCAACACCGCCAGCACATGCTGCTTAATGCCATTCCCTTTAACATGGCAGACCAGCGCTTTGGCGCCCTGTCCGACGGCAGTGCCGCGGATCGCCGCCACCGCTTCGCACTTACCGGTCGCCTGATGTTCCATTAGTCGATAGCGCGTCTGGTGCTGGTCAAGCAGGGCGATCAATTTTTCATGGGTGGTCATGGTTTTCTCCAGACGCAGTGAGTTGCTGGGTCAGGAGTTGCAGCAGATACGGCTGACGCGGCAATAATCCTGCCCTGAGACCGAACGGTTTAAAGGCACGATTCAGCGTAGTTAAGGTGGTGTGGTCTCAATGTCTGGGATGCTGGATTTTGATTAAAGCAGCATCCCGCCAGACACCGTTAATACACCACTGGAGAGTTAACATCATCGTGCCTGTTGAGCAATATTTTGCTCAAAAAAAGCGCTAAGGGTCCTTTTTGAGAAGGATGCTGCTCAAAATCGTCGACTCACTCTGATTTTGAGCAGCTTATTGCACATTTTACTTATGGCGGGCGCGCAGGTTGTTGATCACCGCGCTGAAGTCGAGATCCTGATCCTGTAACAGCACCATCAGGTGATAGACCAGATCTGACGCTTCATCAGTCAGTTCATCCCGATCGTTGACCGTAGCGGCCAGCGCGGTCTCAACGCCTTCTTCACCCACTTTCTGCGCAATGCGCTTGGTGCCGCTGGCATAGAGCCGGGCGGTGTAGGAGCTTTCCGGATCGGCGCTTTTACGCGACGCCAGCAACTGCTCCAGCTGATAAAGAAAGGTCCACTCAGATGCTGCCGGTGAGAAGCAGCTGGAGGTGCCGAGATGGCAGGTCGGACCGATCGGGTTCGCCAGCACCAGCAGCGTATCGTTATCGCAGTCAGGCGTGATGCTGACCACCTGCAGAAAGTGGCCGGAGGTCTCGCCTTTAGTCCACAACCGGTTTTTGGTGCGGGAGAAAAAGGTGACGTTGCCTTCGGCAAGGGTTTTCTCCAGCGCCGGCTGATTCATATAACCGTGCATCAGCACTTCGCCTGAGACGTTATGCTGCACAATCACCGGCATCATGCCCTGGGTTTTGTCCCAGTCAAGCTGGGTCAGTTGTTGTTCGGTTAGCACGCGCGAATCTCCACTCCGTTGTCGATCAGGAAGCTTTTCAGCTCACCAATATTGATAATCTGCTTATGGAATACCGAGGCTGCCAGCGCACCATCGACATTAGCGTCAGTAAACGCCTCCAGAAAATGGGACATGGTTCCGGCACCGCCAGAGGCGATCAGCGGTACGTGGCAGACTTCACGCACTTTCTTCAGCTGCACCAGGTCGTAGCCATTACGCACGCCATCCTGATTCATCATGTTGAGTACGATTTCACCGGCACCCAGTTTCTGTACTTCCTGCACCCACTCCAGCGTTTCCCACTGTGTCACCCGGGTACGGGCTT